>Ga0307987_1002084_pt1 | contig 10609 bp, 10 predicted proteins | sample EllFjometagen181_FD_203157 | JGI IMG/M metagenome (GOLD analysis project Ga0307987, IMG submission 203157) | Marine microbial communities from Ellis Fjord, Antarctic Ocean - #181 | ecosystem: Environmental > Aquatic > Marine > Unclassified | place: Southern Ocean | collected 2014-10-08 | reverse complement strand
GCTAAGCAACAACTGGAAATCGACACAGCATTAGATTTCTTGTTACCAAAAGAGTCTAAACGTCCTGAAAAACTAAACTCTGCAATAAAATATGCAGTTTTTACTGGTGGCAAAAGATTGAGACCAATTCTATGCCAGCTAGCTTGTAATGCGGTTTGTCAACAGCCTGAAATTGCACTATATCCTGCAATAGCTGTTGAATTGATGCACACATATACCCTTGTTCATGATGATCTTCCGTGTATGGATGATGACGACTTTCGAAGAGGAAAACCAACAGTTCATAAATTATACAACGAAGGTTTAGCTGTTCTAACTGGAGATGCACTACAGACATTAGCATTTGAAATCCTTGTCAAAACTGAACCCACAAAAAAATACAGCGCAGGAGATATGGTAAAATATCTGGCTGTTTCTGCCGGTAATAAAGGAGTTATAGCCGGACAAGTTGAAGATATTGAGGCCGTAGGACAAAAACAGACACAGGATATCATTGATTATGTACATCAACACAAAACTGCAGATCTTTTCATGGCTGCAATATGTCTTGGAGCAATGGCAGGTAATGCATCCGACCAGGAATTTAGTAGTCTTGAACAGTATGCACAACACATAGGTGTTGCTTTTCAAATTGCTGATGACATTCTGGATAGTGATGAAAGTAAAGAAGAGCTAACCTGTCTGTCAATACTATCAGTTGATGATGCAAAAAAACTTGCCAGAAACCATATTGAGAAAGCAAAAGAATCTTTAGATATGTTTGATAAAGAATCAGTTAAATTCATGATTCTATTGGCAGATTATATAATTGAACGAACACATTAAGGGAAAACATGAACTTTAGTAAAAACATAATGGCAATGATATTATTTGTTATATCCTATATGGGTACGGCTTTAACATATGCGCTTTACACCAGCAACTTTGAATTTCTTCTTTACATATGTATAGCATTTGTAATCATGGTATTCGTCACTCAGGCCCATAGAAAAATAGATTTTACAGATCTCACATTATGGCTATTGGCGATATGGGGATTCCTTCACATGATTGGTGGACTTGTTCCTGTTCCTGAATCATGGCCAATTGATGGAGATGTAAGAGTTTTATACAGTTGGTGGATTATTCCTGATATGCTCAAGTATGATAACTTTGTCCATGCATTTGGTTTTGGCACAACAACATGGTGCTGCTGGCAAGGCCTGAAAGCAACCGTTAAAACAAGATCGATGAGACCCACCTTTGGCAGATTAACACTTGTTGTAATGGCTGGTATGGGACTTGGTGCTATGAATGAAATCTTTGAATTTGTTGCAGTCTTAACAGTCCCTAATACAAATGTCGGTGGCTACATCAACAACAGCTGGGACCTTATATTTAATCTCATAGGATGTGTCATTGCAGCCTTGGCAATACGAATTGCACATAAAGGAAATCACCACTAAAGAAACGGTAAAGGGTGAATGGTAAAGGGTAAACTGAGGAAAGCCTCCGGCGGTATAATAAATAGGTTGCGGAAGCAACACCATCGTTTACAGTTTACCATTTACAGTTTACAGTTTGATTTAGCCTGCTCACGACAGTGTCAGGCGTAGCCTTTGGCGAAAACGGGAATGTCTTTACGAAAAACGATCAACGAATAACGTATTACCGTTTACCATTCACCATTTACCATTTCTTCAACTTAGACCTTAGAACATAGAACTTAGAACAACAAGAAACATGAAAACAATAGCAGCAATAGCAACACCTCCTGGACAGGGAGGAATATCCATTATTAGAATTGCAGGAGATGATGCTCTAACAATTGCAGACAAAATTTTCCAACCTGTTAAAAAAATAAAGCCAACTCAAAAAGAGCATGGTACATTTCTATATGGACACGTCATAAATCCAAACCAGCAATCCCAGGTCGTAGATGAAGCCATATTACTTATATATCGAGCACCAAACAGCTACACCTGTGAAGAAACAGTAGAAATTCAAGGACATGGTGGAATTGTTTGTGCAGAAAGAATTCTACAGACTGCAATAGAAAATGGTGCAGAACCTGCAGCACCAGGAGAGTTCACAAAACGAGCATTTCTCAACGGAAGAATTGACCTTGTTCAAGCTGAAGCAGTAATGGATTTAATTAATGCTGATTCCAAAAAGGCAGCAAATGCTGCAATAGAACAACTGGATGGACATCTAAGCGAAGACTTTAATAAAGTCTATGATGACCTGATGGATGTTACAACAAACATTGAAGCAACTTTTGACTTTGTTGAACATGAACTACCTGATAGTGTTATGCAGGGAATCATCCAAAGTGTTGAGCTAGTCAAGAAAGAGACCAAAGTACTGATTGACACATGGAACGAGGGACACCTTCTTCGAGACGGAGTACTACTCGTAATTTCCGGCAAACCAAACGCAGGAAAATCCACTCTATTCAATAAGATGTTAGGGTTTGAGAGAGCAATAGTAACAAATGTTGCAGGCACAACACGTGATACCATAGAAGAAAAGATTATTATATCCGGCATCTCCTTCCGACTGGTGGATACAGCAGGAATAAGAGAATCAGACTGCCATATAGAAAAGGAAGGTGTCTCAAGAGCTCTCAATATAATTGACCGTGCTGACATAAATATTTACATTGCCGACATCTCAAACGAAGTAACTATTGAAACAGAAGAACATATTGACCGTCTACCAAAAGATAAATCTATTGTTATCCTTAACAAAATAGATAAAGAACCAAAATTTGACACCTCAATACTTGACGGATTTACAGTGATAAAGACTTCACTTCAAGGCAAAGCATCAAATCTATCAGATTTAAACTCCGCAATAATAAAAATGCTGGGCATTAACCCAAATAGTCAACCTCATGCAGTAATATCATCAAGACACAAAAACATACTTCAAAATATATACCGACTAATAGGTGAAGTAGAAGAGTTAGTCAAACTTGAAGATGAAAGTCAACTGATTTTTGCAGCAGGTCATCTTAGAGAAGCAATTGAACTTGCCGGAAAAATAACAGGCAAAACATACCACAAATCACTCCTCGACAATATATTCGGTCGCTTCTGCATCGGCAAATAGAACAAAAAAAGAGATTAAAAAGATTTAGAGCTTTGCGTTATCATTAAAATAGTCATTGACAAAACGTACGTTTTGTCGTACGCTTATGTGAAAGGATGGAACTATGACAACATTAACTGTAACAGAAGCGAGAAAACAGCTCTACACATTGCTTGATAATGTCTCTGAATCGCATACGCCAATTCAGATTGCCGGCAAGCGTAATTCTGCAGTCCTCGTTGGCGAAGATGATTGGCGTGCAATACAAGAGTCCCTGAACTTAAATTCAATACCTGGGATGAGAGAATCCATCATAGATGGAATGAAAACTCCCGTCGAAGAGTGCGAAGAGGATCTTGACTGGTGAGTTGGAAACTAGTCTACACAAATCAGGCAAAAAAAGATGCTAAGAAAATCGTATCCTCAGGATTAAAGCCCAAGGTCGAACATCTACTTGATATTCTTAAGGAGGATCCGTACACAACAACTCCTCCATACGAAAAGCTTGTGGGTGACCTTGCCGGAACATGCTCACGAAGAATCAACATTCAGCATCGCCTAGTTTATCAGGTTCTTGACGATATCAAAACAATCAAAGTAATCAGAATCTGAACTCACTATGAGTAGCAAAAACTTTAAAAAAAAATAACAACAGCAGATGCAAGGTCATTATAAGATAACTTGCAAAAAAAACAATGTATAATTTTATTTAAATTATTTTTCAATGGGATACTCCTTGTTGGTTTGTTTTTGAAGATACAAACGTATTGTGTTGAGTATCCCATTACTACTAAAGAATCAATCTAAAAAGACATGAATAATAGCGATAATGCAAAAATGTATGTATCCATTGATTTATAAAGGATTGGGTGCAGGCTCAGCCTGCAAACCTTTGACAAAACCTTGTTAGAAAAGAGTTAAACTATATGAAAATGTTAAAACTTGGCATCATCGGGACTTCAAAAAAAGAAGATGAGCAGCGTATTCCTATCCATCCGGATCATCTTATACGCCTTCCAGAAAAAATTCGTCGTCAACTGATATTTGAGGAAGGCTATGGAGCACCTTTTGATATTACCGATTCAGAACTGGCTGCTCAGTCAGGCGGCGTGGCAACACGCCATGAACTACTAGCCAATCTTGGGAATGTTATCCTTGCTAAACCAGTACTGGAGGATTTCAATGAACTAAAAGAGGGTGGAATTCTGTGGGGCTATCCGCATTGTGTTCAGCAATGTGCGCACACTCAGACTGCGATTGATCGCAAGCAGACACTTATCGCCTTTGAGGATATGTATATTTGGAGCCCAAACGGACAGATGGGTCGCCATACTTTTTATAAAAATAACGAAATGGCAGGTTACTGCGCAGTATTACACGCCCTGCAACTGAAAGGCATCGACGGACACTACGGTAATCAACGCAAAGTAATCATTTTTAGTTTTGGAGCAGTCAGCCGTGGCGCAATTTATGCCTTAAAAGCACGTGGTTTTAGAGATATCACAATTTGCATTCAACGCCCCGACCATGAAGTGCGTGAAGAAGTACTTGATTGTGAATATGTCCGGATTCTGGAAGGCAATGAAGGTGAACCGCGCATGATGATAGTAGAACATGATGGTACTAAGACACCATTAAATGATTTGATTAACCAATCAGAAATCATCGTGAACGGAACCCTTCAAGAACCAGATCATCCCCTCCTTTTCGTTACAGAAGATGAAATAGCTAATCTCAAGCCAGGTTGCCTAATTATTGACGTCAGTTGCGACGAAGGGATGGGATTCAGTTTTGCCAAACCAACCTCATTTAAAAATCCTATGTTTAAAGTTGGAAAAGTAGATTACTACGCTGTAGATCATACACCAAGCTATCTATGGGAAAGTGCCTCGCGGTCTATCTCTGCTGCTCTCATTGTGTATTTGCCAACCATATTAGCTGGTTCTGAAAGCTGGCAAGAAAATGAGACCATTCGACAAGCTGTTAATATTGATGCCGGCGTTATTCTAAAACCAGATATTATATCATTTCAGAATCGCGAAAAGCTATATCCCCACGCCCCCATTAATATTGAGACAAACTAAAACATTGTTTTACGAACAGGTATAATAATTCTTAACATAAACTTTTAAAAAAATCGCTGAGCTTTAAGTTTAACTTTTTGAGAAAATCAATTTATGATTGACAGTACAAATGAGTATTTTGTGGGGATTGATATAGGTGGAACAAAGTGTGCCATTGCTATTGGAGACAGAAATTTTAAGATTCATAAAAAGGTTAGGTTTGCAACTAGGAGCGAACGGGGATATGAGGCAGTATTTGAAGAGTTTTATGAGACCCTGGATCAATTATTTACAGAGTTTCCCAAAAAATATTTCAGCCAAATTGGTATAAGTTGCGGAGGCCCGCTGGATTCTAATAAGGGAATAATATATTCACCGCCAAACCTCCCAGGTTGGGACAATGTGCCCATTGTGGAAATTTTTCAACAAAAATATGGGATTCCAACTGCCATTCAAAACGATGCAAATGCTTGTGCTCTGGCTGAATGGTTAATGGGTGCAGGGAAAGGAACTCAAAATATGATATTCCTGACATTCGGAACAGGAATGGGAGCGGGACTGATTTTAAATGGGCAGCTTTATTCTGGAACAAATAATCTAGGAGGTGAAGTTGGACATATGCGTTTGGCAACAGACGGACCGGTAGGTTTTGGTAAAGCAGGGTCGTTTGAAGGATTTTGTAGCGGAGGAGGAATTGCTCAGTTGGCAAAGACTGTAATTGCTCAGAAAATAGCTGAAGGGGAAACGGTTCCTTTTATGCAAGGATTGGATATGGATGCCTTGGATCCTAAAACTGTTGCTATTGCTGCCAATAACGGAGATCCCATTGCAAATGAAATAATAAAGATTTCAGCCGAATATTTAGGATTGGGTTTATCAATTCTTATTGATATTTTAAATCCACAGTGTATAGTTATTGGCAGTATTTATACACGCAATGTAGATTTGTTTAGACCTCATATTGACCGGATTCTTGGATTGGAAGCTATCCCGTCTGCAGTTGATGTATGTAAAATAAAACCGGCTTTTTTGGGTGATTCAATCGGAGATTATGCGGCGCTTTGTGTTGCCGCAAATGCAAATAAAGATTATAAAGCAGTTAATCTTTTGGAATAATAGTTTTAACAAAACCACAAATTAATATAATAGGCTGAAAAATGGAACAGAAACAACTAAAAACCATAATTGAAAAAATAAAAGATGTTAAGATTGCTGTTGTAGGCGATTTCTGTTTAGATGCCTATTGGTCCATTGATGAATCAAAAAGTGAAGTTTCTGTAGAAACAGGTCAAATGACCCGTGCCATTCGGCATCAAAAATATTCATTGGGTGGTGCTGGTAATGTTACGAATAATCTGGCCACCATGGGTGTTGGAGATATTCGCGCCTTTGGTGTAGTTGGGGCCGACCCTTTTGGATCTGAAATGGTAAATATTATGAAAGAGACCGGAATAAAAACAAATAATTTATTGATTCAATACGGCAACTGGTCAACTCATGTTTACACAAAACCTTATATCGAAAACGTAGAACAAAACCGGATTGACTTTGGTAACTTTAATGAATTATCAACTGAAGTTGCTGATCAGCTATTTGAAAATCTAAAGAACGAGATTCCTGAAGTTGATGTGGTGATTATAAATCAGCAAGTAATTTCAGGCATTCATAATGATTGTTTCAAGAAAAAACTAATAGAAGTTATTCAACTCTTCTCCGATAAGATTTTTGTAGTTGATAGCCGTAACTATAACGATTCTTACGATGGTGCATACCGGAAGATGAATGATACGGAAGCTGCAATCTTGTTCGGATTGGAAAAAGATCCTGAAGATATTGTATTATACACAGAAGTAAAAGAAGCTGCTGAAGCACTTTTTGAAAGATATAGAAAACCTATTTTTGTTACCCGTGGTGACCGGGGATCTTTGATTGTTGATGAAAACGGTGTGAAAAATGTACCTGTCCTTTTAATTATTTCAAGAATTGATTCGGTGGGTGCAGGAGACAGTTATCTAGCTGGAGCTGCTGCAACTTTGGCAGCAGGATACGACATGGAGGCAGCAGCTAAAGTTGGAAATTTTGTAGCAGGTGTAACCGTGCAGAAACTATTTCAGTGTGGTACAGCCACACCCGATGAAATACTGAAGATTGGGCTGGATCCTGATTTCATCTACCAACCTGAACTGGCAGAAGATATAAGACGTGCAAAATATATTGAAAACTCAGAAATAGAGCAAGTTACAGAATGGAAAACTGATTTAAATATTAAGCATGCCATCTTTGACCATGATGGTACTATTTCAACATTACGTGAAGGTTGGGAAAATATAATGTCTCCAATGATGATGAAAGCCGTACTGGGAGATATGTACGATGATGCTGATGAAGCACTTTACCATAAAGTCCAGCTTCGGGTTGCAGATTTTATTGATAAAACAACAGGCATTCAAACACTTGTGCAAATGAAAGGACTGGTTGAGTTGGTTCATGAATTTGGATTGGTTCCTGAAAATGAAATTCTGGATGAGTTTGGTTACAAACACATTTACAATGAAGAATTACTTAAAATGGTAAAAGTTCGTGAAGCAAAAATTAGTCGACGCGAGCTTTCCCTTGAAGATGTAACAATGAAAAATGCTGCACTTTTAATTAAGAAACTCCATAATGCCGGAGTTAAACTTTATCTGGCAAGTGGCACCGATGAAGAAGATGTTAAAAATGAAGCCCGTGTTTTAGGATATGATTATCTTTTTGAAGGTGGAATTTATGGTGCGGTTGGTGATGTAACTAAAGAGGCAAAAAAAATTGTTCTTGATCGAATTCTTAATAATATTGGCGACTCTGAAACTGAGAATATTGTAACCTTTGGGGATGGTCCGGTAGAAATTAGAGAAACCAGAAAACGCGGAGGTTTAACAGTTGGTATTGCCAGTAACGAAATGAAACGCCACAGCTTAAATGAAAACAAAAGAACACGATTGATAAGAGCAGGAGCAGATATAATTATCCCCGATTTCTCCCAGTTACAGCTATTGCTTAATCTTCTAAATATTAAATAGAAAAAACAAATCGCTTCACAGTACAGCGTACAGGAAAACATGACTATAATTGAAGCAAATTCTTCACACGCAGGGTATATATCTGAGTTTGGAAGCAAATCTTTTATTCACTCTTACCAATGCACTTTGCCATTGAATGAACTAAAGAAATACACAAACGTTGCATTCAAAAAATCTAATATACTCAAAGAAATCAATAGCTCGTCGGCCACCTATTTTATCTGTCAGAATTCAAAATCAGATCCATGTGGATACGCGAAACTAATTCAATCTCCTCCTCCAATATGTATCAATTCAAATAGCTGTATTGAACTTCAACGCCTTTATGTCGACAGTGATTATAGAGGTCGTGGAGTTGGTAAACTTTTAGAATTATATTCCGAGTCATTTGCAAGAACCCGAAATATAAGCGACATCTGGCTTCGGGTTTGGGAGGGCAATACTGTAGCTCAGAATATTTATAAAAAGTGGGAGTTCACAATTGTTGGAGATGAGCAATATCAGGTAGGAAAACATAAAAGAACAGTACTGATGATGAGCAAATCTTTATCAGAAAAATGATTAACCAACAAGGAACTTCAGCCTACCGTGCCAACCGCACAGAGGGTCGTTCAACGGATAAGGGGCGGATACGGATAAAGCCTAACGTTAAAGATAACAAGCTGATATCTGCAGAATATTTGATCTGCATTTACCAGTAAATTTCAAAGTCAGACTATGGAATATACTGGTAAACACCAAATAAATTTCTCGATTTTATCAAATATTCATTCATTTTTAGGTAGGGATTCCTGTTTTGAGATTGTCCTTCCTTAAAAAATATAATAGAATCATAAATATATATTAAGGTACTGTCACAAATTGTATGAAAACATTTCCGCCCTGACTCGAACTTGAGAGAAAGGCTTTAACCACTAAAGATAAACAATAGGGTGCTAGCTTTGCTAGTCCAGCAAGGCGGGATAGTGAATGGCCTACGGGCAAATTATACTAGCCCTAGGCAACGCCTATGGTTCACATAACAAACCATTCGGATTCAACGGGCTGAAAGCCCAGCTTATATCAGCCCTAGGCAACGCCTAGGGTAATAAGTAGCAATTTTTGTTGCGCCCTGTAAGGCCCCTGTAAGGGCTTTAATAAATACAGGGTTAAATTGCCCTTTCAGGGCGTCAAGCAAAGGATACAAACAAATGAAAGAAACTAATCAAATCTTGCATGAAACATTCATGGAAGTAGTTGAAAATCAAATCCGAGACGACAATCCACCGGAAACACGCAAAACATATGACCGACTTATATCACATGGAATATCTGATAAAGCTGCCCGCAACTACATAGGAGAAGCCGTCTGTGTGGAAGTTTGGGACATTATGAGAAACAACAAAGAATTCAACCTGAAACGTTTTCTTAAAAATCTAAAAAGGCTTCCTAATGAACCTAAAGAATAATAAGTAACATTCTTTGAATTAAATTAAGAACGCCAACGCAATTGGCACTATAAAAAATTATAGATTTTATTTTTTTGCTTTATACAGGCCAAATTTTATGTTATATTGCAAAAAATAAATTTGGAGAATATAGAATGACAAATAAAATTGAAGTTGGAATTGTGATGGGTAGTGACTCTGATTGGCCGTTAGTTAAATCAGCAACAGAGACATTAGATAGTTTTGAAATTGGTTATGAAGTGCGAGTAATCTCTGCACATAGAACACCTGAAATAGCATGTGAATATGCAGCAACAGCAGTCGACAGAGGACTTAAAGTTCTTATATCTGCAGCTGGTGGCGCAGCACATCTTGGTGGTGTTATTGCCGGACATACAATCCTTCCTGTTATCGGTATACCTGTAAAGGGTGGTGCTCTTAATGGACTGGATGCTTTACTTGCGACTCTACAGATGCCTTCAGGTATTCCTGTTGCTACAGTTACTTTAGGAAGTGCGGGACCTATAAATGCAGCAATTCTTGCAGCGCAGATTCTTGCAATCGGCAACCCTGAACTTACAAAGAAGATGCTTGAGTTCAAAGAGACTTTGAAAGAAAAAGTTGCAAAGGGTAATGCCCGGGTTCAGGAAGAGCTTAAATAACCGCCTTCGAAGTGCCTCCGGCGCGTCAAGATAGCGGTTAAAAAGTGTAAACGGTAAATGGTAATCCGCCTTCGCAGTGCCTACGGCGCGACAAGACAGTAAACTCAGGTGTTGCTTCCACCCTCGCCGTTCCGGACTACGGCGCAACAAAGTCGCAACTTATTTATAATGCCGAACTTGTGCTCGGCGTTCCCATGGCAGCACTTGCAACGAAGATCGTCGCGTTACCTTGGGGGTAGCACAACCTTCTATCCCGCAGAGCGGGACTAGCAAAGCTAGTTGGCGTTCTTCACTTGCAACGAAGATCGTTGCGTTACCCCCAAAAA
>Ga0307987_1002083_pt1 | contig 10611 bp, 6 predicted proteins | sample EllFjometagen181_FD_203157 | JGI IMG/M metagenome (GOLD analysis project Ga0307987, IMG submission 203157) | Marine microbial communities from Ellis Fjord, Antarctic Ocean - #181 | ecosystem: Environmental > Aquatic > Marine > Unclassified | place: Southern Ocean | collected 2014-10-08 | reverse complement strand
ACGCCTCTGGTAGTGCCACGAAAATACTTCGACATGTTCCCGCTGAAGGATGTGAAGCTGCCCGTGCGGCAGGAGGGGGACAACGAAGACACGGGGATGAAGGATGTGGTGAACAAGTATGCCAAGGGACCCATGTACTTCCGCATGATCCGCGAGTCCTACGGCGGCACGCTGGCAGGGCTCCGGGCGTTCACGCAGGCCTATCTCGCCTCTATTGCGGCGGTGGACGATTGCATCGGGCAGGTGCTTGATGCCCTCGACAAGAGCCCGCTCCGCGACAACACCATCGTGGTCATGACCAGCGATCACGGCTGGAACATGGGCGAGAAGGACTGGCTATTCAAGATGTCCTTGTGGGAGGAGAGTTGCCGGGTGCCACTGATCATTCGCGCGCCCGGTGTGGGTCGAGCAGGCGGTCGAGCAGGGCACCCCGTCGGGCTCATCGATGTGTACCCGACGCTGGCGGATCTCTGCGGCCTCCAAGGCGACACGCGGAAGAACAACAAGGGCGCGAAGCTGGATGGACACAGCATGCGGGCGTTCCTGAAGGACCCCGAGAACGGGACGTGGGACGGGCCGGATGCGGCACTGTCGATGGTCTACTCCGGAGGTGACTACGAGAAGATCTCGGAAATGCAGCACTTCTCCGTGCGTACCCGTGATTTCCGCTACATCCGCTACAACGACGGATTCGAGGAGCTGTACGACCATGGGAAGGACCCGTACGAGTGGACGAACCTGGCCAAGCAGCCCGAGTACGCAGGAGCCAGAAAGAAGCTGCGGAAGCAGTTGGATGATCTGACAGGACTGAAGATCGGCGTGATTCCCCCGCCGTTGCCGACGCCGCTGGAGAAGGGGGAGACGCTGGAGTTCACCTTCGAGGACTTCGACGTGAAGGAAGACATCGCCATGTGGCCGGCGAAGAATCGGGCCACCATCATGCGCAATCGGGCGAAGGTGATCAGCGGCAAGGCCTCGCTGCAGATCGCCGGTAGTGGCACCCGCTGGAACGTGCTCAACTTCAAGACCATCGAGGTCCCTCCCGGCCTGACTTGCGACATCCAGTTCGACTGCCGAGCTACGGCAATGGCAGAGCAGGGCTACCCGTACTTCCTGCTGGCCCGGGGCAAGTTCAAGTCCGGTTTCACGCGCATACCGATCAAGGTGGGCGAGACGAAGACCGTGATGGGCACGATCACCAACGACCAGAAGGTGATGCTGAATCTACAGATCGGCTTCACCGACGGTGGCACGTACCTGATCGACAATCTCAAGGTGAGCAAGAAGAACTAGGGTGAGCCTGTGACAACACGTCGTGATCTGCTGAAAGGCCTGGGGTTCGGAGCGGCGGCCATGGCCCTGCCCTCTGGCTGCATTACGGCGGCCCAGCGGGCCGCCGGGCGGAAGCCGAACGTGGTGCTGATCTACTCCGACGACCAAGGTTGGGGGGATGTGGGCTACCATGGCTACAAGGACGTCCTGACCCCGAATATCGACCAGCTCGCGGCGGAAGGCACACAGTTCTCCCAAGCGTATGTGTCGGCTTCGGTCTGCGGACCGTCGCGGTGTGGTCTGCTGACGGGGGTGTATCAGCAACGGCTGGGGGTCTATGGCAACTACGACAAGGGCGGCATCCCGACCAGTCAGCCAACGCTCTTCGAGATGCTGAAGCGGGAAGGCTACACCTGCGGTGTGGTGGGCAAGTGGCACGTCGGTATGGCGCGCAAGGAGTTGCGGCCCAACTCGCGCGGGGCCGACCTCTTCTACGGTTTCCTCGGCGGCTCGCACGACTACTGCACGTCGAGTACGGATCCGGAGTTCCGGCGCAAGGGCGAGCGGCCGATCATGCGGAACCGGCAGGTCGAGCCGCCGATCCAGGAGTCAAAGGGCTACCTGACTGAGATGTTCACCAAGGAAGCGGTGCAGTTCATCGAACGGACGGGAGACGAGCCGTTCTGTCTTTATCTGGCCTACAATGCGGTGCACCACCCATGGAGCGTGCCGGATTCGTACGTGAAGCGGGTGCAGCAGCTGGATACACACGACGAACGGAAGCTCTTCGCGGGGATGGTCCTGGCGTTGGACGATGGGGTGGGTGCGATTATGGCGGCGCTGCGCGAGAAGGGGGTGGCGGACGATACGCTCGTCATCTTCATGAGCGACAATGGATCGCCCCGTGGCCAAGGGATCGCCCCGCCTCGGCAGAAGACGCGGGGCACCACGACCATGTCCTCCCCAGGACCGTTCAATGGCTTCAAGGGCGACACGTACGAGGGTGGTACACGCGTGCCCTTCGTGATGCGCTGGCCAGGCCGGATTCCGCAGGGGAAGACGTACGGGCAGCCAGTCATCAATCTGGATATCGCGGCGACGGTTCTAGGGCGTTGCGGGGTGTCCAAGCCTTGGCAGGGGCATGCCTTCGATGGCGTTGATTTGCTGCCGTTCCTGACGTGGGCGAACGGAGATGCGAAGCCGCATGAAGTGCTTTACTGGCGGCGCGGGGAGGACTATGCGGTCCTCGCAGGCGACTGGAAGCTGGCCTGGAACGACCAGAGCGGACCACGAACGATCCGGCTGTTCAACCTGGCGGACGATCCCGGCGAGTGGAAGGACCTAGCGCAGAGTCATCTCAAACGCGCCCAGGCGATGCAGGACAGGTTCGATGCCTGGGACAGCGCGCTGCCCGACAATCAGAGCGGCAGAAATCCGCGCAATCGGAACACGGGATACGCCGCTGGCAAGCGGGTCGATGTCGCCGAGTTCAACAAGAAGGTGGACGCCGCGCCTGCCCCCAGGGAGAAGGCGAATGGCCCCAAGGTGCGGACGCTGGAGACGGAGCTGGCGCGGGACAGGAGGACGGCCGAGCAGAAGGGCCGCTCCTTCAATCCGGAACAGACCAAGCGCTGGTTCCGAGCCAAGGATCTGAATGGCGATGGCGTTCTGGACGAACGCGAACTGAGAACCAGAGCCCGCCCAGACTGGAACAAGGTGGGGAAGTAAGGGCTGGGGATGGGCTGTCTGTGGTACGAGATGAAGGCCGGCATCCGGGTCCCGCCAGAGGAGAGGAGCCAACTACGAAAGGCGCGAAACACGCGAAAGGGGAAGGGAAAGGGAACACGAGGACGGCAAGGACCGGAGTTCCATCTTGCCGCTTCGCTCGCCAGGCAGGCAGGACGGGGGAAGGTGGGCAGGATGCATGCCCTTGTGTGCACGCGAATAGTGCACCATATTGGTATCCTCATGTTGTTGGTTCGGAACCCATTCCGCAGGCAGATGACCGGGGCGTGCTAGGCGGGCCGGTTGTTAGGGTCGTTGCGGAGCTTGATTGGAAAGGATATACGGATGCAAAATGATCGATTTGCTGTCTTTGGAGCATGGGTGTTGGCGGCGGTGCTGCTCCCCATCCAGGTGTTCGGGCAAGCCGGGGAAGTGATGGGCGAGATGTTCCTTAAGAGAGGGGTTCTGCAGGAGATCTGGACGGGTATTCGAGGGAACGGAGTGGCCAATCTGACAGGACACCGGTCCTACAAGGGGCTTGCCCGCGAAGCCCGCGTTCTTGGTGCCTTGCGGGTCGATAGCCAGATGGATAGCTTCGGCGCTCGCTATTCGGCGCTGGTGATCCCTCCCACGGATGGCGAGTACACGTTCTGGATCGCTTCAGACGACAATTCGGAGTTGTGGCTCAGTACGGACGCGGAGGAGGCGAATCTCGTGAAGATCGCCAGTGTGGGCGGCTACACCGGGCGGGAGGCATGGGACGCGACCAAGAGCCAGAAGTCAAAGGCGGTGGCGCTGAAGAAGGGCGCGCGCTATTTCCTGCGGGCGTTCCACAAGGACGGCGGCGGCGACGACCACGTGGCCGTGGCGTGGAGCGGTCCGGGGCTGCCGCGTGCGGTGCTGGACAGCACGTACCTGCGGGTGCCCAAGCTGTCTCCCAAAACAGCCACGCTCGTCCGGAGGATCCGGGCTGAGGAAGAGCACCGGGCGGAGCTCCTCGCGGCCCTGCTCGCCACGCCGCCCGAAGCGGTGCTGGCATTCTCCCAGGGACTGCCACAGAAGGACCGGGACCAGTTGGGGAGCGAGCTTTTCTCCCTCGCTGGCAAGGTCGAGCGGGGAGCGATGATGGCGGCGGCCGCGCAACTGGGACGCTATGCGCAGCTCGCGATGCACGTCACGCCGACCCCGGACATGCCAGTGGAGGACCCGATACTGAGGGGGCTCCTGGTGATCGAGGATCTGTACCTGAAGGACCTCCCCATCGAGGGACTGGTGAAGATGGGGGCACATCGAGCAGCGCCCGCCTTCGGGGCCATTCCCCCCTCGGCACAGGGGGTGGATTCGGTGGTCCGCTTGTCCTCCAGCGACACCAAGCGGGGCAGCGAGCTCGTGTCCACGGGGCTGTACGCGCTACCTGGGAAGCCGGTCGTCGTCACGCTTCCGGATGCCCTTGCCGAACAGGAACTGTCCCTGCAGATCGGGCATCATCTGAACGCCAAAGAAAAGACGAAGTCCTTCGACTGCATGCCCCGCAGTGCGCGCCGTTTCCCGCTGTCGGCGACCAGCACCCACGCCATCAGCCCCCACGGCGGGCTGCTGTTCGTGCAGGTCCCTGCCAGCGTTGGGCTCAAGGACGCAAAGGTGGGGATTGCCGGTGCGGTCCGGGCGCCCCGCTTCGTGCTGGGGCAGACCACAGACGAGGAGTGGAAGTCCATTCGCAACTACCCGGGGCCCTGGGGGGAACTTGCGACTGACAACTACATTCTGGTGGTGCACTCCGAAGCCTTGCGGAAGCTGGACAATCCCACCGACCTCATGACCTGGTGGCGGGGGAACGTCGCCGCCCACGAGGGGTTCTACAACTACTCGATCGGCAAGCCGTTCCGCATGCATACGGTGCACTATGCGGTCCGCGGGTTCTCCACCTGGCCTCTCTACGAGACGAAGGAAAGCGTGGCCAACCTGCTCGATCTGCGCGGCATCAGCTCCTACAATGACGGCCTCTTCCTGCACGAGCACGGGCACCACTGCGATAGCAGTGCCATGATGTTCGGCAATCTGGGGGAATCCACGCCGAACTGGGCTGGCTACTACATGAAGGCTACGAACGGGGACTTCGCTTGGAAGGATGCCGAGGACACGCACCTCTCACGGCTTCTCAGCGGGGAAGGCAGCCACGCGGAACTGACGCAGGACGGTTGGTGGACAACCAAGTACACGCACTACTGGTCCTACCCCGTGACCAGCATGATGATCGGCTATGTGCGGGGATTCGGGTGGGAGTCCTTCAAGACGGTCGTGCATCGGTTCACGCTCGCGGATGATCCTGTGAACCAGCTCCCCATGTTCCAGAACGGGGGGACCGCCACGCGCGACCGCACCGCCGTGGACCAAGCCAAAATCGACAAGTGGCTCATCTTCCTGTCCCAGGAGGCAAAGCATGACGTGCGGCCCTACTTCGCCCACTTCTGCCTTCGCCCCTCGGCCAAGGCTGCGACGATGATCGACGGTCTGAAACTGCCCAAGTGGGACCTGGTCTACAGTCCCGTTCGGCGGGTTGCGGTGGCACCGGGGCAGACCGTGACCATCCCGTCCCCAGTCAATGATGCCCTCACCTTCGCGGGAGCCGTGAAGCTCGTCGGGATCGCCAAGCCGCAGCACGGCACATTGGCCGAGCGGGACGGCGGCTATGTGTATCGCGCCAACAAGGGCTATGTGGGCGAAGTACGCATCCCCTTCCAGCTCTCGAACATGCATGGCAACACCTTCAATGGCACGATCCGTGTCCACGTGATGCCCAGTCGGGACAACCCCCATCTGGCCATGGGCGAGGTGACGAAGGTGAGTACGAGTGGATGGAGGCGAATCGCGTTCCCGCGTCGGTACCGGCGTCCGGTGGTCGTTGCGACCATCGACCTTAAGGAGAACCCCGGTTTGGTGACTCGCGTGAGGAAGGTGTCGCCCACGGGTTGCGAAGTCATGCTGCAGCGGACCGATGGGGGGACGGAGGCCGTCGTCTGCAGCGCCACATGGGCAGTGCTGGAGGCCGGGGAGTATGCCGAGAAACGGAACATGCTGACGGCGGACGCTGGGACGGTTGATGTCTCACCCGAGGGCATGGGGCGCCAGGCAGTGGGGGTAATCAGGAGCTACGAACAGAAGGCCGCGCTCCTTCGCGGGGTGACCCTCGGGCAGGTGCAGAGCTTTGGCGACGCCAAATGGACAAGGTTCTTCTGGCGGGACGAACGGGGTGAGCTTGGCATCCGGGTCGGCTGTCACTACGGCAACGACGAACTCCCTCGCACCAATGAGACGGTGGGATTCCTGCGCCTGGCGCACGGGCTCTACCAGTTTGGCGACACCACGTTCCGGATCGATTCCTCCGGGATCAAGACGCCCGCTCTCTCGCTCCGGACGAACTACGCCTGCTTCAACAGCTGGGGCTTCCGTTCTGTGGAGCGCTATTTCGCCAAGAAGTAGGGAGGCCACGGGATACGGCTCTATTAGGGTGGCCCGTCTTTGGCGATGAGGCCGGACACGACCAGAGTCTCAGCCGGGATGCCGGTGGCGAGGTCGGCGTTGCGCAGGGCGGCGACGGTGCGTTGGTCGAGAAGGGGCTGGCCGGCATAGGGCCAAGGGCCTCGGAGCTTCTCGTACTTGGTATGGCAGGCGCTGTTGAAGGCGCAGAGGTCCCAGCGCTCCATCGCGTCGAGTAGGTGCTCGCGGATGAAGTGGCCGAAGGAAGAAGATGGCAAGAGAATAGCCGTTGCCTGTACGCAATGGAGGGGGCACGCTTGTATATGACTTGGGTCATTGCATGTGCGGTAACCCATACGTAGTCCAGCCTTTAGGCTGCTCTCGGGGAAGCGGGGGGCACGCTTGTATATGACTTGGGTCGTTGCGTAGGCGGCAACATGTTCGTAGTACATGCTTTAGCCTGCTCTTCGAAGGGCCGGGAGCACGCTAAAGCGTGGACTACATACGGGGAGCACGCCCGTGCGTAACTTGCACCTCTTGCCTACCCAGCAAGTCACTTGCCAATGTGCCTGGCCTTCGGAGGCCAGGGAGCACGCCAAAGCGTGTATTACATACGGGGAGGGTTGCGCTGGCTACTCATTGCTCTGCTCTTCAGGCGCGACCTTCTTGACGTAGTCCTGTATGGCTTCTGCTAGGTGGGTGGCTTCCGCCACACTCAGCCACACGGGGTGGAAGCTCTTGCTCTGTTTCCTTCTACCTGCGACGCAGCTGGTGATGAGGATGCCTACGGAAGGAGCGAACCATCCCTTCAGCCCGGCAACCAGAGCGCTCTCCGTCGTGCTCGCCCCCGCCATGCCCCAGACGGGCTCACCGACATCCGTCCACTCATAGAGCGCTTTGGCCCAGTAGGCCGCCCGTCCGACTACCATGATGTAGAAGCGCGTCCCGAAACCGAACTCGATTGGGCTACTGCGACGGCGGCGCACTGAATCCGCAGCCTGGGTCAGATGCTCTGCGAGGTCGCTGAGTGTGTCCAGGCCGTCGGGAAGAGACATGGCCCCCCTCGGGCGGCCATTGGACTTGCGGAATAGCAGGCTAGTCCGCTCGTCCTCACGCCCTGCGCACACGCGCCGTAACAGCGCATTGGTGGGCTGGAAGTCCGTTGGCTCCGCCCATACGACCCGCGCCCGCGTAGCGGGGAGCTCCAGGTCGAACGGCTCGACTTCCTGTCCATCGATTGAGGTCACGGGGTCTATCTTGAGCATGTCTCATCCCTTCCTTCTGCCGACCTTCTGGATGCCATGTGGCTCGCCCTGGACTTCGTCTCTCTGCTCACGCTTGCTTGCTGTTCACTGCTGGTCCCCGGTCACGGCCGCCTCCAGGTACTGTTGCAGCGCCTTGGCCAGCAGTTCGGCGTCCGATAGTGCCAGGCGGAAATGGCCGCCCTGTGTCTTGCCTGGCCTCTTCGTGATGCTCAGGAAGGCGACGGAGGGAGAGAACCAACCCTTCAGCCCGACCAAGACCACTCGGTGGAGATGCGAGTCCCCCTCGCTGTCATGCTCAACCAGCAGCTTGCCCCAGTAGCAGCTTCGGCCGGCGAACACCGCCAGCAGGCGTTGCCCGAATGACAGTTCGACCGGGCCTGTCTGCCGACGTCGGATGGCATCCAGGGCCTCGCCGAGGTAGATGGCAAGAGTGGCAAGGTTGGCGATGCCATCGGGCATCGGCACGCTCATTCTGGGGATGCTCGTGAACAGCCCCTTGAGGCTGTAGAACTGCAGGGGGGCCTCGCAGTCCGGATGCCATTCGGCCCGCATCTTCTTGAGCGGCAGCTCTACGCGGAACGACTCCACCAGTTCGTCTTCGATCGATTTCCAGTCTTCGCTCATGTCCTGTCCTTCCAGCTTGCCCCCACACGAGAAGCGCTATGGCCAGGGCGAATGTAGAGCTCCCGCTGCCCAAGGGCAACTTCCTCTTGCCGATTCCTTCGGTGTGGCTTTGACAATCGTCGGCCGCGGCGAAGGGCCGCAGCCCGCTCCCTCTGGCACCCGTGCAGCTACTCGTCTTTCGCGATCAGGCCGGAGATGACGAGGGTGCTGGCTGGGATGCCGGTGGCGAGGGCGGCGTTGCGCAGGGCGGCGACGGTGCGTTGGTCGAGCAGGGGCTGGCCGGCATAGGGCCAGGGGCGCCCGAGCTTCTCGTACTTGGCATGGCAGGCGCTGTTGAAGGCGCAGAGCTCCCAGCGCTCGATCACGTCGAGCAGGTGCTCGTGGATGAAGTGGCCGATGGCGGCGATGTTCTCGGTGGTGGCGGTGGCATCAGGGATGAGCGGGGTGCGAATCCAGAGCTTCGCGGCGGGTGAGGCCGGATTCCGGATATGGTCGGCGACGGCCAGGAGATTGGCCAGGATGCGCTCGTTGGTCTGGCCGGTGTACTCCCGGTGCAGAATGGGGTCGAACAGCTTGAGGTCGAACAGGACATGGTCCGTGTGAGGCAGGACAGCGGCGAAGGCGTCGAAGGGAACGTGGCCGCAGGTGTCCAGTGCGGTATGCACGCCCACTGCCTGAAGCCGCCGGAAGAACTCCGCCACAAAGGGATATTGGCAGAGCGGTTCGCCACCTGACACGGTCACACCGCCGCCGAAGGCCCGGTAGTAGTCCTGGTCCTTGCGCACCTTCGCCAGCAGGTTGTCGAGGGTCCATTCGCGACCGGTGAAGACCATCGCAAGCGCCGGGCAGGCGGCCACGCAGGCACCGCAGACGCTGCACTTTGCCCGGTCCAACTGCAGCCCTTCGGCCGAGTCGGACAAAGCGGTGTTGGGGCAGGCCGCCACGCAAGCCAGGCAGCGGATGCACTTCCGCGCTTCCCACCAGACCTCGTTCCCAGCGGCGATTCCCTCGGGATTCTGACACCAGCGGCAGTTCAGCGAGCACCCCTTGAGGAAGACAGTCGTCCGCAGCCCCGGCCCGTCGTGGGTGCCGCCGCGAATGATCTCGATAGCTCGGCAAGTGAGGGGAGTCACGCTAGTATCTCGTCCACAGAATGGCTTTCTCTCTCCGTGTGGCCGGATTCCCGGGCCAAGGCGGCGGGAATCGATCACCACGAAGGCACGAAGGGCACGAAGAAGACCAAGACGGGAATGCTGCGCGCAGCGCCCGGAATCTCCGGGCGTTGCGCGCGACTGTGTTTGTCTTTGCTGTCTTCACTTCGTGTTCTTCGTGCCTTCGTGGTGAATCCTGTTTCGGTCAGAATCCCTCGTAGTTCATGCGTTCGACGAATTCCTGCTGGTAGTGGGAAGGCAGGCAGATGAAACGGCTGCAATATCCGGTGACCCGGACGATGATGTTCTGGTAGGCGGGGTTCTCCGGATGCGCCATGGCGTCGCGCAGCTTCTCGAGGTCCATGATGTTCAGATTGATCTGCACGCCGCCCTTGGCGAAGAACGTCTCCGAGAACGCACGGACATAGCCGCCAATGTCCTCCTTGCCGTCGAAGAAGCGGGGCTGCAGCTCGACCTGCATGGGCCCGCCCTGGAACTTGCGCTGATCGACCTTGGCCATGGAGTTGGCAGTGGCGAGAAGACCGTCGAGGTTCCTGCCGACCTGGGGGTTCATGCCGTGCGCGAGGTATTCCTCGGCCAGGCGCCCGTCCGGGGTCGCACCGATGGCGCTGTTCAGATGTCCCTGGAAGTGGAAGAGTGACGGGCGGAACTGCTGGCCGCGCAGGTTGGCCATGCCGTTCAGGGTCCGGGCCAGCGATTCGGTGATGCGTACAAGCAGCCCGTCCACCTCGTCCAGATCGTTGCCGAACTTGTCCTGATTGAGGAAGCGTTGGCGCATGGGCTCGCGCCCGGCCCAGTTCGTGCCGGTGGCTTCCTTCACCTCGGCGAGGGTAAACATCCCCTGCTCGAAGACGAGAGCGCGGATGGCGTGGAAGGAGTCGGCGACGTTCGGGACACCGAGAACGTTTACGGAGGTGAACTGGTAATCGACGCCGCGCTGATCCACCATGTCGATGCCACGCTCGATGGGACCGTGGCTGTTCATGGAGGTGAACATCTCGGGCCACAGCGACCCCAGCAGTTCGTACTGGCTGTTCTTCAGCTCACGCAGGGCTTGCGCGGTGCGGGCGAGCTCC
>Ga0307987_1002081_pt1 | contig 10611 bp, 9 predicted proteins | sample EllFjometagen181_FD_203157 | JGI IMG/M metagenome (GOLD analysis project Ga0307987, IMG submission 203157) | Marine microbial communities from Ellis Fjord, Antarctic Ocean - #181 | ecosystem: Environmental > Aquatic > Marine > Unclassified | place: Southern Ocean | collected 2014-10-08 | reverse complement strand
GTCGCGGCTCCGTCCTGGGGGCAGCTGCTCTTTCGCGACTCCGGCGCCACGTGGGTCCCCAAGGCCACCCGGCCCGAGCGAGACGAACAGGCGGTGCTGCTGGCTCCTTCGTTCCGGGCCGCCTGGCAGGCGCGCCGGGCTCAGCGCCGCTTCGGTCTTGCCACCGACGGGCGCTCCCTGTTGCTCAACCGCTCGGTGAAGCCCCCGGGTCTGCACCGCAGCGATGACTACGCCGCCGTCGCGGCCCTGGTCGGGGTGGAGGTGTTCGGCGCGCCCCGCTTCGAGCCCCGGGATGCCGAGCGGGCAGCGTGGGCCCAGATCCCACTGCATGTGGGACTCAACCCCGTGAGCGTCAGCGGGGCGCCGGTGCAGTGGCCGGGCTTCGCGGCCCTCGCGGCCCGGTTGGATGAGCCCCTGCGGCTGTACTGTGGCCCGGGAGAAGCCGAGCGCGCCCAGGCCATGGTGCCCGGGGTGGAGCTGTTGGACGGCCTGTCCCTGGGGGATCTCGCTGGCGCCCTGCAGCGCTGTCGAGTGCTGGTGTCCAACGACAGCGGCGTGGCGCACTTCGCCGCCGCTTGTGGCGTGCGGGTCGTGGTGCTGCACGGGTCCACCACCGCGGCGCACACGGGTATCGCTGGCGCCATCGCCGTGGAAGGTCCGGATCTTGCCTGCCGACCGTGCTACCGCAAGGCTTGCGAGCTCGGCGTGCCCTGTCTGACGGGCATCGATGTCGAGCGAGTGCTGGAGGTGATCGGGTGAGCCTGCCGACCCTGGTGGTGCGCTTCTCCTCCCTGGGGGATGTGGTGCTGTGTGGCGCTGTCACCGGCGCCCTGGCTCCGGTGGTCTTCGTGACCTCCCAGCGCTGGGCCTCGGTGGCAGCAGTGCTTCCCGGGGTCCAGCAGGTGGTGACCCTCGAGCCCGGCGAGTCCATCGGGTCCCTGGCCCGTCGTATCCCGGCCCATGGTCGTCGCATCGATCTGCACCGCAGCCTGCGCTCCCACGCCCTCTCCCTGCGTCTGGGGGGCGTGTGGGACGTTGTGGCGGGCCAGCGGCTGCGCCGACACCTCAGGGTGGGCCTCAAGACGGCACCCGCCGTCCCCGTGGTGCAGCGCTACGCCGCGGCCGCGTGTGTTCAGCCGGCGTCGCTGCCCTGGATCGAGCTGTCCGGCCCCCGGGACACCTTGATCGTCGTGCCCGGCGCCCAGCATGCCACCAAGCGCTGGCCCGTGGCCCACTTCGCCCAGGCCGCGGCGTCGTTCCCCGGTCCGGTGTTGGTGCTCGGCGGCCCCGGCGAAGAGCGAGCCTGCATCACCCTGGTGGATGCCATCGGCCCCCGGGCGGAATTGATCTGCGGGGCCGGCTTCGACGCCGTGCTGCCCGCCCTGGGCCGAGGTCGTGCCTGTCTGGCGGGGGACACGGGGCTCGCCCACCTGTGCGCGGCTGCGGGCATCCCCGTGGTGACGGTGTTCGGATCCACCCACTCCGCCGACGGCTACTGGGAGCAGCGCTGTCACCCGGTCGAAGCGGAGCTTCCTTGTCGGCCCTGTGCCCGCTTCGGTCGTGCGTGGTGCCCCTTCGGCGATCTGCGCTGCCTCGAGGATCTCGAGCCCGGGCGGGTGGCCGAGGCCCTCGCACGTGTGCTGGCGTGAGATGGCATGTGGTCGTCGGGGACTACCCCCCCGGCTTCACCGGTGGTGTGGCCAGCTGGACGGAGCGCGTCTGTGGGGAGCTGTCGGCCCGGGGCTTGGACCTCGTGCTCCACGCCCGGGGTTCACGGGGCCTGGGCCGGCTGGCCGAGGCTCGCCACGACGACGCCCAGCCCTTCGATCTCACGCGGATGCGGGTATACCGCTGGAACCGGAACCAGGCCCAGGCCGTGGCCGCCGCGGTGGCTCCGGTCCTGCGTTCCGGCGACCGGGTGCTGGCCACCACCTGGCCCTTGGCGCCGGGGCTGGCGGACCCCTGCCACCGCCTCGGCATCCCCCTGCTGGTGGTGGCCCACGGCAGCGAGATCACCCGACTGGAACGTTCCCCCGCAGAGCTACAGGCTTTGGCGGGCATCGCGCGCTTCGGCGCTGTGTCGGACTTCCTGGCCCAGCAGCTGTCGTCTCTGGGTGTGATTGCCCGGGTTTTGCCTGCACCTGTGGAGATCCAGGCCGGACCCCCGGGTCTGGCGGCGCGGCAGGGGCTGCTGGTGGTGGCGCGCTGCACTCCCCTCAAGGGCATCGAGCGGGCCATCGCCCTGGCCGAGGCCTTGGGCTGGCCCCTGACCGTGGTGGGGGACGGCCCCGCGCTGGCCGCACTTCGTCGTCACGGTGCCGCGGCGACGGTCCCGGTGCGCTTCGAGGGGCGCCTGAGCCGGGCCGAGACCCTCGTTCGTTACCGACGGGCGCGCCTGCTGGTGCAGCTCTCCCGTGTCGATGGAGACGGCAGCGGCGCTGAAGGGCTCGGCTTGGTGGTGCTGGAGGCCATCGCCCACGGCGCGCCGGCGGCGGTCTCGTTCGTGGGCGGCCTGCCCGAGGCGGTGGGCCCGGGCTTGGTGCTCGACGCCCCGGACGACGCTGCGGCGTCCGCTGTCGCAGTGCAGGCTTGGCTCGGCAGCGGCGATCCCGTGGCACAGCAGCGCGTGTGGCTCCGAGGGACCCATGGTGTCCGCCGCTGCGTGGACGCGCTGCTCGACATGAGCCAGGATCGCTCACCATGAGGATCATCCACCTCTACCGTCCCCGGGTCCCGGACCTGCGCGCCCAGGCCATCCAGGTCTCCCACACCTGCCACGCCCTGGCTCGCCGGGGCCATGACGTGACCCTCTTCGCCCAGACCGAGCCTGGATACAAGCGCAGCGAGGCCCTGGCCCTGGCCCCCTACGGCCTCGAGCCCCACCCCCGGCTGCAGCTCCGGATCCTCCCCTGGCAGCACCCCGGTCTCGCCGGTCTCGACTTCCGCCTGCGGGTGATGGGCTGGCTGACGAAGCACCGCGGTGAGCGTCCCGTGGTCTACGCCCGCACCAAGCGCCACGCGGCGGAGTTGGCCCGGTTCAGGGGCGCCTTCGGCTTCCGGCTGGTGTTCGAGTCCCACGAGGCCGAGTCGGCTCAGCGCCGTGAGCAGGGCGAGCCCCACGACGTTGTCCATGCCCTCGAACGCCGCGTGCTGCTGGGCGCTGACGCCCTGGTCACCAACTGCGAGGGGACCCTCGAGCAGCTCGAGGAGCTACACCCCGACGCGGTCCCCGCCACCCGACGGGCCATCCACAACGGCACAGATCCCGCTCGGCAGCGCGACGCCATCCCCCATGAAGGCATCGTGGCCGGCTACGTCGGTTCCCTGCGGGCGTACAAGAACATCCACACCCTCATCGAGGCCGCCGAGCTGCTGCCTCCTGACTACCGCCTGCGCCTGGTGGGCGGGGCTGAAGGTGGCGCGGAGCTGTCCAGGGCCCGGGCGCTGGTGGGGCCCCGCACCACCATCAGCTCCGCGGTGCCCTACGCCATGGTGCCAGAGGTGCTGGCGGGCCTGGACGTGATGGTGCTGTCCCTGGCCGACGATCTGTACGGGCGACGGCTGGCCTCGCCGTTGAAGCTCTGGGACTACCTGGCCACGGGCCGGCCCGTGGTGGCCCCGGATCTACCCTCGGTGCGCACCATCGCAGGGGACGGCTTCGTTCCCTACATCCCCGGTGACGCCCCGTCGGTGGCCCGGGCTATCCAGCGCGCCGCGGCCCTGGGGCCGGTGGCGCCCCAGGTGCGCAGCTGGGGCGATCGGGCGGCCGAGCTCGAGGCCTTCCTGCAGGACCTGCCGTGAGCTCTGGACCCAGCACCCTGCGCGTGCTCTACCTGCTGCGCTACTACCCCACGCTCACCGAGACCTTCGTCTACCGGGAGATCGCGGGGCTCACCGCCCGCGGTGTGGTGGTCACCGTGGGCACCCTGGGCGGACGCTCCGACGGCGCCATGCAGGATGAGCTGCCGCCGGTGGCCGTGCTCAGGCCCCCCACCACCCCGGCCTACATGCCGCTGTTGCTTCAGCTCGCCCCGGTGCTGGCCACCGCTGCGGGCCGCGAGGTGTTGGCCTGGCTGCGCCGACAGCTGCGTCCCAAGGACGCCCTCAAGGCTCTGTGGTTGGCGGATCGGGCGCGAAACTTCCATCGGGTCCACGTGCACTTCGCCGGTGAAGCCGCCGCCTGGGCGCTCGCAGCGCGGAAGCTGCACGGCACGCCCTACACGGTGACCGTCCACGCCGTGGACCTCTTCAAGCCCTCCGCGGTGATCGCGCAATTGCTCGAGGGTGCCGCCGAGGTCTTCACCATCTCCGGCTACAACCAGCGCCTCATCCAAGAGCGCTACGGCACCGCCGCTCGGTTGATACGCTGCGGCGTGCCCCCCTGGCCCGGTCCTGCGGCCGCGCCTGGGGCCCAGCCCCTGGTCATCGTCGCGGTGGGCCGCTGGGTTCCCAAGAAGGGCTTCGATCTATTGGTCAGGGCGGTGGAGTCTGTGGATCGTCCCGTGGAGCTGCGCTTGGTGTCCGACGCCCCACAGAGCGTGGCTTCGGAGCGGGTGCGCTGCATAGGCCTGCTGCCACCGGGCGAGCTGCGTCGGGTGTTGGCGGACGCTGGCCTGGTGGCGCTGCCCTGCCGCGAGGCGCCGGATGGCGACATGGACGGTGTGCCCGTCGTGCTCATGGAGGCGTTGTCGGCGGGGGTGCCCGTGCTCACCACCCCCGTCAGCGGCATCCCGGAGCTGGTGGACCCCGCCGTGGGCTGGCTGGTCCCCCCCGACGATCCCGACGCCTTGGTGGCTGCTCTGCGGGAGATCGCCGACAGCCCTGACCAGCGAGTCCAGCGGGGGGCTGCAGGCCCGGAGCGACTCGAGGGTCGAGGCTTCACCGTCGCCCGACAGGTCGAAGGCATCCTGGAGGCGTGGGACGCGGCGGTGGCGGACGGTTGATGCGTGAGCTGGCAGCTGTGCTTGTCCTTTACTGTCACCCCGAGGCGGCTGAGCTACAATGCCGTCTATTCCGATCCGATGAACTCATGTGTAGTTCTCGCCCGTGCCCGCTGACCAGGAGTCTCCATGGATCCCGTCTCCGTGGACCCCACCGCCGTTCTCCGCCTGCTCGAAGAGCGCGAAGACCGCAAGCGGTCGCGTAGCCGGCGTCGCCGCAGGGGCCGCGGCGGTTCGTCCGGGGTGCCGAACATCTTCTCCGAGGTCACCCCCGAGGCCAGCGATCCCAGCGCGGCCCTGACGGACCCCGGGCTCGCCATCGACAGCGATCCTGCGCTTCCCAAGGGAGGCACGAAAAACGGTGACGCCCATGAGGGCAGCTCTCGAGCGGGTGCCGACACCGACCGCTCGGCCCTCGCGGCTCAGGCCGACGACCTCGCCGAGCGGCCCATGCGGCTGCTGCTGGTAGACGAAGACCCCGATGACCGCGCCATGGTGGTGCAGGTGCTGCGTAAGCAGTTCCCGCGCCTCAGGGTCACCCAGGTATGGGACGCCGACCGCCTGGACGTGGCGCTCCAGGGTCGTCCCTTCGATGCGGTGATCACCGACTACCACCTGCTGTGGGGCGACGGCATCCGCGTGCTGCGCCGGGTGCACGAGAGCTGGCCGGACTGTCCGGTCATTATGTTCACGGGCGCCGGCTCCGAAGAAGTAGCCGTCGAGGCTATGAAGGTGGGCCTCGAAGACTACGTGGTCAAGCACCCCAGGCACTTCATCCGCTTGCCTGCGGTGCTGCGCAGAGTGCTCGAGCAGCGGGAAAAGCATCGCCTGGCCCTCGAGGCCGAGAGCCAGTACCGTCGGCTCTTCGAGCACCTGCCCCTGGGCCTGTACCGGGCCACGCCGGGTGGGCGCCTGCTGTCGGCCAACCCCGCCATGACCCAGCTCATGCGGCTGCCCGCCGACACCAACCTCGAGACCTTGGACACCCAGCAGGTCTACATGGATCCCCAGCGCCGGGCCGAGTGGCTGGCTGAGCTGGACGCCAACGATGTGGTCAAGGACTTCGTGGCCGAGCTCAAGCGCTCCGACGGTGAGCGCATCTGGGTGCGCGAGAACACCCGCGCGGTGCGCGACGAAGAAGGTCGCGTGCAGTTCTACGAAGGCAGCCTCGAAGACATCACGGCCCGCAAGATGGCCGAGGTGGCCCTGCAGGCCAGCGAGCAAGAGCTGGCGGTGGTGTTCGACAACGCGCCCTTCTTGATGTTGCTGCTGGACCGCAAGCTGCGCATCCGTAAGGCCAACCGGGCGGTGACCCACTTCGTGCATCGCGACAAGCGCTCCCTGCAAGCCAAGCCCGTGGCACGGGCGTTGAACTGCGCCCTGGCCGTGCGCCGGAACGCCGCCGGTGGCCGCTCCCGCCTGATGGCCGACTGCCGCGAGTGCACCATCTGCCGTCAGGTCGAGAACACCCTGATGAACAACATCTCCCACGAAAAGGTGGAGGTGCGCATCCCCGTGGTGCTCGAGCGGCGCAAGCAGGACCGTGACTTCCTGGTCACCACCACCCCGGTTCGCATCGGCGGCTCCCGCATGGTGCTGCTGTGCCTGCAGGACATCACCGAGCAGAAGCGCACGGCCCAGCTGGCCGTGGAGTCCCGGGGCGAGCTCGAGCGGGCCATGGGGGCGGTCATCCACGCTCTCGCCGAGATGCTGGCCACCCGGGATCCCTACACCGCCGGCCACCAGCAGCGCGTGGCTGATCTGGGCAGCGCCATCGGCATCGAGATGGGCCTGAACGACGATCAGGTGACGGGGATCCGCATGGCGTCCACCATCCACGACCTGGGCAAGGTCGCGGTCCCGTCGGAGATCCTCACCAAGCCCGGGCGGCTCACACGGCTCGAGTTCGACATCATGAAGATGCACCCCCAGGTGGGGTACGACATCCTGAGCAAGCTCACCTTCCCGTGGCCCGTGGCCGACGTGGCGCTGCAGCACCACGAGCGCCTGGACGGCACCGGCTACCCCCACGGCTTGAAGGGCGACGAGATCCGCATCGAGGCCCGCATCGTGGCGGTGGCCGACGTGGTCGAAGCCATGGCTTCCCACCGTCCGTACCGACCGTCCCTGGGCATCACCCGTGCCCTCGAAGAGATCACCCAGCAGAGGGGCTCGCGCTACGATCCCGACGCGGTGGATGCCTGCGTTGCCTTGGCAGGGCGCGAGGGTTTTGCGCTCGTCTAGTCCCGGTGTTCACGCGCTGCAGGCCTGGCTGAAGGCCAGCGCTGCAGGTTCGGAGCATCCCGAGGCCTGTGGAGCTGCGGCGGCGGCTGCCGGCCCCGATCCCTGGCAGGCCTTGGCGGCGGCCACCCCCCTCGCTCGCGCCCGACCCGGGGTGGCCCACCAGGACTTGGGCCTGGACCTCCGGCTGCGCACCCTGCCTGTGGACCATCCCCGGGCGGTAGTGCGGGTGGCAGCGGGGGCGCCCTGTCCGGTGCCGGCCCCTGGGCAGCGCAAGGCCATGGGTGCCTTCGACACGCCCCCCGCCATGGCCCGTCGTGCCGTGGGGCTGGGGATCGAGGCGGTGCGGGGAACCGCCCGGCGTGGCCTGGACACCGCCTGCGGTACGGGCACCTTCCTGTTGGCCATGCAGCAGGCCGGGGTGCCCGAGGTTCATGGCGAGGACCTGGACCCTGTGGCCCTGGCGGTGGCTCGGGTGGTGGTCCCCGGAGCCCGGCTCGAGCGGCGGGATGGCCTCGAGGACGGCGGCGAGGTGGACCTGGTGGTGGGCAACCCGCCCTTCGTGCCCCCCGAGCTGCAGGACAAGGCGCTGCGTCGGGCGCTGCGTGAGCGCCTGCCTTGGCTGCATGGCCGCTTCGATCTCGCCGTGCCCTTTGCCTGGCTGTGCTCTCAGCGGCTGCGGCCCGGTGGTGGCCTGTGTCTGGTGCTGCCCTCACCCTTGCTGGTGCAGCCCTATGGGCTCGAGCTCCGTAGGCGCTGGCTGACTCAGCACCGCTTCACTTTCCTTGGTCGCCCCGAGGCTTTCCCTGGCGCCAGGGTCCAGGTGGTGGTGGTGGCCCTGCAGGCCGGCGCGGGTCCGGCACCGCTGCCTCCCCACGCCGTGCCCGTCGAAGAGGTGCTGGCGCTGCCTGCCGTGCCCCTCAGTGCTCGCCAACGCCCCGGTGACACGGCCTTGCTGGACCGGGTTCGGTCGGCGTCCGTGGAGCTGGGCGAGCTGTTCGAGGTGGACACCGGGGTGGTGGCCCATGGCCCCCGCCACCGACGCACCGAGCTGGTACACGACCAGCCTGGTCCTGGCTGGTTGCCCTTCGCCGAAGCGCGGGACCTGCGCCACGGCCAGCGTCGATGGCTGGACTACCAGCCAGAGCGGATGCACCGCTGCAAGCGGCCCGCCCTGTTCGAGGGGCCCAAGCTGTTGGTGCCCCGGGTGGTGGCGGCTCGACCCCTCGAGGTCTTCGTGGACCCGGGTGGCCTGTGGGTGGGGCACACCGTCAACGTGCTGCGGCCCCGGGTGGCTGACGTGCCCCTCGAGTGGGTCGCCGAGCTGCTGCGGCGCCCCGCCATGCGCGCGGTGCTGCGGCTCGAGCGCGGCGAACGGCTGGACGTCTATCCCCGGGACCTGCGCTCCCTGCCGGTGCCCGCGCGCTGGCGAGACCAACCGGGGCAGCCCCTCCAGCAGGCCTGGGGCCTGGATGACCCGGGCTGGGCCCGCTTGCTGACCCTGGGCGCCTGAGGGCCGATGTCGGCTATCTTGTGCGGGATGTTCCTCTTGCTCCTGCTCATGGCCTGCGATGGTACCGTGGCTCCCGTGGAACCGGCCTGCCCCCACGGGGTGGACGGGTGGTTCGGGGATGCCTCGATGTACCTGGCCCGGGGCGGAGCCTTCGATGACACGCCGGGAGAGCCCTGGGTCGCCTCGCGCCAGGGGGTCCAGGCGGGCCATGGCCGCAGCTTCACCGTCACCACCCGCTACGTGGACGGGTACTTCCTGGTGCAGCAGGACCTGGTCGGAGGCGGGCAGCGCTGGGCGGATGGCGACTACGACCTGAGCTGGGGCTCGGCGGTCCGTGACGTGCTGGGTGTGGTGGAGCGGGCCACCGTGCGTGAAACCCGCCGGGGGTGTCGGGTGTCCCGTCGGGTGGAGTCCGGCGGCGCCATCGTGAGCACCGAGGCGCAGATCCTGGACGATCACACCGTCACCGGCGTGCTCACCAACAGCGCCAGCGAGTTCGACGTCACCGCCACCTGGCGCTCGGACTACAGCGCTACGCTGGCCTACGCTGGCCACGACGACGAGAGCTGGTACGCGGTGGACGAGCCGGGGGATGGCACCCGGGACGCCACCTTCCACCTGGCCTACGACGGTGGCACCGAAGACGGCGGCTACCTGCGTGGTCTGGATGGCGCCAGGGAGTATGGCTTCGATCGTTTCCCGGACAGCGGTGAGTGGCAGGTCATGCACATCTGGTGGCTGCTGAACTACGACGGCAGCGGCCAGGGCGAGGTGGTGGGGGAGGGGAGTGATGGCTCCACCCTGACCTGCTGGTACACCTGGGATGTGGCTGGGGTGGGGTCGTACAGCTGTGACGACGGGACCAGCGGCCCGTACTGAGGATTCGCCTGCGTTCATGTGCGCCGTGTGGCACTATGGGTGCGAGCTGGAGGCTTCATGAAGCGCATTGTATGGAAGAGCTGCAGTCTGTTGGTGGGCATGGCCGTGGGCTGCTTCGACAAGCCGGGCGAGCTCGCCACCCCCGACTATGGCGTGTTCGATACGCAGTACGTCGATGGGGATAACGACGGCTGGTCCGAGCTGGACGACTGCGACGACGAGGACGCGGCGGTGCACCCGGAAGCCGAAGAGATCTGCGACGACGGCATCGACAACGACTGCGATGCCAGCATCGACACGGACGACGCGGACTGCCAGGGCTGACAAGCGACCCTCGGTGAGCGTGCCTACGGGCTTGGCGCTGGCCTCTTCTCGAAGTGGTTGAGGGCGTACACAGTGTGGATCGTGAGGTTCTCGCTTCGATGATCTATGGCCCCGCCCGCTTTGCTCCCCTCGTGATGATCGCCGGTACTCTGGCGGCGATCGCGGTGGACCGCACGGCGCGCGATGTGGAGGCCGAGACCGTCATCCCGTCCGAGGAAGTAGTGGTGGAACGAAAGCTATCGTCGTCGGGTCACGACGTGACCCCCCTGTCTCCCCACCGTGTCTCCACCCTGGCAGCCCAGCTCGACCCCGAGGTCTACCGGGTCACCCAGCGGGCCGGCACCGAGCCGCCGTTCTGCGGTCAGCTCCTGCACAACCATCAACAGGGTGTCTACACTTGTGCCGTCTGCGGGTTGCCTCTGTTCTCGAGCGACGACAAGTTCGACTCGGGTACCGGCTGGCCCAGCTTCACCGGGCCTGTGGACCCCGACCATGTCGCCGAGCATCGAGACACGAGCCACGGCATGGCGCGCACGGAGCTCTCCTGCGCCCGCTGTGACGCCCACCTGGGTCATGTGTTCGAGGATGGGCCCCGGCCCGCGCGGACGCGGTACTGCCTCAACTCCGCCGCGATGGGGTTCGTGGAGCAGGGGGATGAGGTGCCGGTGGAGAGTCGGCCGTTGGAGGGTGCGCGCGACGCGTCCTAGAACCCCC
>Ga0307987_1002080_pt1 | contig 10614 bp, 10 predicted proteins | sample EllFjometagen181_FD_203157 | JGI IMG/M metagenome (GOLD analysis project Ga0307987, IMG submission 203157) | Marine microbial communities from Ellis Fjord, Antarctic Ocean - #181 | ecosystem: Environmental > Aquatic > Marine > Unclassified | place: Southern Ocean | collected 2014-10-08 | reverse complement strand
TGGTGGAAGGATGGAATGGTGGGAAGATGGGAAGATGGAATGCCGAAGGCCCTGAGCAGAGCCGAAGGGATGGAATGATGGCGAAGGCGGGGGCAGACTGGTCCGATTCGTCCGATCCGACTGATTCGTCCGATTCCCCCATCCCCTCATTCCCCGTCCTCTCCCTCCGCTCTTTCCCTATTCCCTTCCCTTCCCCGTGCAGGCGTTGAATACGGGATCATCGGGCTTTGCGGATACCTTCTGAAGCAGGAGTGAGCGCGCGGCGATGCCGAGCTCACGACCGTCGCGGTTCTTGCCTTTGGTTAGCTCGACTGGGCGCCAGGCCTTGCAGCGGAGCTCCAGGACGCGCTCCTTGGCGGGGCTGGCGGGGAGGGTAAAGGGAATGGTGGCGTGGCCCCCCTTGGTGATCGCGGCCAGGCGCTTGCCGTTCTCGTAGACGCCGGAGTCGGCGTCCACCGCATGGCCCGGTGCCATGATGTCGAGAGTGCCGCGATAGGCGGTGTTGGGGAGGACGGGAACGGTGAGGGTGGAGCTACCCTTGCTCCAGCGTTTGGTGCCTTTGCCGTTCCATTCGAGGGCGGGCTCGCAGCCGTTCCAGTCTCGCATGTAGCGGAAATCGCCCGGGTCGCCAATGTCGATCCGATAGTTCCCCTTGGCCGCCTCGTTGGGCCAGCGGAAGGGGTCGGCCTCGTTGTTGGCGATGATGGTACGGGCTCCGGCGTGATTCTCCACCCGGAACCCAGGCACGGCCTGATTCGCGGTCAGGATCGCGGATGTGACATCCTCGCCAACCCGGACGTTGAGGCCGGGTTTGGTGAAGTTGCAGGCTTGCACGATGGCCTTGCCGCTTTCGATGGCAATGGCCCCGACCTCGTCGTTCCAGTTGCGAAATTCGCAGCCGATGATGCTCAGTCTGCCCTTGCGGGCGCGGCTGTGGACGGCTTGGTGGATCGGCCCCCAGAAGGCGCAGTTCTGGAGACTCACCTTGCCCTGTGAGTCTTCCCCGATATCGAGCGTGACCGACGTGCCACTGGTCCAGCGGCCCACGAACTCGCCGTTGGAGATCAGGATGTGGCCGTTCTCGATCACCTCAATGGCTTTCTCGCAGCAGTCGGCGCTGGAGCCCAGCAGTTTGCCGCAGAAGACGCCGTCTTTGGAGCGGCTGAATCGGTAGCCGGTACCGTAGCCGAAGCAGAAACAGCCGGTCACGGTCTGCCAGTCGGTCCGGGCGAACTCAAAGGCCACGCCGTTGGTGTTCACCCACTTGCAGTAGGGATCGGTGGGATTGTAGCGCACGGCGAAGGGCCAGAAGTGGCAGTTCTCGATACGACCGATGTCCAGGCAGCGATTCACGTAGATGCCGCGCTTGCTGGGGTAGCCATAGACGTTGCGGATGAGGAAGCGCCCGGTTCCATTGAAGTGGATGCCCTCGTAGGCGTTGAGGAGCAGGCAGTTGTTCACCGAGACGTTGTCCACGTGCCCGGCGGCAATGGTCGGCGGATAGGGAATGGGGGGGACGTCGGCTTGCTTCCACTCGGGGTAGATGATGATGACCCCGGCCAGGGTGGCGGTAGTGCCCTTCAGCACGACAAGGGGTGGGGAATCGGGCTGGTTGCGCCCGGCATAGGCCAGCAGCACGGAACCGAGAAGGGCATCGACCTTCTGCCCATGGGCGGTGGGGGGAGCGGTGTACGTGCCCTGCAACGTGACGCCGTTGCCGATCGTGAGGGTCCCATTGAGCCGGTACTTTCCGCTTGGCACCCGGACAATGCCTCCTTGGTGGGCCTCTACATCGTCGATGGCCTTCTGGAAGGCAGCTGTACAGTCGGTTTTGCCGTCGCCTTTGGCCCCGAAATCGAGGACCGTTCTCTCATAGGCCGCAACGGTCAGGGTCATGGCGAGGAAGGCAGTGAGTGGAAAACGAATCGCGATGGTCATTCTCGAGCTCCTGGCGAACGTGGGCGAATCGAGCCGAAGATAGGGCTTCCCCCGGCGAGGGCAAGGACTTGACCTCGCGGACGCCACGGCGGATGGTAGGCGGTTGGCCGACCGATCCTACATTTGGGGCTGTGCGCACTATGAACTCTGTCCATCTCTATGGCGTTTACGAACTGGAACTGGCGAGCAGCTGTGAGCACGCCGACCCCACCTGGGATTGCGACCTGACAGCCACCTTCACAGGTCCCAGCGGCCGCGAGACGGTCGTGCGTGGTTTCTGGGACGGGGGCAACGTTTGGCGCGTCCGGTTCAGCCCGGACGAAGTGGGGACGTGGTCTTGGCGAACGGCATGCGCCGACGAGACGCTTTGTGCGTCGGGAGCGCTGGCGTGTGTGCCATACGAGGGCGACAACCCGCTGTACGTGCATGGGCCACTGCGGGTGGCAGGCAGCAAGACCCATCTGGAGCACAGCGATGGCACGCCCTTCTTCTGGTTGGGCGACACGGCCTGGAATGGGGTGATCCGGGGTGACGACGCCAACTGGGATCGCTTCCTGGGGTTGCGGCAAGCCCAGCAGTTCAACGTGATCCAGTTCGTTTGCTGTCAGTGGCGCGGGGATGCGGTGGACGAGCACGGGGAGGCGGGCTGCACAGAGGAGTCTCCGATCCAGATCAACCCCGCCTTCTTCCAGCGTCTGGATCACCGGGTGGGGCGGATCAACGAGATGGGAATGCTTGGGGCACCGGTGGCGCTCTGGGCTCTGCTGGAAACGGACATCGGGCGCAAGTTGCCGGAGAAGGACGCGATCCGCCTGGCCTCGTACATCGTAGCCCGCTACGACGCCTACCAGGTGACCTGGCTGCTCGGCGGCGATGGCCATTACCAGAACATGGGTGTGGACCGCTGGAAGCGCATCGGTCGGGCCGTCTTCAGCACCGGGCACAAGCGCCTGGTTACCCTCCATCCCTGCGGCCTGAATTGGGTCGGCGAGGAGTTTCGGGACGAGGCGTGGTATGATTTCATCGGCTACCAGTCAGGGCACGTGGATGCGGACAAGGATCTCGTCTGGACCACCCAAGGTCCGGCAGCGACCTGCTGGGACCGTGAACCGCGCCTGCCCGTGATCAACCTGGAGCCCAACTACGAGGCTGCGAAGGGCTACGCGCACAAGACGGTGTTCACGGACTACCACGTGCGGCGCGCTGCTTACTGGAGTCTGCTGGCCAGCCCTACGGCCGGTGTCACCTATGGTCATGACGCCATCTGGAACTGGAATCTGGAAACGGGGCCGAGCGAGGGCCACGGGAACTGGGCCGACCGGGTGGTGTGGCCCTGGAACACGGGTCTGGAGACGTCCGGGATCATCAGCATGACTGTCATGCGGGGTATTCTGGCGTGTCTGCCTTGGACGACGTTGGTGCCAGCGCCGGACATGGTGGCCACGCAAGCGGACGATCCGAAGGCGTTCGTCGCGGCGGCGCGGGCGGCGGATGGCACGGTGGTGGTCTATACGCCCTGCGGTGGCGAGATTGCCCTGGGCGGAGTGCCCGGACCGGTCCGGCGGATTGACCCGCGCACGGGTGCGGTCTGCTCTCTTGCTGACGGGGTGGACGGCAGCATCTCCTGCCCCGAGGGTCCGGACTGGTTGCTGGTGTGCGGCCCTGGCTGGCAGGGCGAATAGACAACGACTCCCGACCCCGGCCAAGCCCGTGCCGTGCGTTGCCCGCGCCTGCCGATCATTTCGTTGAAAGCCGGGCTGCGGCGGGTATGTTCCCCTGTTTGCACGCTCTCTTCTCTATACATCTCAGCGGCGGATTCGCCCGAGGGTCGTTTCATGCGCGTATTGGTTACTGGCGGGGCCGGGTTCATCGGCAGTCATATCGTCGAGCACTTCCAGGGCCAGGCCGAGGTGCGGGTCCTGGACAATCTCCGGTCTGGCTACCTGCACAATCTGGCTGGTTTCGACGTCGAGTTCGTCAAGGGCTCGATCATGGACCGCGAGACTCTTGGCCAGGCCATGGCTGGGGTGGACTATGTCTTCCACCTCGCCGCCATGATCAGCGTCCCGGAGTCCATGGAGAAACCGACGGAGTGCGTGGAGATCAACACCATCGGGACCCTGAATGTGCTGCGCGCCGCAGCGGATGCCGGCGCCAAGAAGCTCTGCCTGAGCACCTCGGCTGCGGTCTACGGCGACAATCCCGAGGTCCCCAAGCGCGAGACGATGATTCCCGAGCCCAAGAGCCCCTACGCAGTCACCAAGCTCTCGGACGAGTACTACTGCACCATGTTCGCCACGGAGGGCTGGCTGGACACGGCTTGCCTGCGCTACTTCAACGTCTTCGGTCCGCGCCAGGATCCGAAGAGCCAGTATGCGGCGGCAGTGCCCATCTTTGTCGCCAAAGCCCTGGCTGGCGAGCCGATCACGGTCTTCGGCGATGGGGAGCAGACTCGGGACTTCATCTACGTCAAGGACATCGTCGCCGCCAATGCGCACTTCGCGCTCGGCCAGGCGACGGGGGTCTACAATGTGGCCTACGGCGGCCGGATCACGATCAACGATCTGGCCACCAAGATCGTCGAGTTGACGGAATCCAGCTCCGAGATCGTTCACCTGCCTGAGCGTCCAGGCGATGTGAAGCACTCCATGGCGGCCGTCGAGAAACTGGCGGCCACCGGGTTCGTGCCCGCCAGCGACTTCGCTGAAGGGCTGGCGGCAACGATCGAGTTCTTCGCCCAGAAGGGGGCCTTGTAGATGGCCGATCCAAGGGATCACATGGACGTGCTCTTCCTCTGCACGGGCAACACCTGTCGCAGCCCGATGGCTGCCGCCTGGTTCCAGCACCTGTGCCGGGAGCGCGACGCGGAGCATATCGGGATCGACTCCGCCGGGCTGGCCACGCGCCCGAAGGACTCGGTCAGCACGAACGCCCGCACCGTGCTGGAAGAGAACGGTCTGATCCCCATGCAGTTGTTCAGCCAGTTGCTTACCATGAAGATGATCCGTCGCGCCGACCTGATTCTGACCATGACGACGGCACACTGCGAGCTTTTGGTCTCGCGCTACAGTATCGCGGAGAGGAAGGCACGTCCCTTGCTGTCGATCCTGGGTCGCCGGGGCGGCGGGGACGTATTCGATCCCTACGGCGGCTCGGTGGCGGACTACCGCACCTGCCTTGAGATGATGAAGCCCGCCCTCGACGCATTGCTCGACCGCCTTCAGTAACCACACGATACCCGGAGAGACGATCCCATGAGCACCACCATCGCCCGGACCGACTGCAATTTCGAGCGCGAAGCCCTGATCCGCCCCTTTGGGTTCAAGGGTGGCTACCTGACCGAGATCTGGCAGAGCATTGCCGGGATCGAGACGACTGAGGGACTCAAGGCAGCTTGCCTGAATTCGCAGAGCGTGCTGTGGAGCGACGCCGAGGTGTTCTCCACCCATTCCGAGTCGGCTGGCAACAGCCTGATGTTCGCCATGACCGAGTTTGCGCTGAAGCGGGCCGAGGGCATGAGTTTCGACACGCCCATCGACCTGCTGGATCAACTGCTGCCCGAGACCTATGAGTATGGGCAGAGGATCACGGGCAAGGACGACCTGCGGTTGACCTTTGCGTTGAACGCCCTGGTGGGCGTCGATGCGGCGGCTTGGGTTGTCTATGCGCGGCAGCATGGCTTGGCCACCTTCGACGAGATGGTGCCTGCCGAGTACCGGGCGGCGCTGGGTTGCCGCCACGACAAGATTGCCTGCATTCCCCTCATGGCCTACGCCATTCCCATGGAGGAGATCGTGGACCACGCGGAGCAGGGCTACTTCTTCATGAAGGTGAAGATCGGCTCCGACCCGGATCACGACGGCGACCGCGAGAAGATGCTGCAGTGGGACATGCAGCGGGTCGAGGCCATCCACCAGGCCATCGGGCACATCGAGACCCCCTACACCGAGAATGGCAAGATCCCCTACTACTTCGACGCCAACGGGCGCTACGACTCCAAAGAGCGCCTGCAACGCCTGCTGGACCACTGCGCCAAGATCGGCGCGCTGGACCAGATCGCCATCATCGAGGAGCCGTTCCCCGAGGAGTACAAGGTCAACGTCGCCGACCTCGGCGTTCGCATCGCGGCCGACGAAAGCGCGCACTGCGATCACGATGTGGTCGAACGCATCGAGCTGGGCTATGGCGCCATCGCCCTGAAGCCCATCGCCAAGACCCTCAGCATGACGCTCAAAATCGCCGACGTGGCCCACAAGGCGGGAGTCCCGATGTTCTGTGCCGATCTCACCGTCGGACCGATGCAAGTGGACTGGAACAAGACCTTCGCCAGCCGTCTCGCACCGCTTCCCGGTGTGAAGGTCGGCGTGGTGGAGACCAACGGCCACCAGAACTACCGCCGCTGGGCCGAATTGCAGTCGTTCCATCCCTGCTGCGGCAGTCCCTGGATGTCGGTGGAGAACGGGTGCTTCCCCCTGAACGACGATTTCTACGCTCGGAGCGGCGGTATCCTGAATGACTCCGAGCACTACATGGGCCTTGTCCTGAGGTAGTCCATGCATTCGCCTGACGCCCAGAAAAGCCAGTTCCGGTTCCGGGTCGGCCTGGTCATAATCGTGACCAGTTTCGTGATTGGGTATGGGGGGATTGCCGTGTTTGCGGCGCTTGCCGCATACCACAAGAACAAGGACTGGCTGTGGGGCGGAGCGGCGTGCTACGCGTTCTCCTGGGTGATGTTGCTCTTCGGGATCTGGCTGGGCGGACGTCCGGCCTACGAATACACCAAGAAGTTCTGGTCCCTCCAGAAGCGCCGTCGACGGTTGTTGCATCTGCGTCGCACGCGCGCCAAGCGGCGGACACTCGTGGGGAACTGAGTGCAGGCTAGACGGAAGGAGTAGCTGATGGTTGCCGACGGCTCGGACGTGACGCGGAGCGTGGATTCGGGTGCTGCAGAGGAGCCAATCGACATTGGTTCGCGGCTGGAGATGTTCGTGGACCGCCTGCTGGTGGATCGGCTGGCCGGTGTGGACTGGCGTCTGCACCATCCCCAGAAGCTGCCCTTGGCGGCGGCGCCGCTGGTGGGCTGGTACGTCACCGTGATCAAGGACGGCGATCTCTACCGTGGCTACTACCGGGAGATGGACCCGAGCTTCACGGGGCGGACGGACTACAGCGGGCATCCCGGCGAGATCACCTGCTATGCCGAGAGCCGTGACGGGCACGAATGGACCTTTCCGGAGTTGGGCCTCTATACGGTCGCTGGCACGGACAGGAACAACGTGATCATGGCGGGCAAGATGCCGTTCTGCCACAATCTCTCACCGTTCCTGGATACCCGACCAGGAGTGAGTGCGGACAGACGGTTCAAGGCGCTGGCTGGCCACCCAGGGCATCAACGCGACACCCAGGCCGATGGGTTGCACGCCTTCTTCTCCGCCGATGGCATCCATTGGAGCGAGCCAAGCGAGGAGGGGGTGATTCCCTTCGACATGTCCTGGCCCCATGCCTTCGATTCGCAGAACGTGGCGTTCTGGTCGACAGCGGAACAGCAGTACGTCTGCTATTTCCGGACTTGGCAGACGCAACATGGTCAGTTGCGCACGATCAGCCGCACGACCTCCGCCGACTTCCTGCATTGGAGCGAGCCGGTCCGGATGGACCCGAATCTGCCGGGCGAGCATCTCTATACTAGCCAGACGCAGCCGTACTACCGGAACCCCGCTCTCTACATCGCCTTGCCCACGCGCTTCCAGCCCGGCCGTGGCGACTCCACCGACATCCTCTTCATGGCCACCCGTGCCGGCTCCACCTCCTACGAGCGGCTGTTCACCGAGGCGTTCATTCGCCCGGGGCTTGATCCCGCACGCTGGGGCAATCGCTCGAACTACACGGCCATGAACGTGGTCCCCACGGGACCGGCGGAGATGTCTATCTACCACGCCAAGAGCGGCCATCGATACGTCCTGCGTCCGGATGGGTTCATCTCCATCCAGGCTGGTGCCACCGAAGGCGAGATTCTCACCAAGCCGGTGCTCTTCCAGGGGGACACACTGGCTCTGAACTACAGCACCTCGGCGGCAGGGAGCCTACGAGTCGAACTGCAAGATCCCGCTGGCCACCCGATCCCCGGGTTTGCGCTAGACGACTGCTCCCCCATTGTCGGCGACCGGATCGACGGCACCGTTGCCTGGGAGGGGAGTCCCGACCTCGGTGCCCTGGCCGGAACCCCCGTCCGCCTGCGGTTTGTGATGACCGAATGTGACCTCTACTCGATCCAGTTCGTGGAAGTGTAGCCGGATCTGCAGGTGAACCCAAATACAGGATACGTGATGCCAGAACGACAGGTGTATTGGCTGCGGGACTTCGAGCGTCCGGACGTGGACGTGTACCTTCGGGAAGTGGCCGAGTTCGGCGTGAAGGAGGTCTTTGTCGGCGGCTATGCCATCGCGGAGATCCGGCCGGGGGCGCAGGTGACGGCGAAGGCACTGGCCCAGGCGTTGGCGGATACGGGAACCGCCGTGCATACCATCCACGCCCTCTTTGCCGGAGAAATGGACTTGGGGATCGCCGATGAATCTGCACGCGCCCGTGGTTTGGCCGTGCACGAGACATCCCTTCGGGTCGCCGCCGAGCTTGGCGCGCGGAACGTGGTCTTCCACATCGGCGGCAAGCAGCCGCAGGTCACCATGGCCAGCGTCCTGCGCAGCGTGGAGCAACTGCTCCTGACCGCCGAGGAGGTCGGGGTGGATGTGGCGATCGAGAATCTGCCGCCGGGGCTGCTGGGGGCGGAACCGCAGGATTTGGTGACCATCATGGATGCCTTCACCAGTCCCCGCCTTGGGGTCTGCCTGGATACGGGTCATGCCAACATGACGGGTGGCTGCGACCGCTGGCTCGACGCGGTGGGGGCGCATCTCAACATGGTGCATCTGCACGACAATTTGGGCGATAGCGATACCCATCTGCCACCGGGCATGGGCACGATTGACTGGCCCCGATTGAAGGCGCGCCTGCGTGAATGTGGCTATCCGGGACCATGGGTGAGCGAGACGCGGTCGCAGCCGGGTTGGACGGCGGCCCAACTGTTCGCTCATTTCCATGAGGTGTTCGAATAGGGGAGGGGAAGGCACGAGAGGCTGGAGTGAATGGGAGGGGGAGAACGTCGAACATCGAACGTCCAACGCCCAACATCGAATGGGGGAGGGGAAACGGCCAACATCGAACGTCCAATCCCGCAAAGCGGGATCGAATGGGGAAGGGGAGGGGAAACGTCGAACGTCCAACGCCCAACGTCCAACATCGAATAGGGAAGGGGAGGGGGAACGTCGAACGTCCAACGTCCAACGTCCAACATCGAATAGGGAAGGGGAGGGGGAACCAGGCCAAGACAGCTACTGTGCGGGACCGAGCTGGCGGTAGGCGAAGAGGGGCGGGGTGTCGGGCGAATCCGGGGAGATGCCCCTGGGGAGCCGTTTGTGCTGGGCATGTTTGGCGTCCTGGAATTGGGCGCCGACGCCCCGAACGAAAGGCTCCGAGCCAATCACGACCCCGTCTGTCCAATGGCGGATGCGGTGACGCAGGGTGATGGGGAAGCGGCTGCGGCTGTGCAGCATGGCCTCTTCTTCGGCAAGGACGGAGTCGTCCGGGCGGGTGGTGACACGTTGGGTCATCTGAGCGGTCAGTTCTGCGATGACGCGCTTAGTGGGCCAGTCCTTGGCGACCCTGCCCAGAGAGGGGCGTAGGTGCCGAGCCAGATTCGTGGCGAAGGGATGGGTGCCCTTGTCGGTCATTCGGCCCCAGGTGCTGAACGGGTAGTCGCCGGGAAGCTCTGCCAGGCCGGCGCGCATGGGGTTGGTTTCCACATACGCCAGGCAGGGCCAGAGCGAGGTGTCCCTTTCCAGTATCAAGTCCTTGCAGCGGCCTGCCCAGATCCGCCCGCGCCGTCCTTCCGGGCGGGTGCGGTTGAACCAGGAGGTGAACCGCTGCTGGAGATCCGCGATGAAGGACGAGACGCTTCCCATGCGTTCGGCCAGGGCATCGACGACCTGCGGATCATCCCAGTCTGGTTCCTGCTTGCCCTCGCCATGGGTGGCATGCCAGTTCCTCATCACCTGCGTCCGCGTCGGTGGGGTCGCGGGCACGGCGCAGAGCATGTGGTAGTGGTTGCCGAGAACGACCACCGAAAGGAGCTTGATCGAGTAGAATCTGGGGAGTTCCAGCGCCAGGCTGAACAGCTTCTCCTTCTCGGCCGGGCCGAACGGGAAGTAGTCCGGCTCCCCCGCCACCTGGTTCCTCAGGTGATAGTAGGCCATCTTGGGGTCGTAGCGGACTCTTGTTCCACGCACCGTGCTATCCTCCGTTTGTTCGGGTGCTGTGCTGGCCAGATACTGGCAGGAAGCTACCTCCATTCACCCGTGCGTCAAGGCGAGAGCTCGACGGCGGGCAGCGGCGGCTCTACTCGCGCAATGGATCGGGGAGACACCTCCAGATAGGCCTTCTTGTCGGGATCCCAGAAATCCTGCTCGATGGCCTGGGTCAGGATGAGGGCGCGCTGCCGGGTCTCCTGTGGTTGAGTCAGGGAACGGCAACTGGTGAGAGGCAGGCAGAGAGCCACGCCGATCAGGAGCGCCAGTGGATTGCGCATCGCTGGTCTCTTGGGGGATGGGCAATCCACTGGCG
>Ga0307987_1002079_pt1 | contig 10614 bp, 17 predicted proteins | sample EllFjometagen181_FD_203157 | JGI IMG/M metagenome (GOLD analysis project Ga0307987, IMG submission 203157) | Marine microbial communities from Ellis Fjord, Antarctic Ocean - #181 | ecosystem: Environmental > Aquatic > Marine > Unclassified | place: Southern Ocean | collected 2014-10-08 | reverse complement strand
TATAGGGGGTGTTTAAGTTTTCTTGTATACCCCCTTTAAGTATTCTTATATACCTATTTAAGATTTCTTTAGTACCTACTTTGTAAGTATAGTGTACTTTTATATAGCCATATTTAACTAACTCACTAACCCAAACTGATATAGAAGTTTTACTTTTTCCGTACAAATCAGCAAAGTATTTATTACTAGCATAGCATTCAGCATTCATATTACAGAGTGCCGTTATTTCTGCAAATAAGAGCTTTACATTAGCTTTCAGCCGATTATCATATCTAACCTCTGCTGATAGTATTGCGTAGTAATTTGGTTGCTCTTTCATTTATATAACTTTGTATTCGTAATGATGTTCTTTGAGTGCAAATTTAATAATTTCAATAACATTATAGAAGTCTTGGTGACTTAATTGTAAAATTACATAAAATTTTCCAGACCTTAAAGCTAGTTCAGTATGATAAGTTTCACTTGACTTGATGTTATGTTTGTTAAGAAATTTCTGAAACCCTACCTGTGTTCTAAACTGTTTCTTCTGTTTCTTTTGATTACAGTAAGCTATGTAAATATCTATATAAGCTTTTCTGTATCTTTCATAAGATTTATAGTTTGAATCGTGAAATTTCTCATAGTGATTAATACAAGTTCTATCTCTACCAATACCTTTACCTATTACATCTCTATGTATGTTTTCTTCTTGTCTAGCTATTACACTTATTATTGCTCTAGGTACTTGATACTTATGCTCCCTTGACCTGCACGTTAGAGAGCCTTTAGGCAACCCTACTAACTCTGTAGTAAGGTTGCATAAATTCTTAAAGTTTTGTCTATCAGTCATCTTAGAAAGGTAAATCAGTATCACCGTTCATCATATTATCTGAGTTTTCTAAAAGATTCTCTCCTGCTACAACGTCTTTAGTATTTTTAGTAAAATGATATCCATCAATGTTATGAAAGTATCTCCCATTGTACTCTCTTGAAGAAACATTACATAAGATTTTAACTTGATCACCTACTTCTAGTTTATCCATTTGAGTTATATTTCCTTCACCGAATGCTTGTACTGCAATTTCAGGATTATACTCAGTTCCTGTATCAATTACAATAACTTGTTTTTTCCATTCTTTGTCAGCTTTTGACATTCCTGATTCTACTGCTAACTTCTTTACTACTTTTCCTGATACTTCCATTTTGATTGTGCCTGTTTTTGCAGGTCTTTATTAATTAAATTATTTACTTAGTGAATTACACCATTTTGTTATGTCATCTCCATAGATAAACTTTCCTGACTTTTGTGAGTAGGGTGCAAATCTATTGTTTTTTTCCTTAACAGGCAACTTTACAATATCTTTACTATAAAGGAATCTACCTACCCCCCAATTAACACAAGCTCTCTTAAATGCGTCTGAAACGTGTCCTTTGTCTTTCTCTACATTAGATTCAGAACCTGTATCTGACTTCCACACCCATTCATCTTCTTCAATTTTTATACCTACTTTACAGAATAATAATCCTGCACTTTCATAATAGATAGTCTGCCAATTCTCAGCACCACAAACTTTATCTAATAAGTCTTGGCAATCCCTAGCGTCTATATAAGCAACACAAGAAGCACCCCATTGATTTGCTGATTGTACCCTCCATTTGAAAGGCATCTCTTGTTTTAAATCTTCTAAATTCATTCCTGTTCTCATTATCTTGTTCTTAAAATTAATGCCTTTCTACCTTTTTGGTTATAAAGCTTATTGTAAATTTCTAACTTATCTATTACAGCTTGGTTTTGTTCTTCTGTTATATTTAATATGTCATTCCAATAAGATCCTTTCGGTTCTACCTTGTAGTTATAAACCTCATCAAGCATAAGTCCGTTCTTCTTTCTATACTCAATAGAAGCTAAGTCTAGTTGATGCTGCGTTCCGTATATCCTTATCGACCTTTCAGTTCCTACTAAATCGTTATCCATTACAAATAAAGTTTTATTAAATTTACAAACATTTGAATAGCTATCTTCCTTATAAAAGAAGTCTTGACAAATTAAATCCAATGTATTGTATTCTAAGTATTCTGCGTCTAGTGTAGTCATCTTAATATCTTTTTTTTAATTCATTATTTTCTAGTGTTCTGATGTATTCGTCCTTTAATTTTATCCTATCTTCTAGGAGTTTAATGTATTGGTTCTTTGCTTCAATCAGTTCGTCTGTTACCTTTTCTAGGTCGGTAAATATTTTTAGGTTTTCTTTATTCATATTAAAATATTAAAGAGTCAATGAAAGAAAAAGTATAACACATTGCGAAAAGTAGAATGTAAAAGATAATAAAAGAACCAAGTGTGAAAAGTATATTATCGTAAAATTTAATCTTGTTTTCTCTTTCAGTTGTTAAATATTCCCACTTGTAATTTCCTAATGAGTTAATTATAAAGAATTGTTCTTTTTCCTTTTCGTTCATTAAGTAAACTACTTTGCTTTTTAGATTTGTAATTTTAAAGTTCTTCATTTTAATTATATTGATTAATAATAGTGCAAATATACAGCTTTAAAGTTACTCACACAATTATTAACAAATTTATTTACAAAGTTATTAACAATTAAAAGGGCATATACTAAAACACTAGATAAGAGTTTCTAAGTCCTGTCTAGTGTATTAGTATCAAACTGTGGTTAAAGTGTCTTAAATCGTAAAGGGTATGCTAAAAATAGTGTACTAGCCTTGCTATCTGTCCTGAGTCTTTGGAGTGAATGAACCCTTCTACAGCAGGAGCTGAAAGATAACCTTTCCCTGCGTGCCAACTATCGGCTGCTGAAGGACTGCGCATATATTCAACTGTACAACCTATGAAGTCTTTTCCGTCTAGCCATTTGTATTTTACTTTGTGATGTACGTGATGTAAGTACCAATACCTATGAGATGTTTCTGACCATTCTTTTGGTTTCTCATTAGCCATAAGCATAGGAAGTAAATCCATCTTAGCTCCATCACCGTGTTCAAGTCCTATTAAGTTAGTTCCATACTTATAGTATTTACGATTAGCTACAGATATATCAAAGGTAACGTCATCAGCTTTTCTGAACCAAGACTGTAAAGCGTGTGCTAAATGGAATCCACTTTGGAAGTCGTGATTACTCATTGAATGAACAACGTCTACAGGTGCAACTTGTCTAAGTATTTCAACACACTTAACGTAAAGCTTTAAAGCTATTTCGTAATGCTGCCACCACTTACCATCAGTGTCCTGGTATGTACCTCTTGTAGTACTTGACATTACATTATCAGTATGAAGTATATCGTTTCCAATACAGAATAAGACTCTATCAATATTAAACCCTTGCGACTTACTTATTAGCCCTTTAACTCCTTCTAAGACTCTTTCGCAAGCTATTTCTGTATTATAGTCTTCACCTGTTTCTGAAGCAACAGCTAGTTTACCAATATGAATATCAGCAGGGTTTATGATAAGTAAATTATCTCCCTTTACTCTTTTGATTTTTGGATAAGTAGGTGCGTGATTATCTATTAGATTCTTAACATCTTCTAGTAAATCGTTTTGGTCAGTACCGTATTGTTCTTTAGTAACTATGGAAAATCGTAAATCCCCTCCCATATTCTGCCAATGCTTAACGCTTACAATATCTTTCTTTTCAATACCTCTATCCTGCAAGTGTATATCTAAAGCCGTATTTCCGTTAATGTTTGATAAGTCCTTCCCCCTGCTTTCATTGATTAGCTCAACTTCTTCAGGGGAAAGTCTTAGTCTTTTTCCATTCTCAGACATAGTAATTAACTATGCTTTACGTGAATCAGCAATACCCTGTCCTAAAACAAGTGCGATTAAAGAATAAAGAATTGATTGTGATACTTCAGGATCTACTCCCCAATTATCACTTAACAGTTGTACGATTATACCTACTACTGTGTAAAGGAACTTTCTACTTGACATCATCTTTCTTAGTGTCTGATAAATTAGCCATTTTCTCATAATACTTTTTTTTTAATTATTAGTTTAATGTTTTCGCCGCCTAAATTAATGATTTCTTTCATAAGTAAGTCCATTGCAAGCTTAGAGTTATTAACAAAGTCTTGTGAACTAGATAATCCTACTAGAATACAACCACTTGTATCACTTGGTCTGTTACCTATATGCATTAAGATATAAGTTCGGTCAGGAACGCCTTTTACGAGCAAATGCATATAATCCCTTGTAGCTGATTCTCTAGGTAGTCTTATACGAACATCATATTCTCCTTCAGGAATGCAGCTTATGTTTCTTATATTGTCTAGCCAGGGGTTCTCAAGAGTGTCGCAAATCCTTACTCCGTTCAAACTCAATTCTCCTAATGTACTATGCTCTGAGAATGTATCTCTAACTAATACGAGCTGTATGTTATCTGTCTTGGTTATCTTCAAATTTTACAAATTTATATATTGTGTATGATATAGCTAGAGTCAAACTTACTAATGTAAGTATTTGATTAATCTGAGCTAAACTAAAAACTATTGCGAAACTATTTGCTATCCCTACTTGTAAGGTGTCTTGTACTTCTTTCATTTTTTTTAGGTTTTGTATCCAAGTAGGATTTTAATTTAGTTATATTAATTTGTTTAGGCTTGTAGTGTTTCTTTACTTTCATTATATATGTAATCCATTAAAGTATGCTGAATGACTCGGTTGTACGTCACTACCTGAGTTCGTTGAGTATTCAGGGAAAAGGCTTGAGTTGTTACAGATATACGAAATCATTCTCTCTGTGTAGTATTCTGCTGTGTTCCTGATTTCTTCTCTAAAGTGTTGAGCTTCTTCTGTACTAAGAGCATTACCCGTTTCTGAAGTCTTGGAATATATGTTTCCATTCTCAACCTTGAAACGTAAAAACGGTACCAATAAATAAAGACCCCAGTTGGGAAGCATATCCCCAATAAAATCATCTAGTAAAGTCTTGTAAGCTGCATTAGCAATATCACCAATTGTTCCTGCTATTATTAAGTCTTTCAATTTTTGGGTTAAATCTGTGCCTAATTTAGTTTCGCAATACACCTTTTGCGCTTGGCGTGTATATGGGAGTAATATTTCTACATCTACATTTAGGTTGATTGCTGTAGAGTCTTTTAGTTTAGCTTCTGATATAAATAGTACGTAGCTCATAATTATTTAGGTAAAAATCCGTTATTTTTCATTTTCTTTGGTGGTGTTGCTACTAGCTTATCATTCTTCTTAGCTGTAAATCCTTCAGACTTAGCTTTAGTGTAACCTATCATATCAGCATCTTCTATCTTAGTAGTCCTAGATTCACCTATTACTGTTTTAAATATTCTACGACTCCAGTAATGATGGCAGTTTCCGCCGCCTTTAAAAAGCCATTGAGAATACGTATTAGCTCCGTTAGGTCCCCAACCTGGATTAACAGCTTTAGAACCCATATTAATAATATCTTCCTTTCTATAGAGTTTTTTAGCTGCAGTCATCTTACGACAAAATTCTCTTTTCTCTCCTGTCTTACTAGTTAAGAAGTTATCTTGCGAATATACATAACGAACTCTAAAGTAATCAAAAGACTTTTTAGATAGTCCGTCTTGCTCTGACTTACGACTAGGAATAGCCCTACCTGTTGATGCTAGTTCTATCTTTTCTCCTGCTATTTCGTTTAGTACTTCTTCATAGTCAAAGTCTTGGTGTTCTCCGTCTACTACTTCTTCTTCTACTAGTTCCCATTCTTCTGACATATCTTCTCCAAATTCTTCAATGAAAGAATCTAGTTCAGTTTTTTCTTCTGATAGTTGAGTAGTAAAATCTTCTGCTACATCTTGCCCGTCTAAAGGTGGTAACCCTAAAGATTCTCTAATTTCATCCTGTGTCATCACATCTCTAATCGTTTCAGAATCAAATTGAATAGTAATCGGTTTCAACTGAACAAAGCTAATAGGTAAGTCCATTTGATTGACCGCAAAGATTTTACCTAGTGTTCCTAAGATGTTTTGCTGGAATCCTCTAATAACTTGGTTGAGATAGAAATTTGATGCGTTCAAAAGTTCATCAGCCGAGCTTGAAAATCCGTTTTCCGTATCTATTCCAAGTAATGTTTTTGATGTTACTCTGTGTGCAGAAACTATATTTTGAACGATTAGTGTTTGCAGATTTATGTATTGTTCAGAAAGGTCAGCCGCATTAAGAGAATGTATTTCAGGAGCTCTAGTCTTATCGTCTGAAAATGACATCAAAAATTTCCCCGCATTAGCTGCTGAAGTTAGCTTACCTGTTATATCTCTTTCTATCTGATTTCTTTCTTCTTCTAAAGGTATTCCATTATTAAACGAGAACATATAACTTCCTGAGAATCCATTATTGATATTATTCAAATGATACTCAGAAATCTTTGCATCAATCAAAGCCCAATTATTTCCTGCTAAGTAATCAGGAGTATAATATATATCCATATTAGGACTATAAGAACCTGTATATATTAATTGACTTCCTGCTGTTCTATCGTTAGTATTGAATGCTGCAACAGGATAGGGCTTATTTGAACGTACGTTACTCCAATCTGCACTTATATAGTAAGTGTCCACTTTGCCTAGTTCGTTCGGTCTGCCTGCTCTAACGCGTTCGCACGGAACGTGATAAGCTTCTACTATAGCCGTTCTTTCTCTATTCCATATAATATGTAAAGCGTAAGCTCCTTGAAGTTTAAAGTCAAATGCTACTTTCTTAATTACTTGATGCCAACTTTCATTACTATTTGCCTTCTTTAAAAACGCTTTTAGTTTAGCTATTTCGACTAAATCCATTCCTTCTTCTTCAACTACTACTAAGTCCTCTCCTGCAATCATCTCGCTTGTGGAATTAATAATAGCAGCGTGTGTAGAGGAATTATAGTAAAGGTCAATTAAGAAATTAGGATATGTATTTTTCCATAGTCCATCTTCATCAGAGTATTCTATGTAGTCCCTACCCCTAACCTCTTGGATTTTTGGAGCTGTTGAACTGCCTAAGTTTATTGAAAGTAAATTATTCATATTATTGTTCTTTAGGTGTCCACTCAGTTGTATGCATTATTGCCAAAATCTCTGAGTGATTATACTGTGTTAAGCCTACTAAAAAAGAAGGAGTTGTACCTACAAATTTTAATACAGTTTTCTTTCCATCTATTGAAAGCCTTAAAGTAGCTTCGCTTGTTTGCATTACTTCAGAGAAATTAACGTCTGAGATGCCTTTCATATTATATATTACGTAAATCATATTAATTATTTTTAAGGTACGTCTGTTACTATATCACCTGAATCCATATTAGTCATAGTACCATTATTACTATTTGTACTATCATCTGTAATAGTTGGATATACTGAAGCACCTGCTGTATCTCCATTTCTCCACCATCCTTGTAAATTACTACTACTCACATAATTTCCTGTATCAGTTAAAAGGTCAATAGGAACTCCTGAGTTGTAAACCTCTAAAAGTTCTGCTGAAGTCAAAGCCTTATTCCATACAGACCCTTCATCAATGTTTCCTTCAAAAAAGTTATGACCTGAAGTGTCTGTTAAAGCGTCTGCACCAAACATTAATTTTTTATCTGCAGCGTTGTAAACTATATCTGCTCCTGCTGCTCCAATTGCTGTACCTTTCTCAACCCCATCTAAAGAAAGTGAAGCTACTCCTGTTGCTTTATCATAAGTTAAAGCAATATAATGAAATCCTGTCAAAGATCTTAGTGTGCTACTAAATCCAGTTCCTGCTGATGGTTGTAAATACCCAGCACTACCACTTCCATTATCACTTACTCTAATAATAGAATTAAAAGAAGTTACAGTTCCATTATAATTATTGGAAAATAAAATACCCCATCCACCTCCTGATACACACCCAACAGGATAACGGGTTTGATAACTTCCTGAAAAAGCCCAAGTACTAGGGTTTACCCAACACCCAATAGTTAAATTATCTGTAGGCATAATACTACTATCTTTTGTAGTTATTAGAACGTCATCAACCCCATCAAATGCTAAAGAGTACAGATTAGAGAATGAAGAAGTACCACCACCGCTATTAGAAGAAGGTAAACTTAATCCAAGTTTTAAAGCTAACATTATATTACTTGGTCATAGTAGCAAATTGCTAATCCACTTGTTAAAGTTATTGCCGTTACATTAAGAAATAAAGTAGTTCCTGCTGCCATAGTCGTATGAAGACTTGCTGCTGCACTTCCTGCTCCTGTTTGTATATTAGAAGCCACTATTGAAGCTATTACACTTTCAGTTACAAAGTGAACTGCATAATAGTCTTTAGCACTCATTGCTGTTGTCGTGATAACATCACATCTATTCTTTCCTAATTGCTCTGTTAAGAGTTGTTGTACGTTTTCTATTGCCATAATTTTTTTTTATTGATTATATATATAATTATTTTCTAATATGCTTGCTATTATAACACCTGCTGAACCTACGCTTGATGATAATGTTACTATTGGTGTTGTAGTATATCCATTTCCTGAATTTGTTATTGTTACCGTATCTATCACTCCTCCTAATACAGTACAGGTCGCTGTTGCTTGTCCTGTGTTTGTTCCTACTATTGTCAAAGTAGGTGCTGTTGTATATCCCGTTCCTCCATTTGTGATATTTAAAGTAGTAACCTGACCACCTCTTTCTAAATACTGTACTTGTTCTTCCCCTGCAATTTCCCCTACATAAAGTTTCCCCTGTTCTACTACTCCATTAATTGTTAGAAAAGCAAAAAATTGACTTGGAAACATAAACCATCCATTATTTGGATTATCATCCCCATCCATTTGATTATTTACACCTAAAGGATAAGATATACCATCAGATACACTTATTGGATTGGTAACAGGTTTAATCATTAATGGTATTCCAAGAACTGTTCCTTGCCCTGATGCACCGTTAGGACTTGAATAAATTAATATTTCTACAACTAAACTTGCACTTGTAGTATAATTAGGGTTTTGTGGAACGGAAAACATACCCGTTTCAGGATAGGTAGTAAGATTGTGATACATAAAGTCAGGACTACTTCCTGCATCATATCTAAACCCAAATGAAGAACCAACAGGACAATTAGATTCGTAATAATAATCTGTACCCGTTGCAGTTTGTACTATATTTGTCCAACGAACAAACTGTCCTTCTGCTCTAAATGGTTCAGTTTTAACCCATAAAAGTTGTGAAATATATACTGCCCCCGTTTCATCTAATAATTCATAAGTGTTTACATTTATAGGTTGATCATCAGCAACAAAATTTGTAACTTCTTCATTGTAATAAACTAAAGTAGTATCAAAATTCTTGCTTCCCAATACAGTTCCTGAAGGGTTTTTAGCCACCCAACTTCCTGCTGTACTTGGAAGTGAAGGATCTAATGGTGCATTATAAAAATCCAAAACTGATATTACTGTTTCACTAGAACATTCATAAACCTCATAATTCCAATATCCATTTGGAGTTAAATCAATTATCCCTAAATATTCATTTTCAGGCTCTTTAGCGACTGTATCATTTGGATAAAACTCAATCTTTGTATATCTATTATAAACTGATTGATTCTGTCCATAAGACCACTTAACAGCTCCTGACATATTATTAATAAACTTAAATAAGTATCTTAAATTAGCAACAGGAACAGAACGATTAATCCGTCTATCTTCAGTTGTAATGTAAAATGTATATATAGGTTCTTGATATATTGCTTGTAGCATAGTATATAATAGAAAAGTTGTTGTTTTATTTGGTTATGTACTGTTTTAAATAGAAAAAGGGTAGCAATTAAGCCACCCTTCTCAAGATTATAAGAAAACAAATAAGAAATTTTAAGATTCAACAGGTGTTCCCATTGTAAATACTGAATTGTCAAAAGGAATAGAAGTATAGTCTGCAACCATTGGGAAAGGAAGTGCTTCCATTCCGTCAAAAGTTAAAGTGTAACCGTTTCTATCTCCCCAAGCTGCACCTGTGTCCATAGTTCCTGCATTAAGTTCCATTCCGTTTACAGTACCTAAAGCAATGATAACATCGTGTCCGTTTGCAAGTTTTTCATTTAATTGAGCAAAGATAATTACTTTTGTAGCTGCTAAAAGTTTGATTTGATTTTGGTCTTCCTTGCTTAGTTTGTTAAGAACGATACTACAACTTGGCGTAAAATACACCGTTCCGTTTTCACGTGAACCAACTATTGTGTCAGTTACAGATGCTACACCTAAAGGCATAGTGTATCTATAAAGAACATCAGTTCCCATTTCAATATCAGTTACTTCTGCTGCTGTTTGTGGTATAGATGTTACTTGGTCGTAAACTGCGAAATAAATTTGCGAAATTCCCCCAGATATTCTAGAGCAAGATAAACCCCTTCCCTTTGTAAGTGCTGTACAAGCCATTGTGTTTGTTTTTTTTAGGTTAAGGGAGTGAAGGGTTTTACCCCCTCACTTCCGTTTATTTAATTATTACGATACAAATACTACGTCTGCACCAATTCCAACTTGAACACCTCCTGTAAATCTTGCGATTAAACGAGTATTCAAACTTCCTGTTACAGGTGCCATATCTAACAAAGTAATATTTGTACTATCTGAAATCAAGTCAGTTCCAAAGAACAGGTTAGATTTTTCAGCTACTACCATT
>Ga0307987_1002078_pt1 | contig 10614 bp, 9 predicted proteins | sample EllFjometagen181_FD_203157 | JGI IMG/M metagenome (GOLD analysis project Ga0307987, IMG submission 203157) | Marine microbial communities from Ellis Fjord, Antarctic Ocean - #181 | ecosystem: Environmental > Aquatic > Marine > Unclassified | place: Southern Ocean | collected 2014-10-08 | reverse complement strand
ATCAAAGAGAGCTGGACCTGCTGATGTACTTGTTTGGCTTTTAGTTTGGTCAAAAGAACTGGAACTGAGGAACCGTATGCGGGAATTCTGCACTCATGCCCAATGGGGAAACGCTCAACCTGAAGCTGAGCAATCCCTATCTCATTGGCGTCCTTGCCGCATGTGTCGTTGGAGGGGTATTTAAAATGCCTGCTGCTGACCATTGTGGTGAGCAGGGTGGTTTTTTCCTGGGGTTTCAATGGGGCTTTGCAATGGGATAGCAGCAGGATGATATCACCTGTATCTGTGCCTTGATTGATTAAATAGAGCCGCGCCCGGCTGTCTCAAAAAAATCATTTTTTTTAAATTCCAAAACGATTCCGGGAAATTTAATCATCAATTCCTGAACCAACTGGATATCAAATGAGTCTGTAGCATGATTCAACTCCCTGGCATACTGGTTAAGAATTTTGGCCTGATGCAGATTCCCGAGCTGATCCAAAGTTTGTGCAAAATCGACAACCTGTTCTATTTCTAACGCACCCTGGAACTCTTTCCATCGGGTCAAACTATCTTCTTCCAATGTCTTGACAAGAACTGGAAGTTCTTTGATGTTTTGCGCCTCATCATCGGATATGTCAAAAGTTATCTGTTCGGCCGGTAGTTTCTCTACAGTGCTGTACGGAAGAAACCGGCAGAGTTCTTTAATCAGTTCGCCTGAAGATACGGGTTTGGTTAAAAGACCGTCAAATTTGAGAGACTGCGATTTCATTCGAAGATAGGTATCGATAGAAGTGGTTAATGCAATCACCGGCATATGTTTTGTTCTGACCGCATTTTTAAGTTTACCCAAAAGCGTAAAACCATCCATCTCCGGCATTTTGATATCAAGGAGCAACAGGTCTGGAACCAAGTGTCCAATCATATCCAGTGCCTCTTGAACATTTTCCGCGGCCATGACGTTAATTCCAGTTGTTTCAAGGGTTTCCCTGAACAGGTGCCGGTTTGAGGCGACATCATCAACCACCAGGACGGTAGCAGGCTTAAAATTGATACTGGAAATATTAAAATCATCTACCGTCTTTCCGGGCGTGGTGTCCTCGGCGGCGATATCGATATTTAAAAATTTAATTATAAAACAGCTTCCCTTGCCCACCTCGCTTTTCAGGTCAATTCGGCCATTCATCATCTTTACCAGACGACGGGTAATGGTCAGGCCCAGACCGGTTCCCCCATAAAGTTTGGTTGTATTAATTGCCTGTTGCTGAAAGGCTTTAAATATTTTTTTCTGGTGGGACTTTGGGATCCCAATACCGGTATCTTCCACACGAATACACAGATTATAATTTCCAGTTTCCTTGTTTTTCTCAAGCGTCGCCCCCAAACTGATTTGGCCGGTTGGGGTGAACTTAACCGCATTGCCCACAAGATTAAAAAGAATCTGCCTGAGCCTTACTTCATCCAGCATAATGGCTGAAGTAAGGGAGCGGTTTTTAAGAAGAACAAGCTCAAGGCCTTTTTTTTGAATATCGGGAAAAAAAATCTGTTTAATTTCATCAAAAAGATGGTCGATGTGAATGCGCTCATAATTGAGATTCATCTGGCCAGCTTCCATTTTGGACAGGTCCAGGATGTCATTTATAATGGTCAAAAGGCTTTTTCCCGAAGACTGGATCGCTTTCAGGTAGCGTTTCTGTTTTTTATCGGTCACGATTGAAGATAACAGTTCGCTGAACCCAAGGACAGCATTCATCGGGGTCCTGATTTCATGACTCATATTGGCGAGAAATTCACTTTTAGCCTGGTTGGCTACTTCAGCCCCTTTTTTTGCTTTCATTAGCGCTTTTTCTGCATTCTTTTGCAGACTGATATCCCTGAGCACACCGGTAAAAATGATCTGGCCTTTCAGCCTGACTTCGCTGACTCCCAGGTACAATGGCACCGTCTTGCCATCCTTGCGTACGCCATTGACCTCCCGGCCAATACCGATGATTTTTTTTATTCCGGTTTCTAAATAGTGGCGAATATATCCGTCATGCAGATGTCTGTAGGATTCAGGAACAAGCACGGACACATTTTCCCCGATGACTTCATCTGCAGCATATCCAAAGATTTTTTCTGCAGCAGGGTTAAACGATTGGATCATGCATTTCAGGTTAATGGTGATGATTGCATCAACTGCTTCTGAAAGAATACTTTTGTATTGTTCTGAAATACGATGCAAATTTTCTGTTCGGTCCTTCACTCGTATTTCAAGATTTTCCTTGGCCGCGGTAAGTGCCTTCTGACTGGTGACAAGTTCTGTAACATCGTGAATGGAAAGAATGAATACCTCTTCCGTATCTGGGATCTTCATGCGGCTGCCTGATATTTCAAGGTGAAGTATTGTGCCGGATCTTAAATATTGAAAAACCTTTGAAGTAAAACCGTTACCCGCATTTAATAATCCCATAGACTGGGCATTTTTTACAACTGGATTTGCGTTATGGTTCAAGGGCAGTATATCAGACACGGATTTTCCCAGTATTGAAATATGATGTTTTTCAACAAGTGTGTCAAACGCTGCGTTGCACCACTGTATGCTTCCTTCAAGATCTGTCCAGACAATGGCCTCCCGGATAGATCCCAAGGCCATTTCCATCTTGCCCAAGGTCCAGTGGAGCTGGGTGATCAGCTGTTCTGTTTCGTCTGAATTTTTTATTATCTCCATGCTGAATACCCCATCGAAATTGTTTACAAGGGAAGTATTTTTGCTGCTATAAAAGTAGTGTCACTGTGTTTAAAAGAAACGATAAAATGCTGTGCTACCTGAATTTCCCCTTTTCCGGTTAAGATTTCAAGATCCAACGGCATTCCCAGTACAGTGGATTTCTTACTGACAATATACCTGGAAAATCCCATATTATGGGCATCTCGAAGATTTGCAGGTATAATAGTGCTCACCCTACGTCCCACGAGATCTTTTGATTCCCAAAAAAATGTCTTTTCAAACATCTCGTTGACACTATTGACAATGCCTATCTGGTCGACAACAATGCCTGGCACATTGTTCTCGTAAATCCATTGGTTTTTGCTTTCCATACCCGCCTCCTTTTGAAGTGCAGTGTTGATTACCAATTTAATAAGGACTCAAAAAATGTACACCACTAAGAGGCTGTTTGTCAATAATCGAGAAGACGCCAATGAAACTTTTAACTGAACACGGAATCACTTCGCTAAAAAAAAACCGCCCCGCCTCACAACGTTTTTGCCATATCTTGACTTCTTTCCAGTCTCCTTTTTTCCTCCTGGATCTGAAAAGTTGAATCATAAATTTACTTTACATGCTATCTATATATTGATATTTATTTTTAGAAATCTAAAATTGATCCGGCAAAAAAAATGCATTCAGTGTTCAAAGAATTTACTGAAACTTTTTTTCAACGTCTTATGATGGTAAAATCGGTCACTGTTGATGCACTATCGATAATTGAGCTATTATGCCAAAAGGATCGGAATATATGCCCAAGACATATTTTGATACAGCGGTTAACACCTGGCATGATATAGATAAGCTGCTCACAGAATGGGCAGGTCATTCCCCTGCATTAAAGGCGCTGCAGCGTAAACACCGTGTAAAACTCCACAAACATAACTTGGCATTTATCACTTATGACTATGGCATAGACGGCGTATCGATAGAGATATCAAAATATGCACGGTGTTTTGAAGCATTATTCCAGAGCGATGGGAAAAAACCGGTTATGCATTTCATTGGCGGTGCTTTTTTCAGGGAAGCTGACAACCTGTTGAAGCCGGAGTGGCATCGCCTGATCATAGAAAAGTTTGACGGATGGGACAAGTGGGATGACGGTGTCTGGTTCCGGAAATTATTTTACGAAGACATGCCGGAAGACAGCAAGGTCTCCCAACGGGTTGCCCAGGAAATATGGCACCAAGCAAAGGTTTTTGCACAAAAACTGTGCGACTATATTTTAGCGAACCGAATTGGGCTTGTCATACCCGTCAACGTGAACTCTAATCCGGGAAACATTGCCGCCAGCCTCGCAGTGGTGCTGGCAACAGAACTGACGGAAACTGCGGTATTAAATTCAAATCACGATTTCTACTGGGAAGGTGGCAAACCTTTATCAAGGAGAATTGATGATGAACCGCCGGGTATTCGCGATCATTTTTTCAAAAACTATGAAAACCGGGTATTTTTTTCAGTATTCAAAAAATTGTATCCCTGGAATGGAAAAAACTGGCAGCAGCTGACGATCAACCATCTTCAGAAGAACAGGTTAGTAAAAAAAGATAATTTCAGTAAAAACCGGGTAAGCGAATTAAACACGGCTGTCAGCGATACATTTTTCACTGAATGCAGCCTGGATGAAAAAATTCACAAACGGTTATCCATGGCATATATACTGTCGGGAGGCAGTCCGTTGATCACACCTGTACCCGTATCACAGTTTATGCGAAAGACGGGAGACTGGCTGGAGAGGTTAGAACCGGTAGTATGTGGCTGTAAGCCGGGACTTGCCCTTAATATGGCCGGTAAATCAATCTGGTATCTTTTACAGCCCACGCGGGTCATACCCCGCAAGTGTATCCACAACAACCTTCACCTGATAGAACGTCTCCTGATGACCCCGGAGATCAGACGGGAATTTGAGCAGAACAAACATCGTAATCTGGTTCTACACATTACAGGACCGGTACCCATTGAGCATGAATGCTGCCTGCTACGCATACTGAAGGCATATCAGTCAGTTGTAAAATTACAGCCAGAGGATATCGCCAAAAGGGTATTCATAGCATTTTCCATCGGACAAGACAATCATCCGGCCTTAGCAGAACATGGTTTGAACAAGCTTCATATCCGGGACATATACCAACTGGCAGACCTGGTCGTATTCCCGAGTGAAACAGAGGGGCGGGGACTACCGTTGATAGAGGCTGGAGCGACGGGGGTCCCGATATTAAGTAGGCGATACCGGCCGCACCGGGTATTTGATGAAGTAATTGGGATGCACCTGACAGAGGAACTCAGGATACAGTATGTTCCATTTCCAGGCCGCCGCATAACGGAAAAACTGGTACAGAAGGTGTCTGCAATACTCATGCACCCGGAAACGGCTGATGCGATGATTCAGCATAACCGAAAGGCAATAGGACAAAGATACAGCATGGCAGCATTGAAGAAAACATTTCAGCAGTTATTAAAAATAATATAATCTGAAACAAAAGGAACGGGTATGCACGTATGTTTCATAGAAGACACAAATCTGCACGGCGGAACTCAAATATGGGTAACCGAGGCCACGCGATACTTTCTGGAGAAGGGGATAGCGGTAACAGTGCTGGCACCGGACAACAGCTGGGTAGCACAACAATGTAAGGAAGCAGGTGCCTCCATAAGCGGATACGACTTTGAAGATATCGTTAAACATCCGGATGTGTATCTTAAGGAATGGGCATCGGGGCTTGAAGCGGCAGACGTGGCCGTATGTACTGTGCATCCACCGAGAGGCGGATTCCATTGTTCGGTGTATGCCGCTCGGGTACTGGCTGAGCACGGCCTGAAAACGATACTGGTACCAAAAACAGGCACGATAGTACCAGCATACCTCCGGGAGTTTTATGCGCCGGTTGAGGACATTAACTGGCACGTGGTCGCCATAACGCAATTTACGCAAGACTACCTGGTATCAACCTATGGCATACCTGAGGAAAATGTGTCGCTGGTATACCAGGGTACTGAAGTCGACCGGTTCACGCAAAACGATATCCGACGAACTGAAGCGCGACAGCGGTATGATCCCATATCTGGCGCTGGGCCTGTGGTGGGAAACGTTGGGTCATTTGAAGAACGCAAGGGACAGGTATTACTCCTGAGCGCACTGAAAAAATTGCTGAAGACGGATTCCGGGGCGCATCTGCTGCTGGTAGGGGACGGGCCGGACGAAGAAATGCTGCGTAAAACAACAACCGATATGGGATTGAACGAGCATGTTCAGTTTTACCCGTTTACCTCTGAACCGGAATATATATTTGAAGTACTCGACATTCTTGTTTTGTCGAGTTTGTATAAGGAAGGATTGCCGAACGTCCTGTTGGAGGCAATGTCAATGGGTGTTCCAGTGGTCTCCAGCAGGCTGGCAGGAGTGCCGGAAGTGGTAAAAGATGGGGAGACTGGTTTCATGGTAGAGCCGGGAGACGTTACCGGGCTGAGCAATGCGATCCATGCGCTCTGGAAAGACAAAAACCGATATCGGGAAATGGCACAGAACGCCAGACAACTGATGGAAGAAAAGTTTGACAAGCGAAAACAGTTTGCAGCATTTATCGATCGGTTTGAAACATTGAAAAAAAACCTATAACCCGTATAAAGAGATTAAAATGCAGAAAACAGAAAAAAAATCATTGTATCCAGAAGAATATAAACGCCTGGTATTGCCGATAATAATTTTACGACACGGCGGATTAGACGGTGTGGCAATGCAGAACAGTGAATACCGGAAAATGCTGGAGGCCCTTGATATGCAGACACACATCGTTTCGGGGCGCAAGGAAACTGAATACGAAGATCCCTGCAATGACAGTTCGCTGTATACAATTATCCCTGAACTGGATTTTTATCATCCTGATTCACTGCTGCTGTTTGGGAATGAATTTACGGACGGGCCTGAAACTAAAGCTATCAGGAAAATAGGCCGGGAAGAGTGGCGGAAACTGTTTAGGCATCACAAAAATGCCATCCGAGACCAGATTGACAGTGTATTGCAGGCGATCTCTGGAAACGTACCGGTAATCGTATTCAATCTGCTGGCATTGCGGCATGCCCAGCCTGCGGCAGCGGCAGCAATCAAAGAACTGATTGACCGGTATCCGAATCGTGGGTTCATAAGCCATGCGGCTGATCCGGATGCAGAACGGCCGGAAAAAATAGCTCGGATAAAAAAAGATGTATTAAAGATGATTTCTGCCTTTGGCCCTGATATTCCTTATTCTGGTGGCCCATATATTCTTGACAACCTGTATCATGTGGTATTAAATCCCCGGCAAAGAGAAAATTTCATTCAAACGTATAAAATACCTGAAACCCATGTGTTTGAGATACCCGATTTTCTAACCTTCACAAAGGAGGCCGTGAATATTTCCCGGAAGCCTGAAGAAGGTTTTCTTGAATATCTGTCAGATAAATGTGTGTATGCAGATGGGAAACAGTTGATTTACTGTAATAAACCCGCATACCCGGAAATGCTGTTTTTTCTTTCGCCGGTCCGGCCAGTTGAACGCAAAAAATTGAAAGAGGCAATGCTGATGGCGTATTATTACGGGAAAACCCGGGGCAAACCTGTAGCGTTTGTGGTAACACATCCCAACATAGATGACACTGCATATTTTTTAGAGACGGTAAAGTTTGCCAATGCGCTATGCATTCAGTATATACACCTTGGAGAAACGTTTACCATCAGACAGTTGGAAAACACATATGATAATTTTGCGGCAATAAATACGATAGGTGTTGTTGCCAGCAGCGCGGGAGGATGGGAGAACGCGTTGAACGAGATGGCCTATGCCGGCATCCCGTTTTTCATGAATTCAATATTAAATTCATACAAGCCAATAACCGAAAAGATCGGAATGCGAACCTTCGGCATGGATTTCAGCGGGTTGCACACACTGATCAACACCACACCGGTAATACGTCTTGAAGATTACAATTATTCAGAAATGAACCGGGTAAAAGACCTGATGACATGGATAGACGAGATGCAGGACAAACAGGACCGCACAAGGCTTGTGGTCCATAATTTTGCCATGGCCTACGAGCATTTATCTCAAAAATCGACCGCTCTGCGATTTATGGAAGTCATACTCAAGATATATGATCGACACGGACTGCCCGCTTAAAATGGGGAATTCACTTGACAAAAATCAAGTGCCCGTCGTGTTGTCCACGATCCATCAACGGTACGGTTACACCGTAAGTCATGATCAAAAATACGACAAACGAGATCGAATTAATACGCATGACATCGTGCAATCCTTTACCAGTCTTCTATTTCCCAATTGTTATTGCTGGTGATATGATAGAAATTTCGGGTCGGGGAGACGGCCACTTTTTTTCCAACGGATTCAAAAAATAAAAGATCTGCTTCATGATCTGAATAGGTCCATGAATCATTCAAATCTATCTCACGTTCTATTGACAATATCGCTAACCGCCGTTTTCATAATCAAGGGTTGAACAAAGATACCCGTCACAATTGAGATACGCACACACTGCATGAACATAAACATCAGGAGATGCACTGAAAATAAAAACAGAGTCTCCGTCCTGAATTTCCCGGTCATAAGTTTTTAACCACTCAACGTAATGTGGTTTTGTTATTTCGTCTTTTACATATTCAAAACACAATTTTGATGCCAGAAAGTCTAAACGCCCTTTTTTTAACACCGTAATCCTTGTAAAGCGTGTGTCGACGATATTTTTAGGGATGTGTATTTGACAGATGGATAACCCCATATCCGTTTTAAGGGGATTTAAGGCAAATGAATTTCTATCAATATGAAAAACCGAGACTGGCGGCGTCTATCAAATACAACCCGGGTATTATGATCAAAATAAAAATTTATCCTCAGGTCTTACTCGCTATAACCCGTCCGGCTTCCCCCCCCCCGGGGTGGATTTCATTCAGCACAGCTTTAGCAAGCAGTATCCAATCCGCTTTGTCATGACCGGTTAATGAAATGCCGAGAAGATCGGCAGCCCTTTTCATCATTTCAATATTAAATTTGTTTTTTTGAAAAAAAAACAAAACAAGGGGTACAAGTGAAATAGTAAAGGAATTTCTTGATTTTGACCAAGCCGCAGTAAAATTCTGTATTGTGAACCCTGAAGTAATTCTTTTTAGGGTTGATGTTCTTTTTTCAACAGGTCATTGACCGTTTTGACCGGGTTGAACGTAATCAAGGGAACCTCCACAAAAATTGAATTCCAGTATGCCATTGATCCGTTCCAGAACCCCGGCAGTTCAATGGCCTTTAACTCTTTCCCTTCTTTTGACTTCACGGTGATGAAACCGGTATTGAAATCAACGAAATCGATCAGGTCAAATGGTTCTCCCTTGTAGTTCCGTACTCCGCATACAATATCCACCGGGTTAAAATGGGTGGAATCCTTAAAAACAGCCTCCTGGTCTGGTAACTGCAGATTGATTTGTGATTTTTCAACAATTTGAATCGATTGAGACTGGTCTTCATGCTCGGCCCAGAAGGGGCCTCCGCCCAGTTCGCACTGGTTTTTAACCATACCGCAGACACGGATGGGACGATTGAATTTGTTAAACAAAAAATCAACCTGTTTTTCCCGGGGAAAATGCTTGAAATCGCGCGGTATAAAGGTCAACAGTTTTCCTCGGACAAATTCAGCCATCTCATCTAAATCCTTATCTTCCGCTTTCTTTGCATCCAACATATTGAGATAATAGAATGTCCGGTTCTGCAATTCAACCAGATAACCGCCCAACACTTTTTTATAAAGATAAGTTTCGGGCTTAAGATGATCAGGAACTACATTATCAATATTTTTGATAAAAACAATATCACCGTTTAAATCATTCAAGTTTTCAATCAAGGCGCCATGACCGGACGGTCTGAACAAGAGTTGATCACCGTCCGTTCTAAATGCTCTATTTTTTAAATCAACAGCGATTGTATTTGTTTCAGATTTTTGTATCGACAAACTGATTTCAAGCTTGATTCCATTCGTTTCATACCGGTTCCTGACTGATATAAAATATGCTTCAATAAACGGTTGATGCTGGGGGGGCACCGTAAAGTGGATACGGGCAATGCCGTTTTTATCAGCTGTGTAATATACGGCTTCTGCCAATTGCTCTTCAAAAGCAGTTCGTGCATGGTCTTTATAAGTGTGAAATTTAATAAGTCCTTTGGGAAACAGGCCATAATTAAGCCCTTTATCGTTTAATACACCGTCAATAACTTCTTTGTAATGACTGTTCTCAATTAACCCGTCAATATCTCCACCTTGTTTTGCTAAAACTGATTTGAGATCTTCATAGAATGCAAACTTTTTTATTGATTGAATGAATTTTAACACAACCTGGTGGTTCATATCCTCTTTTGTATCACCTTGCGTCAGGATTTTCAGGTCGATCTGGTCGTATTTGCTGCTCAAAGCAAGCAGGGATTTGAACATCCTTGTGGCAGCCCCTGAAGCCGGGACAAATTTCATGGCCCTTCCTTCTTTAACAGCTGTCGAATAGACCTGCTGAAGGTGTTCTAAATCTGATTCCGGTATTAATTTTATCCCATCAAAAGGGATACAAGCGCGATTCAATTTAATCGATGAAAAACCTTGTTCGAACAAATTAAGCTGGGAGACTATTTTCTGTTCTGGAACTCCGCTATCGATAATCTGTGCCAGCGTATTTTCAACTTTCTTTATTAATTTCTCTTTGCGCTTCATGTTGCACATCCTGTTTATAAGTATCTTTTTTAGGAATAATCTTTGCTTGGATGCCTACCGCAATTGAATTTGAAGGGACATCCTGCAGCACAACTGCGTTTGCTCCTATAGCAACATGATCGCCAATGGTAATGTCGCCCAAGATTTTGGCT
>Ga0307987_1002076_pt1 | contig 10618 bp, 7 predicted proteins | sample EllFjometagen181_FD_203157 | JGI IMG/M metagenome (GOLD analysis project Ga0307987, IMG submission 203157) | Marine microbial communities from Ellis Fjord, Antarctic Ocean - #181 | ecosystem: Environmental > Aquatic > Marine > Unclassified | place: Southern Ocean | collected 2014-10-08 | reverse complement strand
TTCACCCACCCACTATCCCCAGTTTTAGATAGGACGTAAGGCACGCCTACCCACCCTCCCAGGTATACTTGTGAATATAAAAAACTTGTTTATCGAAGGCATCAGCATTTTGTCGAAGGCATTAGTACCGTGTTCTATTGTGTCTCATAAAGTTTCAAACGCGAAACGCCTATTTGTTTTATTATGTTTCAATAAGTTTTATGTGAGATCATGCTTAAAACTTAACGCTTTGATTTTATTGAACTGTTTTTGTGTGGCATGGGTTTTGCAATAACTATAAATAACAGAAAAAAAATAAATTGAAATGCTGAGAACCTATAAACCACATGGCACCTTGGTCTGCCATGGCAAACAATGAAAAAGGTGTGTTGCAATCCAGCATCAGATAACTGATGCCGTTACCACGGAATTACGACTTGCTTTTAATATAAAAAGAATAAGGAGGATATCATGGCGATTATCTCAATAACCGGTGCATTGTTCACCCATTCCGATCAGGCCGTTGCAGAGCTTTCATCCTCACTGGGGTACAGGGTGCTCACAGATGAAAAGATTATGGAAGAGACGGCCCAAAGCCAGGGGCTTAATCTGGAAAATATTCAAAAGGTGATGGATTCCAAGCAGATTCCCTTTAATGATTTTACCCATGAAAAAGAAAAAATTGTTGCGGGTCTGAAAAAGACCCTGTCTGACCACATTCTACAGGGAAATGTTATTTTCCACGGTGTTTTTGGGCATCTCATTCCCAAGTGGGTCACCCATGTGCTTCGGGTACTCATTGTTACTGACAAAGAGGCCCGCATACTCAATGGTATCTCCCTTTTGAACCAATCTGAAAAAGAGGTGACCCAGGTCGTTAATCTGGCAGACAAACAGGCCATTCTCTGGGTCAACGGGATCACTGGAAAAAAAGCCTGGGATGACACTCTGTATGACATTGTTGCCCCTTCTGACAAACTTTCTGTATCTGATACCGTTGCCCTGATTTCAGAGCACTATGCCACCCTGGCATCCATGTCTGATGATTTTGTAAGCAAAGAAGCCCGGGATTTTATCCTGGCAGCTGAAGTGGAAGTGGCCCTGGCCACCACCGGTGGGGGGCTCATGGTGTATGCCAGCAATGGTGAGGTTGTTGTGACCATTGACAAAAATGTACTGCTGCTTTCCAAATTTAAACAGAAGATCATCAGCATCGCCAAAAAAGTCAGTGGTGTCATCTTTGTTGAAACAAAGATTGGCAAAAATTATTATAAATCTGACAGCACCTATAATTTTGAATTTGAGACCCCGCTCCATGTGCTGCTGGTGGATGATGAAAAAGAATTTGTGCAAACCCTTTCCCAGCGACTCCAGATTCGTCAGATCAACAGTGATGTAGTTTACAGCGGAGAAGATGCCCTGGAAACCGTGAATCGCGATGGAGCAGAGGTCATGGTGCTTGATCTTAAAATGCCTGGCATCGACGGATTTCAGGTACTTCGGGAGATCAAAAAAACCAAACCGGAAATTGAGGTGATCATTCTCACCGGGCACGGTACGGAAAAGGATAAAGAGACCTGCATGGAACTTGGCGCCTTTGCCTATCTCCAGAAACCCGCTGATATTGATCTGTTGGCCGAGACCATGAAACAGGCCTATGAAAAAATAAATCGTAATAAACAACTGGCAGATATCGATGCCGGTGGAGACAGCAGCCGTAAATAATGGAATCCGTCATATCATCTCAAAAGAACCTTACCATTTTGGGTCAAGAGTTCCCGAAAATTGGGGGATGGCCCAACATGTGTAAGTTGGAAAATGAAGTAAGTACCCGAGCATATATTCTTCGCAAATATTCGGCCAGCACCTCATATTCACCTATTTTGGCCTGATCTCATAGCATTAGTATGCTACGCAGTCCCAAATAAGCGAATCTGGGGCACTGGTCAAACAGTTACATTACCAACCCGAATATTTACTATTTTTCAAGGTAAAATCTATAAATATCAATGATATATATTTATTAAATATTGAAAAACATATGTGGGTACTTATGCCTGAATCATAACCACAAAGTTAAATGGGGGAAAAATGAAAATCAAAGTACTGATTGTAGACGATGAGGTTGATTTTGCCAAAACCCTGGCCCAGCGGCTGGAACTCAGAGATTTTTCTGTAACACCGGTGTTTTCCGGTAAGGCAGCCCTGGAAATTGTTGAGGAGATTGATTTTGACGTGGTGGTGCTGGATGTACAGATGCCAGAGATCGACGGCCTTGAGATCCTTGAGAAAATTCGCACATGCCTTCCCCTCACCGAGGTGATCATGCTCACCGGCCAGGCCACGGTGGACAATGCCATCAAGGGCATGAAACTGGGGGCCTTTGACTTTCTCCTGAAACCCGCCGATACCGATGTGCTGGAAGAGAAGATTAAAGAGGCCCACAGTATCAAAATGAGACACGAAGATCGCATTCGAACGGCAGAGATTGATAATATTATTAAAAAACGGGGCTGGTGAAAATCATGACAACACAAACCTTGGTCCAGAGTGATTCAAATATAGATTGGAAACGATGGCTCTTTCTCATCCTGGGGCTGGTCCTGTTCTTTGGCGTTAATTTTAGTCCGGCCTGGCCCGATGCCGTTGACCCCACCGGCAAGCACTTTGTTCTCGCCTCCCAGGCCAAGGGAGCCCTTGCTGTTTTTCTTCTGGCGGGTATCTGGTGGGTGTTTGAAGTGGTACCCATTGGGGTTACCAGTCTCACCATCGGCGTTTTACAGGTGCTGTTCATGGTTCGTCCGGCAAATAAGGCGTTCAAGGATTTCATGGACCCGTCAGTGCTTTTTATCTTTGCCTCCCTGGTCATTGGCATGGTGTTTACCAAAACCGGATTGACAAAACGGCTGGCCTATAAAATGCTCTCCATTGTGGGGGAAAAAACCGCCATGATTTATCTTGGGTGCTTTGTGGTCACCGCGGCTCTCAGCCACATCATGGCCCACACTGCAGTTGCCGCCACCATGTACCCCCTGTTGCTCACCATTTACCATATGTATGCCGATGACGATACCCCCACAAGGTTTGGTAAAGGTCTTTTCATCGGTATGGCTTATGTGGCGGGTGCTGGCTCCATTATTACCCTTTTGGGTGCGGCCCGGGGGGCTGTGGCCATTGGGTTCTACAGAGATATCGTAGGACAGGAAATTTCTTTTTTTGATCTCAGTTATTATATGTTCCCCATTGGCTGGTCCATGGTGTTTGTTCTCTGGGGATTTTTCATGATTTTCTTTAAACCGGAAAAGAAAACTATCCCCGGCCTTAAAGAAAAAGCCAAGCGTCTGAGTTCAGAGATGGGGTCGTTGACTAAAAATGAAATTCTGGCTGCTGTTATCATTTTTTCCTGCATTGCCGTCATGTCCCTTCGCTCCTTTATTCCCATGTTAAAACCCGTGGACAAAACCGCCATCATCCTGGTTTCAACCATTTTGTTTTTTGTTCTAGGTATCCTTGATCTCAAAGATCTTGAATCCATTCCCTGGAATATTATTCTGCTCTTTGGTGGTGCCATGAGCATTGGGTTTTGCCTTTGGGAAACCGGGGCTGCTGAGTGGTTGGCCATCAACTGGCTCACCATGTTTCAGCACTCCCACTGGTTTGTTTTTGTTATGAGCATTGCCTTTTTTGTCATGATGATGACCAACTTTATCATGAATGTTGCGGCCATTGCCATATCACTGCCCGTGGCCCTGGTTATTGCCCCTTACCTTGGGGTTTCCCCTGAAGTGATTGTGTTTGCATCTCTGGTCACAGCAGGCATGCCCTTTTTGCTTCTGGTGGGGGCAGCTCCCAATGCCATTGCCTATGATTCCAAACAATTCACCACAGGTGAATTTTTTAAATACGGCATTCCGGCCAGTATTATCCTCATGCTTCTGGTGGGAGTTGCTGTGGCGGTTGTCTGGCCCCTCATGGGTATGCCCATCCTTATCAACTGATTCAGGTAATTTGCAACACAACAACGACCATGTCCTGGAGCAGGGTCGTTGTTGTGTTATGTATAGCCCATTGAGGGGTTTGCAAAAATAACTTTTTCACGGGTAGCAATGCCATATATTGATGTGTACGAGAATGCTACAACTGTATGTGGTGCGGTAAGTCTGAATGTTCTATTTTTGCAAGCGGCTCCATTGTTAAAACATTATTTAAGACTCATCATTAATTCATTTGACATTTCATTTGAAAGGTGTATAAATGAAAGGTTTGTAATTAAAAAATAATAATGGGTTCGGGGACTTGATAAATTCAAGTCAAAAATGATTTTTTGATTTTTTGTAGGAATCATACATTTATATTATCAGCGCATTTATCAGCGGCGGTCATCCTAAGCCCCCAGACATTCAATATAAGCTATACAATTAAGCCATGGAACTTAAAATGAAATATGACGTTATTATAGTGGGCGGTGGGCCAGCAGGGTTGTTTTCTGCATATTATCTCATGGAGCATGCCAATCTTAAGGTATTGATGATTGAAAAGGGCAAAGCCCCCCTGGCCCGTAAATGTCCCATGCACACCACCCAGAAGTGTATGGGGTGCACCCCATGTAATATTCTGGCTGGGGTGGGGGGAGCAGGCCTTTACTCCGACGGAAAGCTGAACTTTATTCCCCGCCTTGGCAAGACCGATCTCACCCAGTTCATGTCCCAGAGTGCCGCCCAGGAACTCATAGACGAGACAGAAATTATTTTTACCCGTTTTGCTATGGATGGTCCGGTATACCCCACCAACATGGAGCAGGCCCGGGAGATCAGAAAGGATGCCAAACGATTCGGGGCTGACCTGTTGTTAATTAAGCAAAAACACTTGGGAAGTGATAATCTGCCCACTTATATTGCGCAAATGGCGGAATATATTCAGAACAAGGGGTTGACCATACACACTTCCGAAGAGGTCATTGACGTGGGGGTTGAAAAGGGCCGGGTCAATCGAGTAATCACCAACAAGGGTGAATACCTCACCGACAATGTAATCCTGGCACCCGGCCGCATCGGTGCCAATTGGGTGGGAAAACTGGCCCAGAGACACGGTATTCCCCTTTCCCAGCGGGGCATTGAAGTGGGGGTCCGGGTGGAGGTTCATAACGATATCATGGATGATCTTTGCAATATCATTTATGATCCCACTTTTTTTATCCAGACCAGCACCTATGATGATCAGACAAGAACTTTTTGCACCAACCAAGGGGGATTTATCTCTCTTGAAAATTATAAGGATTTTGTGTGTGTTAACGGCCATGCCTACACCAATAAAAAATCCAATAATACCAATTTTGCCTTTCTTTCCAAGGTGGTGCTCACTGAACCTGTGACGGACAATCAGGCTTATGGAGAATCCATTGGACGGCTGGCCAGCATTATTGGCGGAGGTAAACCCATTCTCCAGCGGTTCGGGGATCTTAAAAGGGGCCGACGTTCCACCTGGAATCGTGTAAAAAAAGGTTATCTTGAGCCCACCATGACCAACGTGGTGTGCGGAGACATTGCCATGGCCCTTCCCGAGCGGATTTTGTCCAATCTCATTGAGGGCCTTGAGACCTTGAATCTGGTGGTGCCGGGGGTCTCCAACGATGAAACCCTCCTCTATGCACCGGAGATCAAATTTTTTGCTACCCAGATGGAAACGGATAATTATTTAGAGACGTCCGTAAAAGGACTCTATGTGGCTGGAGACGGACCGGGTGTGGCTGGCAATATCGTATCTGCGGCGGCCACAGGCCTTATTCCTGCTAAAAAAATAATTCAAGGTTCTGCTTGACCCACCATGTGTCTCATAATATCCTTGGATTAAATTGATTAAATCAATTAAATTAATTAGTTTAGTCAATCAGCTTAATCAATCAGCTTTGGATCCCTCGGTTTCCGGGGTGTGTTTTTTTAAATTATGGAAGATAGAGAACTGGCCTTAAGTGGTTCAACATGACAGGCCCGGGAAAAAGATATGGATGTGACAGAATATTGTCCTGAGAAAGTATTTACACCGGAAGATGCAGTTAGAAAAATTAAAAACGGAAGCAGGGTGTTCATTGGCACAGGGTGCGGAGAGCCCCAGCAATTGATCAAAGCCATGGTGGATGACCAGCACATCCAAGATATTATAATATATCAGATGCTGTCATCCACACTTGCCCAATATGTGGATAATCCCAGTTTTTTAAATCGGTTCAGTCTCAAGCTGTTTTTTATCAGTGTCTCCATGCGGCAGGCGGCCTTTGAGGGAAAGATTGATTATATTCCGGTGTATCTCTCCCAGATCCCCCAGATTTTTTATTCCCAGGAAATCGGCCTGGATGTGGCACTCATCCAGGTGAGTCCCCCGGATCGCTTTGGATTCTGTAGTCTTGGTATATCTGTTGATATCACCCTTGCTGGCATGCAGAGTGCCGAGACGGTTATTGCCCAGATAAATCCTGATATGCCCAGAACCTGGGGTGACAGTCTGGTTCATGTGGATGAGATTGATTTCCTGGTACTTCATGAGGAACCGATTGTGGAAATGCCCCCCCGGGTGAAAAATAACTATGTGGCAGAGCGTATTGGCCACTATATTAATCAACTGGTGGATGATGGGGATACCATCCAGGTGGGCTTTGGTCATCTCCCCAATGCCGTGGTCTCTTATCTTGACGAAAAAAAGGATCTGGGCCTTCATACCCAGGTCATCACCGATGGGTTGCTGCCTCTTTTTAAGAAAAAGGTGATTAACAACCGCAATAAGTCTTATCTTCCGGGTCGTGCCGTGGCCTCCTTGTGCATGGGCTCAAGGGAGCTTTATGATTATGTGAATGACAATCCCATGTTTTATTTCAGATCGTCGGAATTTGTCAATGATCCCAATGTGATTGCTAAAAATGATAATTTTATTTCCATCAGTTCCGCCCTGGAGCTGGACCTCACCGGTCAGATATGCACCGATTCCAAGGACTATATTTTTTACAGCGGTATTGGTGATCAGGTGGATTTCATCCGGGGAAGCGCCCTGAGTAAAGGGGGGTTTTCCATCATTGTCATTCCTTCCACAGCCCAGAATGGAAAGGTCTCCCGGATTGTCCCCCATTTAAGTGAGGGTGCAGGTGTGGCCACCACCCGGGGGGATATCGACATTGTGGTCACAGAATATGGCATTGCAGAATTACGCAGAAAAAGTATTTACCAGCGGGTTATTGAACTTGCCCAGGTGGCCCATCCAAGGTTTCGCCAGCAATTGATTGAAGAGGCAAAAAAACGACGGTACATTTTTGCGGATCAACTGCCCCCCACCAGTCAGGATTTGCTTTTTCTGGATGATTACCACTCCACTATGTCCCTACCCATGGGAAAAAGCATCAATTTTAGACCCCTGTTGCCGTCGGATGAGTTTGAATCCCGGCATTTTTTCTATTCCCTCCAGGAAAACACCATTTATTATCGTTTCTTTCATAAGCGAAAAGTGTTTTCAAGAAAGATGCTCCAGGGACAGTGGGCCAGTGTGGATTATCGCAGGAACATGTCCATCATTGGATTTCGGCAGATTGGGAAACGAAAACAGATCGTTGCCATCGGTTCCTATGCCGAAATTGACAGAGAAACGGCGGAAGTTGCATTTGTGGTAAAAGAAGAGATTCATAGCATGGGCATTGGGTCCCATCTTCTGGACCTTCTGGAAACTATTGCCAAGGAAAATCAATATACGCGATTTACCGCCACGGTGCTTGCGGAAAACAGAAAAATGATTCATGTGTTCCAGAAGCGGTATCCCCACGCAAAAATGAAACGTAGCGGTGGTAGTGAAGTGGAAATCGATATGCTTTTTGATCCTGATCCTGATCCTAAAGCTGAAGTTTGATCCTGATCCTAAAGCTGAAGTTTGATTGGGTAGGTAGTGGGTAAGATTTTTTGCCGCATTAAACACGGGCGGCCCCTGCTCTGGCTTTGGTTTGCCCACAATAAAAATTGAAAATTTATCTTGGTTTGCCCACAATATGGGGCAGAAATAAAACAAAAATTAGGAGCAGAAATAGATTTTGCCCCTACGTTCTTAATTCTTATATTGCACTTTGGTTATCGGAATTTTTTTATAAAAAAGTAACCCCCCTCTGGGCATTCAGCCAGAGGGGGATATACTGATAGAACTATTTTTTCTTGGATTTCAGTTCAGGAAAATCCCAGTAGAAAAACTCGTTGCCTGCAGGGCTTTCACCCTTTTCTTGACGGGCAACTTCATTTTCCCGCAGCTCAATACGTCTTATTTTACCACTGATAGTCTTGGGGACTTCTGTGACAAATTCAATGATTCTGGGAATTTTGAATTTGGCAAGGATGCCAATGGTGTGCTGAAAAATTTCCAGGGCAAGTTCTCTTGATGGTTCAAAACCTGCGTTGAGAATCACATAGGCCTTGACCAGTTGATGACGTTTGGGATCAGGAGCGCCAATCACTGCAGCTTCTCCAACAGATGGATGCTCTACAAGGGCACTTTCTACCTCAAAGGGACCTATACGGAAATCAGAGGATTTGATCACATCGTCGGCCCGGCCCACAAACCACCAGTATCCGTCTCCATCAATGGATGCCCGGTCACCGGTGTAATAGTAGTTATCCACAAACACTGATGCCATTTTTTCAGGACTTCCGATGTATTCGGTGAACAGGCCAATGGAACGCCATTTGTCAAGTTTGACAACAATGTGACCGGGCTCATCCGGGACAGTGATCTCATTTCCTTCATCGTCAACCAGGGCCACATCGTACATGAATGAGGGGTATCCAAAGGAACCGGATTTCATTTTGCCTTTCATCCATGGGGGATTACCAATCATGGCGGTGGATTCTGTCTGGCCATAAAAATCACGAATTTCGGTGCCCGTGGCTTTTTTCCACTGGTTGATAACCTCGGGGTTCAGGGGCTCTCCTGCACCAATGGACTGACGCAGGGAAGACAGATCGTATTTGGACATGTCCATGTTGATGAACATTCGCCAGGCTGTGGGAGGGGCGCAAAAGATACTAACCTTGTGTTTTTCAATGGCTTCAAGATATTTTTGACCATCAAGAACGGTGAAGTTAAAACCGGCGACGGTTGCTCCCACGTTCAGAGGAGCAAAAAAGCTGCTCCAGGCCCATTTGGCCCAGCCGGGTGCGCTTAGGTTATGATGAATGTCCGTGGGCTGAATACCTGTGAGAACCGAAGTGGCAAGATGTCCCAATGGATAAGATGTGGCGGTGTGTCCCACTCGTTTGGGCAGCCCAGTGGTACCGGAGGTGAAGAAGCAGAAGATGACATCGTCTGATTTTGTTTTGCCTGCTTCTGCGGTTTCTGCCTGTGTTTCAAGTTCAGAATAGCTGGTCCAGCCCTCTTTTGTACCCAGTACGATTTTTATTTTAGGAGTGGTGCCGGTTTCTTTAAGGGCTTCATCCATCAGATCTGCGAATTGTTCCGCACATACGATGCAATCCGGTGCATAGGATTCAAACCGATACTGCAGTTCCCGCATGGTCATGCTGGTGGCGGTGGGGACATTGACAAGTCCGCCTTTAACACAGGCATAAGTAGCAAACCAGGTTTCGGGAACAATGGGGTTCATCATGTACATGTTATCCCCTTTTTCGATACCCGCACCGCGCAGTGCATTGAGACACTGGTTGGACTTGGCAGCAAATTGGGAATAGGTAAAAGAGGCCTCTTCTTTGGTTGCGATATCTGTCCACAACAAGGCTGTGTGATCGCCACGCTCTTTTACATGGAAGCCTTCAAAAATTTCCTCAGCCCAGTTAAAGTACTCAGGAAGCTCCATGAAGTTCAATCTTTCAAAGAATGCCTTTGCAGTAGCTTCTTTGTTGTTGTCGTCATCATCCATCATGTTGATTTCCATGACTTCTTTGTACAGATTTTCCATGGCCATAGGTCTACTCCTTGGGATATCGGTTGCGACAGCGTGTCGTTAAAATGAATATTACCTGTGAGTTTATGATTAATACGTTAATTATATGTTTTGGGTTTGAAAATGATGTCAACCATATATATTAACATAAAAAATATATCATCAAATCGTTGGAACCAGTTAACGGGATGAGCATCATCAATTTTTTCTGCTTTAAATTTCAGATATTGAAATTAAAGAAATGATAAATTTACACCAGCCCAACCCCTCTGCGCACGGTTAACAAAATATGAAAAACATCATGGAGATAAAGTTTTCTTGTTTTCCTAACGAGCGCTCAGTCTATGTATAATTAATATGTATAATTGAATATTCTTTATTTTGTCAAAGACTTTCTTCAGGTTTGAATATTTATTAAATGAACGTAGTTCATAGCTTTGATTGCTTGGGATGGGATCAGACTTGGGGGATGGGATCAGATTTGGATTTTTTTAGATGAATGAAAGAATTAAATAGGGGACAAATTAAATAGGGGACAGACCGAAAGCGCCGATTAAAACCGATAGAGTAAATAGGGGACAAGAGTAAATAGGGGACAGACCACGTTTAAGAGAGAGAGTAAATAGGGAGTAAATAGGGGACAGACCACGTTTTAAATTAAATAGGAATTAAATAGGGGACAGACCACGTTTTAAATTAAATAGGAATTAAATAGGGGAC
>Ga0307987_1002075_pt1 | contig 10629 bp, 9 predicted proteins | sample EllFjometagen181_FD_203157 | JGI IMG/M metagenome (GOLD analysis project Ga0307987, IMG submission 203157) | Marine microbial communities from Ellis Fjord, Antarctic Ocean - #181 | ecosystem: Environmental > Aquatic > Marine > Unclassified | place: Southern Ocean | collected 2014-10-08 | reverse complement strand
GTTTCGAACGATGACCGATGAAAAAGACGAAAAAGGCAAATTGCTTTCCGATTCAATAAGGTTAACAAAGGTTGGCAAGTTTTTGAGATCAACAAGTTTAGATGAATTACCAGAGTTATTTAATATCTTAAATGGTGATATGAGTATTGTTGGTCCAAGACCATTACTTGTCCAATACCTACCACTGTATAATGCAGATCAAAAACATCGGCATGATGTTCGCCCTGGATTATCTGGATGGGCACAGGTAAATGGACGAAATACTATATCGTGGGAAGATAAATTTAAATTTGATGTAGAGTATGTTGAGAATGTCAGTTTCTATATGGACGTAAAGATCATCTTGTTAAGCATTAAACATGCGTTGATTAGAGAAGGTATAACTTCTGAAACATCTGAAACAATGGAGTTCTTCACTGGAAAATAATGTGTTAGCCACGAAAAGGCACAAAAGCCACAAAAAAGAAGAGAAGAGTTTTGTCACCGAATTTACACTAATTACACGAATTGTAAGAAACGGTTAGAAAGCGAATAAAATATACACAAGAAAGTACATAAGAAAATTTAACAGTAAATGGCGAATTAAATGAGAGACAGGAGATGTTAGACTCACATATACTACTATTTGCACAATGGCTGAAGTAACGGTAAAAACCCTTATCATTGCAGTTCAAAATCAATTGCTAAACTTTGGATGGAATTTTGTAGTGCAGAAATTTGTGGCAAAGCCAAACAAACAGCTGTACTCAAAATAACATTCAAAAAGAAATTTGGTACCTATTTTTGTGTGTTTTGTGCCTTTTAGTGGCTAAATTTCTTTTTCATGATTCGTGCAGATTCGTGTGATTCGTGGTAAAGAAAAGATTTGTGGCAATAAAATTATTTATAGAAATTAAGAATTTAGATATGAAGAAGAATTTAATAATAATTGGGGCAAGTGGCCATGGCAAAGTCGTTGCTGATATTGCCGAAAGACTTGGACATTGGAATGAAATATATTTTTTGGATGATGATGAAAGTATTAAGTCATTAATGGAGTATAAAGTCATTGGCACAAGCAAAGATATTACAGAATATGTTAACGACAGTGATTTCTTTGTTGCAATAGGAAAAAATGAGACTAGAATGAAGATTCAAGAGCTCATTGAAGAAGTAGGTGGACACATAGTATCACTTGTTCATCCAAATGCAGTGATAGGTAAGAATGTTAACATTGGTGTTGGAACTGTTGTTATGGCGGGTGCAGTTATTAATGCTGCAACAAACATTGGTAAAGGTTGTATCATTAATACAGGAGCTACAATAGATCATGATTGTCAAATTGGTGATTATGTGCATGTGTCGCCGGGGGTTAATGTTGCAGGAACTGTTAAGGTTGGAAATTTAACATGGCTTGGGATTGGTTCAAAGGTAAGTAACAATTTAACTATAACAAATAATTGTGTTATAGGTGCTGGAGCAGTTGTTGTGAAAGATATTAAAAAGAGCGGAACTTATATTGGCGTTCCGGCTAGAAGGATTTAATGAAAATATTATATGTAACAACAATATCTAATACTGTAAATGCATTTTTAGTACCACATATAAAGATGCTTATAGAAAACGGACATACTGTTGATGTTGCATTTAATATAGAACAAGATGTTAATCCTGCAGTTTTAGAAATGGGATGCAAAATTAATGTTATTTGTTTTGCTAGGAATCCATTAAAATTGCAAAATATAAAAGCATATAAAGAATTAAAACAACTTATCAAAGAAGAAAAATATGATTTAGTTCATACGCATACGCCAACTGCATCAATGTTAGTTAGACTTGTATGCCGAAAGTTTAGAAAACAAGGTTTAAAGGTTTTTTATACAGCTCATGGTTTTCATTTCTTTAAAGGTGCACCTTTGTTGAATTGGTTAATATATTATCCAATTGAAAAACAACTTTCTAAATATACCGATACTTTGATTACAATCAATAAAGAAGATTATGCAAGAGCTAAAAATAAGTTACATTCAAAAAATGTTGAATATATTCCTGGAGTTGGAATTGATGTAGACAAATATATTAATACTACTATTGATCGAGATGCTAAACGTGAAGAACTATCGATCCCCAAAGATGATTTTTTTATTTTTTCTGTTGGTGAATTAAACAGTAATAAAAATCATGAGATAATAATTCGTGCAATTGCGAAATTAGAACGCACTGATATTATTTATGTTATTTGTGGAACAGGACATCTTCGAGACTATCTTAAGAATTTAGCTATTAAATTAGGAGTTAAACTAAATCTGATGGGGTATCGAATAGATATTGCCGAAATTTGCAAGACTTCTGACCTCTTTGCTTTTTCTTCAAAACGGGAAGGATTGCCGGTTTCTGTGATGGAAGCGATGGCTTCAGATCTACCTGTTATTTGTTCATCTATTAGAGGTTGTGTTGATTTGGTTGACAATTCAAAGGGAGGATATCTCGTTGAATCTGATAATGTTCAAGACTATGTAGATAAAATACATTTACTTTATGAGAATAAGACGATAAGAAACTCTATGGCTATATACAATTTGCAAAAGGTATCTAAATATGATACTAACAATATTTTAACAATTCTAAAACCTTTTTATGAGAGAATATATGAATAAACCTTTAGTCAGTATTATTATACCTGTTTACAAAGTAGAGTCGTATCTGAATCAATGTATTGATAGTGTTATAAATCAGACCTATACAAACATAGAAATCATTCTGGTTGATGACGGTTCACCTGATAGATGTCCGGAAATTTGTGATGAATATGCCAAGAATGATTCTAGGGTTAGAGTAATTCATAAAGAAAATGGTGGCAATTCAGATGCTAGAAATGTAGGAATTAAAAATAGCCATGGGGAGTATTTACTTTTCGTTGATTCAGATGATTGGATTGAAAAATCGACATGTGAACAGGTTGTTTCAATAGCTTTGCAAGAAAGTGCCGACTTAGTTTTTTTTTCCTATATACGAGAATTTAGGGCAAAATCAAAGCCAAAACATCTTTTTTGTTCAGATAACATTATATTTGATACGAATGCTGTAAAAGAAAAATTGTTACGTCGTGTCTTTGGGTTGTTAGGTAAAGAACTGTCACATCCCGAACAAGCAGATTCTATTGTTACTCCATGGGGAAAACTTTACAAATCTGAATTAATTAAAAATAAGGTAGAGTTTGTGGACCATAAAGAGATTGGTTCTGAAGATACTGTGTTTAATATGCATGTCTTAAAGAATGTTAAGCAAGCTGTTTATATAGACCAATGTTTATACCATTATAGGAAGTATAACTGTAATTCATTCACAACAGTCTATAGAACTGAACTTTTTGATCGATGGATTAGAATGTTTTCTATTATGCGGCAAGAAATAAAAGATAATAATTATCCAAATATTTTTACTGAAGCATTAAATAATCGAATAGCTTTATCAATTGTTGGTCTTGGCTTAACAGAGGTGTCAAGTTCTCGTTCTTTCAGTCAGAAACTTGAAAAAATTAATAGTATTCTATCAGAGTCTTATTATAAAAAAGCTTACAAAAGCCTAAAACTGAAGTGTTTTCCTCTTCATTGGAAAATACTATTATATTTCTGTAAAATACATTTTTCTATTGGTGTTTTGTTGTTGATGTATATTATAAAAAATAGGATAGGAAAATGAGTGATGTACCATTCATCAGCGTTATAATTCCTGTTTATAATGTTGAAAAGTATTTGAGACAATGTCTTGATAGTGTTATTATACAGAAATATTCAAGGTTAGAGATCATTATTGTTGACGATGGTTCTACAGATAATAGTCCTAGCATTTGTGATGAATATTTAGATAAAAATGACAGTATTCAAGTTTTCCACAAGGAAAATGGTGGGTCATCTGATGCTCGAAATTACGGGATATCGGTTGCATCTGGGAAATTTCTTATGTTTCTCGATAGTGATGATTACTGGTCGGATGGTGAGTTCTTAAATATTTTAGATAACAAATTACAATCTAGTAATCCTGATGTTTTAATTTATGGCTGTATAGACTATTCTTGCATCTCTGGAAATAAACAAAAATCACGGATCAGCTATAATAATGTCATATTCGATGATGGAAATAAAGAATTTATTCTTAAGTATTTGTTTTCAAGTGGTTTGTTTCCTGGTGCGGCATGGCTGACTATTACACGAAGACAGTTTGTTGTTCAAAATAATCTTTATTTTGAAAAGGGAATTAAGGCAGAGGATATTGATTGGTTACTTAATGTTTTTCTGCATGCAAAGAAATATGCATCGGTTAATGATTGTTTTTATATTTATAGAAAGTATAGAAAAGATTCAATAACAGGTTCTGCGGATATAAAGTCTATCAATGATATCTTTTTTAGCATAGAAAAGTGGAGCAACCTATTAGAAGAAGATAAGTTTGAAAAAATAAAACCGTATGCTAATACTTTTCTTGTATCTCACTTTTTTACAACATTAATAATATATCATAAGCTAAGTAATGAACACAAAAGAATAGCTTCATATAAAATAAAAACATATTCATATCTCTTAAAGGATTTGAAAACTACTCGAACTAGATATGCTAGTTTACTGTTTCAATTCTTGGGGCTAAACTTAACCTCAATAATGCTTAATTTTATATACGAAGTAAGAAAAAGATGAAGATACTAATTATTTCAGCAGAGGTTTGGAGAGATGATACAAATGGAGGAAATGTTTTGTCAAATCTTTTTTCAGGGTTTGATGCCGAATTTGTGCAAATTTATTGTAATCCTGGAACACCTAAAAATAATATATGTAAGAAATATTTTCAAATGACAGATTCTATGATTATAAATAATTTATTAAAACGTCGAAGAATAGGTCGGGCCTTTGGTGGTCAAAGTTTAGATAAAAAAAACATTGATTCTAGTATTCCTAAACAGGAAAACAAAAAGTTTTATAATTTTTTTAGAAAATATAATTTAGAAGTATTTTATTTGATTAAAGAGTTGATGTGGAAATTGGCAAGTTGGAAGAATGATTATCTTGAAAGTTTTATCACAGAATTTGCTCCGGATGTTATATTTGCTCCATGTTACGGTAGTCACGCTATGCTTTCTATAACCAGATATATTTCCACAGTAACGGGGAAACCCATAGTTTCATATATTTCTGATGATCATTACTCTTTAAAGCAATTTAGGTTATCTATTCTCTTTTGGTGTAATCGTTTTTTTCTTCGCAGAAATTTACGACATACTTTTAATTATTATAATTTTGTATATACGATGACTCAAGAACAATTAGAAGAGTTTAAACGATTTAAAGTACCAATGAAAATCTTAAGAAAAGGAGTATGTATCGATAGTATACCAATTAAGCATAAAATAAATACTCCTATTAAGATTGTCTATGCTGGTGGTATTTATTGTGGTAGGTGGAAAACGTTACAAATGTTAGTTGATTCAATCAAGCAGATTAATGGTTGCGATGAGCCTAAAATAATTTTAGATATTTATACTGGTAATAATTTGACTTCTAAGCAAAAAAAAGTTTTAAATGACGGAAGAAATTCATTTGTTCATGGGGTTGTTTCTCAAACAGATTTAAAGCAAATATATACCAATAGTGATGTTGCATTGCATGTAGAATCTTTTGATCTAAAATATAGATTATTGACTCGCTTATCTTTTTCTACAAAAATAATTGATTGTTTGTCAAGTGGATGTGCAGTTATGGCAATTGCTTGGATAAATCATTCTGGTTTGATATATTTAAAGCAGAAAGATGCTGCTATAATTATAGATGATAAAGATCTGATATGGAGCTCGTTAAATCAGCTTCTAGATAATACAGAATTGATAAATATTTATGCAGATAAGGCATACAACTGTTGCAAAACCAATCATAATATAAAAGTTGTCCAACGCGAATTATATGAAGATTTTAATAGAATTATATTTGATAAAACTGGCCTCTTGAAACAGAAGAGCATTTAAATTATATGAAAATATTACAGATTAATGCAGTGAATAAAATAGGCAGTACGGGGCGAAATATTGAGGAACTAGCGGTTGAGGTTAGGAAACAAGGACATGAGGTATTTAATGTACACTCAGTTGGCCCAGTAGATGCATTTAGTTATATTATAGGTAATAAGTTTGAACATAAATTACATTCATTATTATCTCGTATCTTGGGGAAGCAGGCTTATTTTTCTCAGCACTCCACAAAAAAACTATTAAGATTCTTAGATTCCTATAGTCCAGATATTGTACATCTTAATAATTTACACTCAAACTACATAAATTTACCAATATTATTGGTATATCTTGCTCAAAAGAATATTGCAACTGTAGTTACCTTACATGATTGTTGGTTCTTTACAGGAAAGTGTATGCATTACACAGCTGAAGAATGCTATAAGTGGCAAGAAGAGTGTGGTCATTGTCCTCAACTCAAAGAAGGAAACAGAAGTTGGTTTTTTGATAAGACTACAAAAATGTTAAATGATAAACGAGAATTGTTTAATGCAATTCCTCGTTTAGCAGTTGTAGGTGTATCTGATTGGATAACTAATGAAGCAAGAAAATCCATATTAAAAGATGCAAAGATAATAAAAAGAATATATAATTGGATTGATCTCGATTTGTTTAAGCCAGTTGATACTAAAATACTGCGTAAAAAGTTGGAATTAAATGGCAGATTTGTTATACTTGGTGTTGCAAGTGGCTGGAGTAATTTAAAAGGTTTAGATCTATTTATTCAACTTTCAAGCAAGATTGATGGTAATATGGTTATTGTTTTGGTTGGTAATATACCTCGTACTATCAATTTTCCACCAAATATAATAAGCGTTGGAACAACAAATAATCTTGATGAATTAGTTGAATATTATTCAATGGCTGATGTTTTTGTGAATTTTAGCAAAGAAGAAACATTTGGAAAAGTTGCTGCAGAGGCCTTGGCATGTGGAACGCCGGTTATTACAAACCAATATACAGCAAATCCTGAATTGGTAGTCGATGGTTGTGGTTATGTGATAAATGATTGTTCCCTTGATGATACGCGAAGTGCTATCATTACAATTTGTAATGATGGTAAAGCACATTATACTGAAAAGTGTTTTTCTTTTTCAAAGTCATTTGAAAAAGAAAAAATAATCTCAGAATATTTGAATTTATACAAAGAAATAATTGGATAGCTGAAACTCATATGTATATATACTTAATAAATATATTTTTAATAATTCTTTTGGGAATAGTCTTTATTCCCAAAGGATATAATAAGCTCTATAATATTATAATAACTCTTCAGTGGGTTTTGTTATCAGGTTTAAGACATTGGTCGATTGGTCCAGATACTTATACTTATTATTTTAGTTTTATAAGAGTCAATAATACTAGTTGGACAAAATTATTTCAGCAGTTTGTTGATATTCTTTATTATGGGGCATCAGGAAAAGACCCTGGATATAATATCTTTGTCAAAGTTTTTCAATTATTTTCTAATAATTATCAAATATTTCTTGTATTTATTGCTCTAATTTTTACTATTCCTTTAGGTATATGGATATATAAGTATTCTAAGAACCCAATAATTAGTTGGTTAATTTATTCAGTTCTTTTTTATGCTTTTTTTGCAATAACTGGGCATCGACAAACAATTGCGACAGGTTTAGTTGTGTTTCTAGGTTATGAACTTATAAGAAAGAGAAAATTACTTTTCTTTATTTTATTGACACTATTAGCGGCAACAATACATAAATCAGCACTTATGTTTTTCCCTTTTTATTGGTGCTATAATATTAAAATATTTGAATCAATGAAAATAGTTTATATAGTCATAGTTATCTCTTTGTTTGCATTCTCAAAGCAGTTTTCTGCAACTTTAAAATTCTTTTTTGGTTATGATAATTATGGTGTGAATAGTGAAGCAGGTACGTGGGTTTTTAGTAGTATTTTTATTTTGATTTTCATTGTTATGTTGTTCTTTATGAAAAGGATGTTAGAAAAGAACAAAGATTCTAGGCAATATATTAATGCGACATACATTGCTCTATTTTTGTTGCCATTAACGTTTGTAAATCCTTCGGCGATGAGAGTTGTTCAATATTACTCCGTATTTATTATGTTACTTATTCCTGAGATTATTAATTTGTTTAAAAATAATAGTAGAATTTTTTCATATTCTTTTCTAGGTTTCTTTTTATTAGTATTGTTTTTTAAAACTCAACCAAAGTATATGTTCTTTTGGCAGCAAATTGGTGCATTATAATTATTATAATGGTCTGGAAAATCAAGACAGAATTTAATGTGGAGATAAGAGGATTCTTATATTAAATTAACAATTGAAAGGATTCGCATAAAATGATGATAAAAAACAGACGTAGTTATGATCTAGTATTTAAGGACTAGATTCGCCCGTGCAAGAAAATTCTTTTAGCGAATACTACAAAAGCTTTTGAAGGGGATAATAATACTAAACAGCAAATTAAGAGACAATAAAAAGATGGGCTTTATTAAGAAAGTAGGGCAGAGTGCCCTGTAATTATTAAGTTGTCTGTTGCAGATTGATAGAATTTGTCCACTTATTTTTCTTGATTTGCTATTTGAAAAACTGAACCTCTATAAGTACTCGACTTTTGAAATTGACTCATAAGTATTCTACATTGATCTGTGTTTTTATAGATGAGATGTTTTTTGTGATTTGCATAATGGATGTGCTTATTTGGTGATGGTGTAAATATATTAGTAATTATTGTTTTTGGGAAGTATATAAATGAATTTAAAAAAGAGAATGTATAAAGTTTTATATAAACATCCACATGTCAAATATTGTAGTCAGACGATATATGAGACACTTTTGGGATGTATTCGTATGTATGAGACAACTGGTTTATCTGTATGGCAGGCTAGAGCGTCAAAGGTTCTAAATATATTGATTAAGATACAAAGACCAGATGGCGGGTGGGACATTGGGTATGATTTTAATTTTGGAATGTTTCATAGAAAGGGAGAGTCAACATCACCTGAATTGATTGGGCTAATGGCTCTTTGTGAATATGCACGAGTTTTTGAGGAACATGATCTGATAAGAACACATGCCGACAAAGCTGTTACATGGATAAAAAGGTTTGCATATCTGCAATCTGATGACGCATGGGCTATTCCATATTCACCATACACTACAAGTGAAATTATGGTATACAATGGAACATCTTTTGCTTGTGGTGCATTAGGATGCTACTTGGGAATTTTTGATGTTAAGGATGAATTTCTGCATGAAGTATATCATGGAATGATAAAATATTTATATAGTAATTTGTCAAGTATAGATGGGGTTGATGGTAAGTTTTGGTATTATTCTATTCCATCAAAAACGAGTTTGGAAGATAATAAATTACGAAAAGTTGATTACTATCACCAAATGCAACAAGTTGAGATGCACGCAAGTGCTCAGCATTGGGTAAGTGATCCAATCCAACAAAGAATGATTGAGGAGTGTTGTGATCATATTATTGCTATTAGTTGTTATAATAAAGTTATTCCATATACTAATACTGGAAGTGAATTTGAAAATATACATGTATGGGGCTTATGCTCTGTTTCATCAGGTTTAATTGAAGCATATAAGCACTTAAATCTTAAAAGACAACAATATAAGAAGTTATCAGATAAAACTATATCGTGGTTGATTAAATATTCGTGGAATGGAGAGTATTTTATACCAATTCTTGATAAAGATGGACGATTAGTTAATGAAGATGCATATATGGTTAGATCTGATGCATGGATATTTAATGCATTATGTTGTTTTTATCATGAGAATCAAAAGAAAGATGATATTTATAACGTAATTGACATGTGTTTTTCTAGAATGGAGAGTTTTGATTTCTCGGGCAAAGAGAATCATGCTTCATCTTTTAGAAAAAGAATCATTGCGTTTTTAATAGGACTTATCAAAAAAACAAAATAATGTTTTGATTGAATTTTTAATTAAGGGAAATTAATGAATGTTATAATAAAAAATATATATATTTTTATAGTTAGAGATATTGTTGGAAGTATGAGGCTTATACCTTTAAGATTTCTTGAAAATTTCGGACAATTGTTTCCGGAAAATAGATTTGGGTGTAAAATTAGAGGATCATTTTATAAACCATTCTTAAAAAGTTGTGGGAAGAACTTTCAAGTTGGCTTAAGGGTTAAACTACAGTGCTTAGATAGAATTGAAGTTGGGAATGACGTTTATATTGGAGATGGATCATGGGTTAACGGATATAAAGACGGTATTATTCTCAAGGATGAGGTAATGTTGGGACCTTATGTGACTATGGTCGCTGGAAATCATGGTAAAATAAAGGATAGCTATCGCTTTGGTTCGGGAACTGGTGGAACCATTACAATTGGTGTAGGAAGTTGGTTGGCAGCAAAATCTACAATTGTTGCTGGAGTATCAGTTGGCAAAGGAGTCTTAGTTGCTGCAAATACAGTAGTTACAAAAGATGTAAAGGATAATGATAAGATTGCAGGAATACCAGCTAAATCATTGATAAAATAATTTAAATAATAAGTATGAGGACAATAATGAAAACGACGATTTTACGTTTATACTATAACCTTCCTGAATTTAT
>Ga0307987_1002074_pt1 | contig 10634 bp, 9 predicted proteins | sample EllFjometagen181_FD_203157 | JGI IMG/M metagenome (GOLD analysis project Ga0307987, IMG submission 203157) | Marine microbial communities from Ellis Fjord, Antarctic Ocean - #181 | ecosystem: Environmental > Aquatic > Marine > Unclassified | place: Southern Ocean | collected 2014-10-08 | reverse complement strand
GTAAATCATTGTTTTTTCATATTAATGATTACAGTCGTCGCCATAAGCGTCCTATTAAAAATATCAAGGTACAATATTATACCTCAACTGACCAAAAAGGTCGGGTATATGCAATGGATGTTGCTCCATTAAGTGGGCATAAAAAAAATGGCAGAGAATTAAGGCAAAAGATCTTTTCAGTAGTTCTGTTCTGTATTTTCTCTTTCGTTTTATATTACCTTTTGAAATCTAGGCAAATTCCAATGGAATTAGTTTGCGTATATGCAATCATGAGTGTTTGTACATTCTTAGTTTACGGAGATGACAAATTTAATGCTAAACATGATCAAAAAAGAACTCCTGAAAACAGGTTGCATCTTTTGTCATTGTTAGGTGGTTGGCCAGGCGCAAAAATTGCACAAAGTTTTTTCAGACACAAATCCAGAAAAACATCTTTCCTAATCACATATTGGGTAACAATAGTATTAAATTGTGGTGCATTATATCTAATAACTCAAAAAGGGAGTATATGGCTGAAAAGTATATTAGAAAATTATTAATAGAGTTTACAGTTTTGCCATTTGCAGTTTTTTTAACTGTGTACAATACACCATGAATTATACACTTTTTCGTAGAAAAAAAAGGGTGACTGGATATAAAATCCAGCCACCCTACACACATACAGGCATCACGCCCTTACAAAACTTTAACAAGTACTTCCTGTTTTAGTTAAGCAATTAGCATGCCAATGTTTAACAAGCATTTAAACATTACTCTTTTAGAGAGATATTAGGATTATATTGTTTTTTTACTAACTTTTTTGTTTTATTCAATATCAGAATGCAACATTTCTGTAGCTTTTTTGTTTGTTAGCTTGTGGTAAAACAAAAAAAGAGAGTTAGTTTTGTTTTTGCTGTACATATAATACTCTTTTTGGTAGTTTTTACTCAGACTATAGAGAAGATGTTCTCAATACAAACGAAGGAGAAAAAAATGGTTTACCAAAAGCATATAACAATAGAGACCACAGGCGTAAAAGATTTAAGCAATATAACTAATGAAGTAACAAACATAGTAAAAAAATCAGGGGTTAAAACTGGGATTGTTCACATATTTAATGTTGGTAGCACAGGCTGTATAGGCGCAATGGAATTCGAGCCTGGACTTGAAAAGGATATTACCACAATACTTGACAAATTAATTCCTCCAAGTTCATCATATAAACATGAATTAACATGGCATGACGGAAATGGTCATTCACACCTCCAGGCGACTATTCTAGGACCTGAACTTACTGTACCAATTACAAAAGGTCAACCAGTTTTGGGTGTATGGCAGCAAATTTTCCACTTAGAATGCGATATAAAACCACATACCAGAAACATTATGATTACCGTAATGGGAGAATAAAAAATTGGCAAAGCAACAGAAAGAGTCTACGGTCAAAATTGATCTGACTTCACAGAGTGGTTTATTAGACAATAAAACAGAGTCAAGGAACACTACTCTTATAGCAGATTTGACACTACCGGCTTTAAATGAGGGAATGACTCTTAATTCTTTAAAAAATAACTATAGAACAATAATACAATCGAATGGTATTTTTTATCCTGTAGCATTTCAATTTAAGAGAGAGCTTGGTCGCGGGCGTCAAGGACGGGTATTTCTTGGTCTAAGGCAGGGTGCAAGAGGATGTATAACAGAACATGCGATTAAAATATACGACCCTGAATTATATCATTCTGCAGAAGAATACTGGACTGACATGGGAAGAATTGCATCGCAAATATCTCAGTTGCAGCAAATTCAAAGTCCAAATCTTGTATCAAGACTATCTTATGATGAAACATATGGAGTGGGCTATGTACAGATGGAAGCAATTAACGGGGTTGACCTAAAATCTCTTTTATCAAGAGAATCTATTGAATTAGCAAAAACTCACAGTAGTGCAGAAGAGTGGAAGCAATTTACCAAATCACTTTTTTATGTTGCACCATTTCATAGAAACATATCTCTTCAACCTGCATTTGTGGTTTTTATACTTCGAAATGTTCTTAGAGGACTGGAACGTCTTCATGCATTTCATTTTATACATTCAGACTTGAAGCCTGGAAATATCATGGTAGACAGACTAGGTTCTGTAAAGATTGTTGACTTTGGACGAGCAGTTATTGCGGGAGAAAACCTTACATTTTTATTTGGTTCTCCAATGTATATGCCTCCTGAACTACATAAAAGAGAAAAGGCTGGTCCAGCAGCTGATTTATTTGGAGTAGGTCTGGTTGCCCTTGAACTATTAAGAGGTAAACCTCTTATTGATAATCCCGAGGCATCTGAAGAGGAACTGTTGAAAATAAAGCTTTCATTATCTGAGAATATAGAGAAGATGCTACCAAAGAATGTTTTAAGAGATAAAGACCTTATATATATATTAAAAAAGATATTAGATCCTATACCTGCAAAACGTTATGCATCGGCAAAGGATGCAGAAGCCGGAGAGGAAGGACTTGTTGAAGTACACAAAAGGCTTACAAAACTTGGTGTTAATACAGAGTTTGAAAGAATTGTTTCGGCATATCTTGATAAACTTGTAGATGAAAAGACAAGTAGAATTGAAATCAATATAGCTGAGGATTAATTTGAAAATATGCATAGACATACAATCTGCTGTAGCTCAAAGAGCAGGCGTTGGTAGATATACAAAAGTCCTTGTTGAAAATCTGATAAAAAACGGACATTCGGAAGACTTAAAACTTTTCTATTTTAATTTTAAGAAACTTGAATCTCCCTTCGATAATGTAGATAATTTAGAACTGAAACCGGTAACTTATATACCTGGTCGATTTGTACAGAAGGCATGGAAAACAATTAACTTTCCTCCATTTGATTTTTTTGCAGGCAAATCGGATATATATCATTTCCCTAATTTTATAATTCCTCCGGTTGCAGATAAGAAAGGCAAGAAGATTGTTTCAATTCATGACACATCATTTATTAGATTCCCCCAGTTTACTGAAGAGAAAAATCTTAAATATATAACAAAGAAGATAAAAGAAACAGTTGAACGTGCAGACAAAATCATTACCATTTCTCACTTTAGTGCTGAAGAGATTAAAACACTTCTTAATGTTCCCGAACACAAGATAGCGGTAACACATCTTGGCATATCTGAAAGTTTCATGCCTGAAGATAAAATAGAAGCATTTAAAAAAGTAAAAGAAAATACTCAAATATCAGAACCATATATCCTTACTCTTGGAACAGTTGAACCTAGAAAAAATCTGCTTCTTGCAATTGAGATGTTTGAAGAAATGAAAAAGTTTGATGGAAATCTAGTAATTGCCGGTATGCTTGGTTGGAAATATGAAACAATCATGGAAAGAATAAAAGAGTCTCCCAAAAGTAATAGAATTATATATCTTGACTATGTGCCTGATGGCCTTTTATCCTCTTTATACTCCGCAGCAAGCTTATACATAATTCCATCGCACTACGAAGGATTTGGGTTTCCACCTGTTGAAGCAATGGCATGCGGAACACCAGTGCTCTCATCCAAAGGCGGATCACTCCCTGAAATTCTTGGAGATGCCGCAGAATACGCCGAATTTAATGCACCAGATCAGTGGGCAGATAAAGCTGAACAGATTATAAACAACCAGTCAATTCAAAATGATTTAATCGCAAAAGGCATTAAACAGGCAAGCAAATACCGCTGGAACAAAACAGCTGAGGAAACCTGGAAAATATATCAGGAATAATTCTAAATGCGAAAATGCGAAAGTTATGGAGAAGCTTCCGCCTATGTTCCTACGGCGCGACACAGCCGCAGATGTTCATTAATTGAAAGTTGAAAATTAAGGATTTTTTAATGATAGTAGCAATTGATACCAGATGGATATTCAAAGAGCTTTCAGGCATTGGTGTATACACAAAAGAGATTATTAAGAACATAATTGAAATTGACAAGACCAACACCTATATTCTGCTTTTCTCTGATTCTGACATTCAAGCCAGTATTGAGAACGAACTTAAACTAGACCAAGCTGACAATTTCAAGTCAATAATAGTTGATTTTGGAGTATTCTCAATTCAGAATCAACTAAAACTCAACAGGCTTCTTGTATCACATGACGTAAATGTATATCACTCTCCCAACTATATGGTTCCTATGTCGCCAAGGTTTGGTAGAGCATCAAAGATTAAATATGTTGTAACGATTCATGACATCATCCCACTGCTGTTTAAAGATCACGCGCCAAAATCAAAAAAAAGCAGATTGTTTCCTGTTTTCAAAGCAATAATGTGTCGTATTGCAAAACAGGCAGATGTAATATTGACCGTAAGCAATGCATCAAAAAGTGATATTGAAAAGTATTTCAAAATTCCAGAAAACACAAAAGTACATGCATTATATAATGCATGTTCTGACATGTTTCAACCAATACCATTTGAGAATAAAGAAAAGATGCAGTTTCTATATGTGGGTAGAGCTGATCCGTATAAAGATGTTGGAACAATTATCAAAGCCATTGATATCCTAGTTAAAAAAGGATATGACAGCATAAAACTAATTTTGGCAGGTTCTCCTGACAAAAGATACAACAGCACAAAAGAGCTGACAGACAAACTTGGAATATCCAAAAACATAAGCTGGACAGGCTACATCTCTAATGAAGAATTAGTGAAACTCTATCAGGAATCAACCGCCCTACTCCACCCTTCTTTATATGAAGGATTTGGCCTACAGATTCTTGAAGCAATGCAATCAGGAACCCCTGTCATAAGCTCCAATGGTGGTTCCCTAAAAGAGATATGTGCAGATGCAGCAATTGTATTACCACCAAAATCACCTGAACTCTTTGCTGAAAACATTGAAAAGCTTATAAACTCTGAAGAACTTCAGAAAAAACTAATTGCCAAAGGTCTCAACCGTGCAAAAGACTTTTCATGGAACAAAACAGCAAAAGATATAATTTCAAGATACGAAAAAGATTGAGGAACAATGGAGGAACGATAGCGGAAGGTAGCGTAACCTTCCAGCTTGCAGGCGTTTGCACTTGCAATGTGGATCGAATGTAGGCCATTCACTACGTTCATTGCTTCACCCTATTATCTGTTTTTAGTGGTTAAAGCCTCTCTCGCAAGCTCGAGTGCATTACCTTATGGAGCAATGGCTACAAATCTTTGAACGATGGCGAAACAGTTGCGGAACAGTTGTTGAATGCAACTTCGTTGCGTTTAATGGCTTCGCTGGGAAAACAAATTTAACGCAAAAGTCGCAAGTGACGCAATTATTAACGGTATTAGAACGCTTTAGTCCAGAGTCATTTGGTTATTAGTCCTCCTAGTATCGAGCAAAGCTCGTTATTAATTGATAATTGAAAATGGAAGATGGAGAAATGCCTTCAGTCTCCGCCCGTTGGGCTACGGCCAGACACGGCCGGCGGGATTTATTTGATTCGACGACCATCAGCCTTCGGTACTACGGCTCGACAAAGACGGGCGATGCTACAGTTATTAGAGAACCGAAGACTTGACTGTAGTGGCAATGGCTCATCATCGCAAGGGCTAACCGTGTTCGGCGAGGCTCGTAGGGCGAAGACTGACAGCCCTGCATAATATATTAAAACACAAGCAAAGCTTGTTCCTACCCACGGTAGTGTCCTGCCTTGGATATTGGATATTTCTTGTTGGATATTGGACATTGAAGAAATTGATATATAATTATGAAGGGTATAACACATTTTTGTGCTGGAATTGCAGTTGCATCGTGTTTTCCATATGCAATTGAAACCGCCGTATCAGGAAATCCTATATGTTTTGTAATTGCAGGAATCATGGGCATTATTCCTGATACAATTGATTTTAAGTTTTTATGCTTTATAAAACATATTGATTATAGAATCATCCCCGAATATGACAATTTTGATCCTGATATTATCGCCGAAGAAGTTAGAAAAGCTGTAGAAGATTGCCATCTGACTAACAAAAAGAGAACCATGCGATTATGCTCAGTCCGAATGTCTCCTGAAAAATGGTTTGAATATTCAATATCTTTTAGAGGAAAAGAGATTATAGTTAAAGAAAATTCAAAAGAAAACAGTTCGAAAAAAGGTGTAGCTACAGCAGTACTACCTTTTCACTGCTCGTATGATGCAACAACAACTGCAACCATCTTCGTTGGTCCCACAATTACCCTTGTACCCAAAGACGGTTATACGCAAGTTGATTTCATTGACTGGCATAGAGGGCTTTCACATAGTTTTGTGATGGCGCTAGTTCTATCTTTGCTTATAGCTATATTTTTCAATATAACTGTTGGCATAATTGTTTTCAGCTCATACTGCTCTCATATTCTACTTGATCAACTTGGGCATATGGGTTCGGCAATCTTCTGGCCATTTAATAAAAACAAAACCAGCGGTTACTCTTTGTGTCATTCAATCTCACGATTTGCAAATGTGTTTACTGTTGCTGTATCTACTCTTGTTGTATTTGCAAACCTCTTCTATTTTCAATATCCAAGTCAGGCTCTTAATGCATTTAGAATTGTTCTGATTCCAACCATCATAATACTGCTTTACAAAAAGATTAAATTGACAATAAGTTCAAGGTAATACTTATATGGATAACTTCACAACATTTTACGGATTGGGAATTATGCTCCACTTGTCGATCTCGGCAAATGGCATATTTGACCCATTTTTTGCCTGAAGCACCCTAAAGAACAGATTTTTGCCTTCAACCTGTACCTGAACAATCGTGTTGACCTCACCATTACCAGCAGCACCCGCATCAATCTGATAGATACCACCTTCTTCATCAGGAAAGGTCTTAGGATCGTTAGCATCTTTTCCTGCCGGATCAAGAACCCGCATGCGAGAGTATCTATGCGTGTGCCCAACCAAAATGGCACGAACTCTGTCTTTATTTTCCAAAAGCATATTCCAGAATGCATTTCGCAGTTTAGGATTCAGATCAAAGGAATTCCCCACATGTCGATATCTTGGAAATGCTGGCTCATGAAAAGATATAAAAATGTGATCAATTGATAATGGAGTTGCCTTAATTATCTTCTCAACCCATTGTCTACCTTCGTCATTAACAACACCATTCTTACCAACATCTGTATATGAATCGATTACTATAATACGCACATTTCCATGATCTAAGTAGTAGTCACATGACTTATCGTGCCTGCAGACAGCCCCAGGAATTGACGGAATTAATACATCCCTTGCATACCGAAAATGCACGGCACTATTTCCAAATTCATGATTACCTATGACAGGCAATAAAATGGGGCTAGTGACTGCATTCGTAAAGACGCTCAGGTAATCTTCATAACGTAATTTTAAAGGATCCATATCTCCAGCAACAACAATTAATTCAACCGGCATAAATGCTGGTTCTGTATTTACGGTACCATCACGGATCTCTACCAAAGCATTTTTCCAGGATGCACCTTGATTACGAGGGTCGGCCAGCACAGCAAATGAAAAATTATGTTCGGGGGGTGCGACCTTGCCTGTGGCACAACTGGTCATCAGCACCAGACCGATAATTATTGTCTGTAGCGAAATGAAGAAAACTTTTTTCATATTAATTTAATACTCCGATTATAATGGTTAGTTGTTAATGGTTGATGCCGGAATAGCTCCGCAACGTATCTAATAAATACCTGCGGAGCTTTTCCTGACCCAACCAATGGAAAGAGGCTTTAGCGTGCCTAAAACAAAGAGCACAGCGAAATGGCAATTTTCAATCATTAAAGTAACTCAACGATCTTCGTTGCAATTGCTAATAGCTAAAAACTAAAAGTTAATAACTATTTTTTCTTGAGAAATTCACCAAACTCCATATCAACACTACAGATATGATTAACAAGCCAGTTACCCAACAATGTATCAATTAAACCAGCAAGTTCATGAGTAGCACCCTCTTCTCTCAGGTCTTGCTCCAAATCAGAAAGCGTTGTCTTGAATTTTTCATGCTGAATTTTCTGAGTCTCTAAACCAGGGTAATTATTAGCTTCCATCTGGTCTTCTTCGGCAGAAAAATGAAAGTCTGTATAATCAATCAGAAAACCTAGAGTGTCTCCTATCTGTCCTGGACCTTGATGCTGCTCAACTGCTTTTGCTAAATTATTTAGATGCTCTATTAATTGCTGATGCTGTTCATCAATTAACGTCACCCCTATCAATAAATCATCTGTCCATTCAATTTGTTTCATTTTTTTATATTTTCCCTTGCTTTATTAATAATCTATTTTTGATTTAACGGCTATTACTATAATATATTTTTTCAGAAAAAACAATATCTTTAAATTTATGCACTGATTTTACGGTTGATAGTACTTTATGAGAACGGAGACGTTCTCGCTCCCAAGCAGAAAGATAACACTTGAACGCAGGGTCAGGAGCGATAATGTCCTCATTATCATAAGTCGTCTCAAGCTGACAAGCAATGAACAAAAAAAATATGAATTTAAAATACTTGATATTAACTATACAATTTATTACTATATCAGCTATATAGATATGAATTTAAAAAATATAACATGGAGAAGATTATGACAGTAAAAGTAGGAGTTATTGGTGCCGGCGGAATGGCAGAATATCATATTGAAGGATTTAGAGCAGCAGGAGCTGAAGTTGTTGCCGTTGCAGACCTAAACATCAAGGCTGGAAAAGCACTAACAGCTAAACAGGGAATTCCTGAGACATATACAAGTCTTACAGAGATGATTGAGAAATCTGATGTTGATGCGGTATCAATCATTACCCCAAACAAATTTCACAAGATGCTTGCAATTGAAGCACTAAATGCCGGAAAACATGTTTTCTGTGAAAAACCACCAGCATTGAATGCTGACGAAACTGCTGAAATGAAAACAGCATGTGAAAAGACTGGCAAAATTTTAATGTTTGATTTTAACAATAGAGCGCGTCCTGAATCATATGCAATGATGAAGTACATCGAAAATGGTGATGTAGGCAAAATTAATTCAGCACAGGCTGTATGGACAAGACGTACAGGTATTCCTGGTTTTGGAGGCTGGTTTACAAACAAAGCCCTATCCGGTGGTGGCCCTGTAATTGACCTTCTTCATATGATTGACTTGGCTCTATACTTCATGCAGTATCCTGAACCAACATATGTTATGGCTCAAGCTTTTAGTGATTTTATTGATGACAAAAACTTTAAAGGTCCTTGGGGCATCCCAGATGTTGCTGATGGCGTAACAGATGTTGAAGCTGCATGTACAGGTTTTGTTATGTTTAAAGATGGACAAGTTCTATCTATAAGAAATTCATGGGCTGAAATGATTAAACGTGAAGAAGTTTCTGTTACATTCCAAGGAACAAAAGCCGGCGGCATGGTTCAACGTCTTTTTGGAAGCGACGGAATGGATGACACAAGTATTGACAGTTGCGAACTATACGTTCAAGAAAATGGCAACTCAGTAAACAAATCAATTATTGTTGAAAAAGATGAAACAATGGGTAGAGTCCGAGCGGCTTCAAACTTCATAAAATCAATAACGGGAGAAGAAACTCCTCTGAACAACATTGACCAGGCAGTTAAACTTATGAAGATTGTAGACGCAATCTATAAGTCAGCTGAAACTGGTGCTCCTGTAAAAATTGATTAGGAAAACAAATATCCCCGGGAGTTGCTTCAAAAACACTTTCGACGACCAACGGTCGACGCTACAATGCAGAAAGCTTGCAAATAATGCTTGTTTTAGTGCATAATAACTGTAGCGGAGATGGTTCATCGCCGAGAATTAGAACAATTTCTGTGTTATGATACAATCCCAGGCGAAATACTATAACATGTCAAAAACAATAAAATTCAAATATGAAAACATCTGCTGGCATCTCAACTCTTACTATGCAGATGACACAATTCAATGGCTTAAAAACAATCTTCCAGAAATATATCAAGATGAGAATAATGTTCTCAAGAAAGATATCGGCAGCTTAGTTGTTCACAAGGATAACATAGTACTTAAAAAAAGAACCCTCAGGCCAAACAAAAAAAGATGGCAATTTGCTTTGAGACCATCACAATCAAAGAAAACATATAATATTACACAAAAACTATCGGCATTGAACATTCCGATAGCTCAAACTCTTGGATATGCCACAGAATATAAAAATGGAGGCCGAAAAGCAGACTATTTGCTGTCGTCATACATTCAAGGTGATATTGAACTGCAGGATATACTTAATGGAAAGTATACAGCTATTTCTTTGGAGGAAACTATTATCAAGTTGGCAAACCTAATTGCCTCGTTTCATCTATCAAACATTTCTAATCGAGACCTGAAAGACAGTAATATAATTCTTAACTTAGAATCCAAAGAGTTATTGGTGATTGATTATGATGGGATATCTTTTCGTCAAAATATTTCTCATAAAAGAAAACAAAAAGATATAATACCAACATTTATTTCTATGAAGTCTCATAATTTAGACAGAGATCTTTTTGAACTTTTACTTTCAGAATACAATAAAGACATGCCAGCATGTAAAAAAGTTCCAACAGAAATAATAGACAGATTCAATTAATGGTCAATGGTTAGTTGTTAATGGTTAATGGTGTCAGAAATTAATTAAGAATTAAGGCTCTGTCACGGTTTGTGTGGA
>Ga0307987_1002073_pt1 | contig 10640 bp, 5 predicted proteins | sample EllFjometagen181_FD_203157 | JGI IMG/M metagenome (GOLD analysis project Ga0307987, IMG submission 203157) | Marine microbial communities from Ellis Fjord, Antarctic Ocean - #181 | ecosystem: Environmental > Aquatic > Marine > Unclassified | place: Southern Ocean | collected 2014-10-08 | reverse complement strand
ACGAACCCCCGGACACGAGCGAGGTCGCAGGCCTGGTCAACGCCGTCTGCAAGCCAGTGGACTCGACCGAACAACACTTCGGCAAACCGGTCTTCCACACGTTCCGCGGCAGGCCCGTTCCTCTCAGCTTCATGCTGCGTGCGGGCAAGGCCAAGGGCGAGGTCAAGCAGTCGGCCCTGGTGTTCTATCTGCCGACCAGCGTGCAGCTCGTGGATGTCTTCCAGCCCTATCGGAACTCCCCTTATGCGGTGGTCAAGACGACCCGGACGACAGTGATTCGGGACGGGATCGAGAAGCAGCGCATCGAGACCGTATGGAACACGTATCCCAAGCATGTAGTCATCGGTGTCGATACGCCAGCCGGAGCCCCGAGCAAAGCCAACCTGGAGTGGGCGATCAAGGTCAACGACATCGAGTTCGGGCACCGAAGCATCGAGCTGCGCTTCCTTGAGCCCACCCCGATCCCGGCATCCCCGGGACGGTTCACAGTGGGGCTCTATATGATGGGCGAAGACATGACCTTCAGCACGCCCGATCTGCAACGCCGGGTCGCCGACCTCTACTTGTCCTCAGGCATCCGCCGCAAGGGCCTGCACTACCAGACAAGCGACCCCCGAGGTGCCTTCGACCGCTACCTGCGAGAACGCGGTTTCCTGATGCACAACATGAGTATGTGGCACGGCCCCCTCGGGCAGAATCCCGAGAAGACCGGCTTCCCTGCCGCAGTCTCCGTCACCGGGAAACCACTGGCCAAGGTGTGTCCCAGCGTGCTCTGGCGCGACGACTTCAAGACCCACTACCGCAAGGTGGTGGCCAACGCTCTCGCCGGGACGCGCGACGGGGATTGGGTGCTCTTCGACTACGAGCCTTGGAGTGCCCCCGCCAAGCAGTGCTTCTGTCCCATCTGCCTCGCCCGCTTCCGCCAGGCCTACAAGGTGCCGGAGGATGCCACCCCGCGCACGATCCTGAGCAAGCACGCAGAGGCATGGGTGAACCATTGGCTCGACATCTACGAGCAGGTCATCGCGGTGTGGGTGGACGCCGTGCATGCCCACAACCCGACCCTGAAGACCGGTGAATACACCTATACATACGACTACAAGAGAGGCTTCAAAGCGTTCTGGGGATGTCCGAAAGACCCCCGTCGGGCCGAGAAATACCTCGACGCCCACATGCTTCGCCTCTACTACCGCCATGGGCGCGCCGCCTTCGACGGCATCGAGACCATGATCCGGAACCACACCCTGCCAATCTGCGTCATCAGCATGGTCTCCGACAACCCGCAGAGCAAGGAATCACTGCCACCACAGCTGCTCTACGAGAAGATGGTTCTGAGCGCCGCCCTCGGCGTTCAGGACTTCTACCTGTGGCCGGACAAGTGGATCGATGGGGCCTATCACCAGGCCAGCGGCCAAGCCTGCCGGGATATCTGGCGGGTCGAGGAGTACTACCTCCAGGGCAAGCGCACCACCGGCCAGATCCAGATCCGCAGGCCCAAAGGGAAGCTGCCACCGCAAGACTACGCCCACACGGTTTGGCAGAAGGACGGCAAGCAGCTTCTCACGGTTGTGAACTGCACGGGGCAGGAGCAAACGTGGAACGTGCTCCCGAAAGCCCTCATCACCCGCGCGACCGACGTCATGGCGGGAACAGCCATTCCCATCCGGGATGGGGCCCTGGCGATCGTGATCAAGCCTCACAGTGCTGCCTTCGTCGTTCTCGAGTAGTCATGTCGTCTGCTTGGTCACCACGCGAGTGGCAGCCCAACGAATGAAGGGCATGGTACTGCTGATGCGGTTTTCCAATGTGCTTGGGAGTCTTGACCAATGAGATTACGCTCCATTGCCCTATCCACGACCCTCGTTCTGGCCCTGTGCCACGCCGGCGACAGCCCGCTGGCCCGACGCATGGCTCTCCTTCGCCTCCCTCGGGAGGCAGCGGCCTCGATCCCTGCCCTGGCAGCGGGCTTGACCGACAAGAATGCCGTGGTGCGGCGAACTGCGGCGCGGCTGCTGACGGAACAGGGAGCAGCCGGGAAGAAGGCACTTCTACCCGCCTGCAAGGACGCGGACATGCTGGTCCGCCTGACTGCACTCAAGGCGCTATCGGGAGGTCCGGACGGCGAGAGGGTCCTGATCGCGGCGGTCGCGGATGCCAGCCCATTGCTCCGCAAGCATGCGGTGGAGCAACTGGCCGGGCGACGACCGCGCAGCAAGGAAGCGACAGCGGCCCTCCTCAAGGCAGCCAAGGACGAGGATCCCCTGGTGCGCAATCTGGCAGTGCAGGCCCAGTGGCCCTTCCATCGGGATGTCGTGTCCATTCGAGACCGGCAGGATTGGGATCACGAGATCGAGGTGATCCAGACCGTTCCCTTCCCCAAGGAGAACTGGCGCTTCCATCTCGACCCCAAGCGCGAGGGACACCGCAAGAAGTGGTTCCTGCCTGCATTTGACGATACCAAGTGGAAGACCATCGCCATTGAGCAAGCCTGGCAGAAGGCCGGCTACGACTACACCGGCGTCAGCTGGTACCGTCGGACAATCACCATGCCCGCCAAGCCCGATGGCAAGGTAAATGCGGTGGAGATCTGCTTCGATGGCGTGGATGAGAGCACCTGGGTATGGGTCAACGGCGTCTACGTGGGCGAACACGACATCGGCCCCAATGGCTGGAACAGGCCCTTCTACCTGGACGTGACCAAGGAGATTCGCTGGGGAGCGGAGAATCAGGTCACCGTCCGCGCCATGAATACCGCCCACGCGGGCGGCATCTGGAAGCCCGTGCGCTTCGAGACCCTCCGCTGACCTCGAAGGAATCCGTGTGAAGACACTGCTTGCCGCCCTCTTGCTCATCGCCTCGGGGGCCGGAGCCCTCGACGTGCTGAATCTACAGCAACTGCTCGATGACGCGGTGAAAAGCCGCGCGACCGTGATTCGCTTGCCCAAGGGACGGGTGGAGATCGCGGGGAAGCTTGCCCTCAAGAACGCTGCTGGGCTGACCATCGAGGGCGCAGGGACCACGTTGGTGTTCACCGATTGCAGCGGGACCGCATGGAGCTTCTTCTCCTGCAAGAACATCACCCTGCGGGGCTTCGCCATCGACTTCGACCCCCTGCCCTTCGTCCAGGGACGAATCACCAAGCTCTCGAAGGACGGCAAGGTCTACGAATTCGAGGTGGCAAAGGGCTATCCCGGGTTGCGGAAAGAGGACCAAAAGAGCTACCGGCAGGGCTACATCTTCGAACCACACCGGCGCCGATGGAAGCCCTGGGTGCCGGATCTCTACGCCCGCAAGGTGGAGATCGTGGACGCGCGCCACGGACGCTTCATCATGGGCTATGCGCCGCCGGGACACGAACTGATTGAGGTCGGCGACCGCTTGGTGATGACCCTCCGCCTGGGCAGCGCGATCCGCATGAACGACTGCGAGAACGTGCGCATCGAGGACGTCACCTTCCTGGCCGCGCCCGGTGCGGCCTACCTGGGCCGCTACATGCGGGGCGACAACTACTACCGATACACGATCAAACCGGGCGAGCCCCCGCCCGGGGCCACCGAGGAACGCCTGATCTCCACCTGCGCCGATGGCCTCAATATCGCCTATGCCACCAAGGGACCGACCATCGAGAAGTGCAGATTCTCCTTCATGGGGGACGACTCGGTGAACTTCCATGGCGTGACCTTCGCCGTGCTGGCCACTCCCGGCGAGCGGGAGTTGCTGGTGGCCTGGCCATACAGCACGGAGTATCTGGGGACGGTAATTCCCAAGGGCGCAGTGGTCCGTCGTCTCCAGCCGGGGAACTACGCCGTAGTTGGCACGGCCAAGCTGGCCAGTTTCATGCCCCTGAAGGAGACCACGCCAGAGCAGATGGCGGCAATACAGAAGGTCTGGCCACGGGGGAAGAAGGGGCGGGGCACGGTCTTCCGGCTGGTGCTTGAGACACCGCTGACCGCCCAGCCGGGCGACTACCTGGATATCCCCGCCAGCAACGCACCGGGATTCGTGATCCGCGACTGCGAGTTCACCGACCACCGCGCCCGTGGTCTGCGCATCATGGCTTCCCACGGCGTGATCGAGCGCAATGTCTTTCGACGACTGAAGCACAGCGCCATCACCCTCGGCGCGGAGTACGCCTTCTGGCGCGAAGCAGGCTGGGTAGAGGACATCGTCGTCCGGGACAACGTGATCGAAGACGTGGGCCGGGACACGGCCATGCTCGCCTCCCGAGCCTACTCGAAAGGTGCGATCAACGTGTTCGTGCGCCGTGACCGGGAATCCAAGCTCCCGCTCTGGCCGGGGAATCGCCACCTCGTCATCGAGGGCAACACCATCCGCGACTGCCCAGCTGCTGCCATCCGCATTCGCGGTGCGCAGGACGTGCAGATCAGAGGGAACCGGATCGAGAATGTCTTCTACAGACCGGGCAAGGGGGCCGGTTCGGAGACACCGCTGGCCATCGACGTTGACCAGTCCGAGGACGTGACCGTGGCGGGCACTGTGGTCTCGGGCTTGGGCGAAGAGCCAAAGCGGCAGTAGCTGATCTTCTTTTCCCCGAGGGTGGGTTGCGGGCGACGGCCTGCTATAGTTGGACAAAACGGTTACCACCCGACAGCATGGGCGTGAACTATGGCATCCTCTGTGGACCTTCCTCTGGCCAAACGGGAACTCGCGGCACGAAGCCGGGCGTTTCTGGAAGCAGCGCGCGAACGCATCGGCGCGGACCTCTCGACCCCGAAGTCGGCGAACTGGCACCGGGCCTTCTTCGAACTGTACCAGGATCTTCCCTTGCGCGAGCGGCAGGCGCGATCCATAGCCTATGCGTTGGTGAACGAGCCGGTATACCTCCTGCCCGACGAGTTGCTGGTGGGGATGAACTACGAGTCGTGTCCGGGTGAGGGAAGCCCGGATATGGGCAACTGGCAGCGGGAAGATGCGCTGGAGTTGGATGCGCACCTGCGCTACCACGAGCGCATCCGCGAGGAACTGCCGGAACTCCTGATCCTGTCCGGCGATGGGGATTCCTGGATCTCCCAGGTTTCCTGCGCGCCCGGCCATATCGGTTGGCACTGGGACTGGATCGTACGCGATGGCGTAGATGGCCTTGGCGCGCGCATCGATGCGGCCTGGGAGCAAGTCGATGACGTCGGCCGCGAATTCCTGGCTGGCATGCGGATCTGCCTGGATGCAATGCTGACCTGGAACAAGAAGCATGTCGCGGCCCTTTCCGAGGCCCTGAAAAGGACAGATGGTCCCGCCGAGCAAGAGGTATTGCGGACCAAACTGGCCATCTGCCAGCGAGTGCCCAAGCAGGGCGCACGGAGCTTCCGCGAGGCGGTGCAGAGCTTCCATTTCTCCTACCTCGCAACCTTCTTCGAGAACCCGCACGGCGGCAACGGACCGGGGCGGCTGGACTACTTCCTCTGGCCCTATCTCAAACGGGATCTGGCCGAGGGCGTGGAGACGATGGAGTCGGCGCGCGAACTGATCGACGAGCTGTTCGTGCGCTTCCACGAGCGCATGCGCTTCGTGGCGGATGGGCATGTAGAAACCATCGTCGTGGCCGGGAGCAATCGGGAAGGCCGCAGCGCAGCCAATCCCCTCTCGCGGATCATGGTGGAGTCCATTGCCTCCTTGGGCATCAGCCATCCCTCGGTCTACATCCGGCTGCCTGAGGAACCGGACGAGGACGTGCTCCAGCTCGCGGCGGAGGATCTGGTAGGCGGCGGCAATCGCGCCCAAGTCATCAGCGACCGAGCCGTGGTCGGGGCCATGGTCCGGGCTGGGATTCCTGCCGAGGACGCCCGCATGTACATGTGCGGTGGCTGCATGGAGATCTCGCCCATGGGTATGAACAGTGACCTGCTGTTCACCAATTTTTTCAACGTCCCCAAGATTCTGGAGCTGGTACTGACCGGCGGCACCTGCCTGAACACAGGCCGCCAGATGCTGGATCTACCGCACGATCTCACAGGATACGCCGACTTCGAGAGTCTCTACGGGGCCTTCGAGCGTGAGCTCCAACGCATCCTGACTCTGACCTTCCAGCGGATGGACATCGCGAGCGAGGAATGGGCGCGGAACCGGCCTCGCTTCCTGGCATCCAGCCAGATTGATGACTGCATCGCTCGCGGACGTGGCATACTCGATGGCGGCGCACGCTACGAGGACTACGGATCGACGCCCCTGGGCATCCCCAATGCCGGCGATGCGCTGTTTGCGCTGCAGCAGGCCGTCTTCGTGCAACGCTTCGTTACTCCCGAGGAATTGCTCGCCGCATTGCGGGCGGACTTCGCCGGGCACGAACCCTTGCGTCGCCGACTGCTGGCTCTGCCCAAATTTGGCCAAGGGCACACAGCAGCGGACCGCATGACCGACCGGGTCACCGACTCCACCTGCGACGCCTACGACCGCTTCACCAATCGCCATGGTGGCCGCGTGAAGCCGATGATCATGACTTTCCGCATGGCCTCGGTCACCGGTCGCGCCTTGGGGGCCACCCCCGATGGTCGCCAAGCGCAGACTCCCATCACCCAAGGGCTAACCCCGCAGAGCCATGCCATGACCCATGGGCTGTCCACCGCGATCCTCTCCGCCAATTCCCTCGATCTCGAGCGCTTCTCCGGTGGCGCAGCCACCATGTGGGATCTCGACCCCTCGCTGGCGAAGGTGGACCATGTCCGGCAGATCCTGGCCGCCTTCGCTGCCACGGGCGGCCAGATGTTCCAGGGGAACATGACCGACGTGGACGAACTCCGCCGCGCCCAACAGGACCCCGAGCAATACACCAATCTCCTCGTGCGAGTCGGCGGCTTCTCCGCCCGTTTCGTGGCCCTCAGTCAAGGCGAGCAGGACGATGTGATCGGACGCTACCGCCATACCCATTAGCACCATACCCGGCAGGATTCTTGATCTGGCGGCAGGCATCGCTATCTTCCTGCATAAAGTGTCGTCCACCCTACACGAGTTTGGGCACCCGGATGAAAATCACCATCACAACCCATGGCGAGCAAGCTCGGCAGGACCGCAGCTATTGGCGCGAACGTTCCCCCGAGGAACGTCTGGCTGCGGTGGAGTTGCTCAGGATCGAGGCAGGGAAGTTCCTCTATGAGTACCCATCCCGACTTCGAAGAGTTGTTTCGATTACTCGAAGAGAACGGGGTTGACTACATGATCGTAGGCGGCTACGCCGTCGCGTTCCACGGGTATCCTCGGTTCACCAAGGACATCGACGTCTTCTTCCGTGCTTCAGCGGCGAATGTCTCTCGTATCCGGCAGGCTCTCGTCTCATTCGGGTTCGGCGAGGAGGACTTGCCCTCGGACGCGTTCCTCACCAGAGGAAATGTCTTGACGTTCGGAGTGACGCCGACCCGCATCGACCTTCTCAACGAGATTGATGGGGTCACCTATGATCAGGCCGAGGCCACTGTTGTGCGCGGAGTGTATGGCAAGGTCAACGTGACGTTTATCGGCCTCGATGCCCTGCTCAAGAACAAGGGATCAACACCCTGCGCCAAGGACAAGGGCGACGTCAAAGAGCTTATGGGACTAGAAGATGCCACAGACGAGTGATTTCTGTCGGCTTCGGTTACAGTCTTCGCGATAGCCTTGGCCTGGCGGCAGAGACCATCGCGTAGCCAACGCAATGGAAAGGGAGCCGTTGCCACCGGCCTCTTCCTCGACCACGAACGTATTGACGAGATTGCGGGCGGGCTGCACACCAGTCGTGTCCACGGCCCTGGCAAGGATGCGCAGCGCGGCGGCCACACCGGACGGCCGCCAAGCGCAGACCCCCATCACCCAAGGCCTGACCCCGCAAAGCCACGCCATGACCCATGGGCTGTCCACCGCGATCCTCTCCGCCAATTCCCTCGACCTCGAGCGCTTCTCCGGTGGCGCAGCCACCATGTGGGATCTCGACCCCTCCTTGGCGAAGGTGGACCATGTCCGGCAGATCCTGGCCGCTTTCGCCGCCACGGGCGGCCAGATGTTCCAGGGGAACATGACCGACGTGGACGAACTCCGCCGCGCCCAACAGGACCCCGAGAAATACACCAACCTCCTGGTGCGTGTCGGCGGCTTCTCCGCCCGCTTCGTGGCCCTCAATCAAGGCGAGCAGGACGACGTGATCGGACGCTACCGCCATACCCATTAGCGCCAGGGCCCGCAGAACCGCAGCTACTGGCAGCAGCGTTCCCCTGCAGTAAGGGCTAGCGAAACTGCGCATCAAACCGCCCAGTAGCGTGTCGCCCTGCATCGCGCTGCTTCCTGATGCAGGTCGGCTGCCGGAATTCCCACGACTCCCGGGGTCTCCCCGGGACCGATTGGGCGGACCTGCATATCTCTCCGTTCTTGGCCAGTCATTCCCGGAGCCCTCGCAGAGGGCGGCATGGAGTAGCCACGGGTGCAAACCCGTGGTTCGCTGATCGTCACGGACCGAACCCCCGCAGGGGGTGGCATATCGCGCCAGGGCGCTAGCCCGCAGCCACGCTGACTTTGCGGGCTCAGCAGGGCAATGCCTTCTCTCCGACCTCGCGGCATCGTCGGGCTGGCGCCTTCCTCGGGATATGCCGCCGCCCTGGCGGGGGCTCGGTTCCCCCTTCCCGTCCACCACGGGTTCGCACCCGTGGCTACTATATACCGCCTCCTGCGGAGGCTCCGGAGCTCCCCTAACGAGTCCCAGTTCCCTGCCCCAGACTTGCCTCAAACATGTAGCAATAGGGTGTATGAAGCGGAGCTAGTTTCCTGTCGAGCTGATTCCGAACTGGTTGGCTATGTGCGGCCATTCCGAGGCGAGCTTCAGTAGACCTGCGGCTCTACGCCGTCCCGGCCTGCTTGAGGATGTAGACGGCGAGGAAACCGACGCTGGCGACGAGGTCGTCGAGGAGAATCTGCTCCTCGTCGCCGTGGGCGTATTGAAGGAGCCCGGCGCCGCTGGTCACCAAGGGAAGGTCGGGATGTTCGCCAGCGAAGAGGCGGGCGTCGCAGGAGACGGTCCAGCCCATGATCTCCTGCTCCTCGCGGGTGCCTGCCTCCTTGGCGGCGGCGAGGGCGGCGCGCATGGCGGAGGAATCGGGATCGCCGTCGAAGGCGGCGTTGTGGAGCTTGTCGTAGGTGACCATGACGGTCGCGGCATCGGCCGCGCAGCCCATCAGGCGCAGGTAGTTCTCCGCGCCGCGCTGGCCAGCATTGGCCACCCGGGACATGACTTCCTCGATGGGATGGGTGGGAACGAAGCCCTGGCCGCCTTCGAGCGCGAGGGAGTCACTGACCGGCTCGTCGGCCAGAGCGAGAGACATGGTGCTGCCAAGCAGGGCCTCGATGCGGGAACGGGAGCGAACCAGGGCGCGGGTGAAGGCCGCCATCTTGGTGATGGCCCCGTCGTTCTCCAGGATCGAGCCCATGTGACCGGTAGAACCGTGCACGGCACAACGGAAGCCACCGTCGGTGACAGTCAGGTCGTAGTGGTGATCGACCTTGGGTTTGCCGGTGGTCTGATCGATGGCCTGGGTCTTGTCACCGTAGACGGCGATGTATTCGGCGAGGGCGGACTCGATACAGTCGGTGATGCAGTCAGTAGCCTTCTCGCCGGCCTTGCTGCCAAGTTGGATGTCGAAGGCGACCTCGCCGCAGATACGACTGGGATGCTCGCCGTAGTGGCCCATCATGCCGTGGCAGGTCTGCACGGGACGCTGGGGGAAGAGGGCATGACGGCTCTCGGCTTTGATGGCCCGGCCTTCCTGCTCGAACTGCTCGATCACGTAGGCGGAGAGCTCGAAGAGATTGGCACCGGGACAGGCGAGATCGGCCTTGTACCAGACGGCTCCGCGATTGGCGGGATGCACGTCGTTGCCGGTACATTCCAGAACCATCAGGGAGCCGTAAAGCTGGCGCAGCCCCTGGTCAAGGGCGAGGGAGAGAGAGCCATTGCCGCCGGTCTCTTCCTCGATCACAAACATGTTGACCAGATTGCGGGCGAGCTGGGTGTCGGCCGTGGCCAGCGCCTTGGCAAGGATGCGCAGGGCGGCGATCATGGCGACGATGGCGCCCTTGTCGTCGCAGGTACCGCGACCGTAGAGCACGTCACCGGCATCGCGGGGGGGGATGAAGGGCTTGACCACATCGATGTGGGCATTCACGCCGACGCCATCCGCGCCTTCGTATCCGTCCTTGCCAGGCACGAAGAACAGCAGGTTGCTGCGCTCCGCGTAGACTTCCTCCGCCGAGAGCCCCTCGGGACATTCATCGGTCTTGGTGAAGTGGAGCTGGGAGTAGGCAGGGTGGTCGGCAATGGCCGGATTGACCCGGCGGCGTTCCTTGCGGGTGCCGGCAAAGCCGACGGTGTCCAGTTCGCGTTCGAGGATGTCGAACACAGCGGCTTCCGCGTCGCGCATGCGGTTGACGTCCGCATAGGGGGTCGTATCGATCGCGCAGATCTCCAGCAAGAGATTGCGCACGTATTCCTTGGTCGCCGGCGTGGCGACTTGCGCCAGAACATCCTGGATGATGGCCTTCATGGTGGCTCCTAGTCCGTAGTCCGTAGTCCGTAGTCCGTAGTCTGTAGTTGGCACGTAGCGTCGCCCCCCCCTCCTGAATTCTCCCTCCTGAATTCTCCCTCCTGAATTCTCCCTCCTGAATTCTCC
>Ga0307987_1002072_pt1 | contig 10641 bp, 10 predicted proteins | sample EllFjometagen181_FD_203157 | JGI IMG/M metagenome (GOLD analysis project Ga0307987, IMG submission 203157) | Marine microbial communities from Ellis Fjord, Antarctic Ocean - #181 | ecosystem: Environmental > Aquatic > Marine > Unclassified | place: Southern Ocean | collected 2014-10-08 | reverse complement strand
GGTGCCGAGCAGATCGTGCTCGCCGCGCCGTCCCAGTACCTGCGTGGTCTGCTGGAGAAGCTGGCCCGGGTTGGCCTGGCCGATGGCACGATCGTGATCAATGTGGCCAAGGGCATCGAGATCGGCTCGCTCAAGCGCATGAGCGAGGTGGTTGAGGAGCTTCTCGGGAAGGTCCGCTACGCGGCGCTCTCCGGCCCAAGCCATGCGGAGGAGGTGGCGCGGGGCATCCCCACGGCCGTGGTGGTGGCTTCCCGCGATGCCTCCATCTACGAGGCGGTTCAGGAAGCCTTCAGCAACGACTTCCTGAAGGTCTATAGCAGCTATGACATCACTGGTGTCGAGCTTGGCGGCGCCCTGAAGAACGTTCTGGCCTTGGCGGCAGGCGTCTGCGACGGCATGGGCTTTGGCGACAACACCAAGGCGGCCATGATGACCCGCGGCATCCGCGAGATGGCTCGCCTCGGGGCGGCTCTGGGCGGCCGGCCGGAGACGTTCAACGGGCTGAGCGGGGTCGGCGACCTGATCGTCACCTGCATGAGCCAGCACAGCCGTAACCGGCATGTGGGCGAGCAGCTTGGCCGGGGTCGCGAGTTGGCGGCGATCATCGACGAGATGGGAGGCAAGGTCGCCGAGGGCGTTCCCACAGCGCAGAGCGCCTACCAATTGGCCCAGCGGCACCATGTCGAGACCCCGATCATCGAGCAAATCCACGCCGCCTTGTACGAGGGCCGCGACCCCCGCGAGGCGGTACAGGCCCTGATGGCGCGCAGCGGCAAACCCGAGCATCCGTAGGGGGGAAAGACTGGGGGATAGGAATGATGGAATGGTGGAAGACTGGAATGCCGAAGGCCCTGAGCAGAGTCGAAGGGGTGGAAGACTGGAATGAAGGAATAGAAGGATGAACCCCACCGACCAATGGAGGATGCGGGAGCCGGCAGGTGCAGTCGGGAGTTCCCCAGTCCGATCCGACCGATCCGACTGATTCGTCCGGTCCCCTCTCCCTCCCTTCCCCCTCCCCCTTTCCCCATTCGACGTTGGACGTTGGACGTTGGACGTTCCGCCTTCCGCCTTCCGCCCTCTTCCTCTCCCACGCAACTCTGGAGACAACCCATGCGGCAAGAAGACAGAGACAACTTCCCTCCCATCCCTGCGCCCCTGAGGAACGAGAGACAGGCGACCATGCGTTTCCTGCGCCGCTCGGATGTGTCGCTGCTGGGGGACTTCTACGAGGCGATGCCGCCCACCGCGCCCCGCTTTTTCTGGCCTCACCCGCTCACCCGCGAGAATGGCGAGAAATGGGCTCTGGAAGAGGCGGATAGCCCCTTCTGCGTCACCCTTGTTCTGGAGACGCCCGAGGGTGAGATCGCGGGCTACGCGTGGTACCGCTGGCGGGAGGAGGCGGAGTCCAGCACCTTCGGCATCTGCGTTCGCGAAGACTACCAGGGCTGCAGTGCCGGCCGGGTGCTGATGGAGCGTCTGCTCCACATTGCCGAGACCGTCGGCCCCCCGCTCATGGGACTCACCTGCCAGCACGCCAATGCCCGAGCGGTCCAGCTCTACCAGAAGATGGGCTTCAAGATCACCAAGGAAGGCATGGTCAGTGCCCGGCGGGAATATCCTGCCGAGCCGCAGTACTGGATGGAGCGCCGCTGTCACTGACCGTCGAGGGATCGCCATGCATACCGCCAGCCGTCGCCGCTTCCTCCAGCAGTCCGTCGCGCTGCTTGGCGCCTCGGCCCTGCCTCTGGCGGCCGCTCCGGCCCGCCCGCCCAACTTCATCGTCATCTTCTGCGACGATATGGGCTATGGCGACCTGGGCTGCTTCGGTTCCACCAAGCACCGCACCCCCAATCTGGACCGCATGGCCCAGGAGGGCAGACGTTTCACCAGTTTCTACGTGACCAGTGGCGTCTGCACTCCCTCGCGCGCCAGCCTGCTCACTGGCTGCTACCCGCGCCGCGTGGACATGCATGTGAACGCCAAGGGCGCGGGCGTCCTCTTCCCTGTCGCCCGCAAGGGCCTGAATCCCTCGGAAGTCACCATCGCCGAAGTCCTCAAGCCAAGGGGCTACGCCACCGGCTGCATCGGCAAGTGGCATCTTGGCGACCAGCGCGAGTTCCTGCCGACTCGACAGGGCTTCGACAGCTACTTCGGCCTGCCCTACAGCAACGACATGATGGTCACCCACCGGAGCGATCCGCCTCTTCCCCTCCTGCGCGGCGAGACCGTCATCGAGGCCCCCGTCGGGCAGGACACCCTCACCAAACGCTACACCGAGGAAGCCCTGCAGTTCATCCGCGACCACAAGGCGCAGCCCTTCTTCCTCTACCTGCCGCACTCCATGGTTCACAACCCAGTCCACGCCAGCGACGCCTTCCGGGGCAAGAGCGCCAACGGTCGCTATGGTGACGCGGTGGAGGAGATCGACTGGTCCACCGGCGAGATTCTGCGCGAACTCCGCGCCCTCGGCCTTGCCGAGCACACCATGGTCGTTTTCAGCAGCGACAACGGAGCGCACAGCCGCTTCGGGGGCAGCAACCTGCCGCTCTCGGGCTACAAGGGCAGCACCATGGAGGGCGGCATGCGCGAGCCCTGCCTGGTCTGGTGGCCGGGGCACGTGCCCGCCGGAACCGTCTGCGACGAGTTGTCGATCACCATGGATCTCCTGCCCACCTTCGCCCGGCTAGCGGAAGCGAAGCTGCCCGGCGGCCGCCTCGATGGCCGTGACATCTGGGATCTCATGCGCGGGGCAACCAACGCCAAGACGCCCCACGAGGCCTTCTACTACTACCGGGGGCGCAATCTGGAAGCCGTCCGCTCAGGCCGCTGGAAACTCCACCTCCCCCGCAAGACCCGCAAGGGCAAGGCGATCCCTGCCAGACTCTTCGATCTCCAGGAGGACATCGCCGAGAAGCGGGATCTGGCAGCCACCCAGCCCGAGCAAGTGAAGCGCCTCCTCGTCCTCGCAGAGCGGGCCCGCGCGGACCTCGGCGACGGCCAGCAACAAGGCGAAGGGCAGCGTTCTGCCGCCCTTGTCGTCACTCCCATCCCCCTGCTTCTCCCCGGCACCAAATGGCCCCCCGAGGAGAAGCTCGTATTTCGCATCAAACCCAACCAGGAAGTCTCGGGAAAAGCCGCCCCCAACGTCAGCAAACGTCCCTTCACGGTGGCTGCGCAGCTCACGGCCACCGGCGATGGCGTCATCCTGGCCCACGGCGGGCTCAAGCTGGGCTATGCTCTGATCGTGCAAGGCGGCCGCCCCGCCTTCGTCGTTCGCCGCGACTGGGAGGAGATCGCCGTCATTAAGGCGGAGACCCCGCTGCCGAAGGGAGCCTGCCAGGTGCGCGCCGAACTCCAGGCCAAGGGGGACGTGATCCTCAGCGTCGATGGCCAGCCGGTGGCCAAGGGAAAAGTGAAGGGGCTCCTTCCGGGCCAGCCTGCTGAGCCATGCAGCGTCGGCAAAGACGTCAAGATGCGCGTCGGCGACTATCCCGAGACTTTCGCCTTCCAGGGGCGCATCCAGCACATCGAGATCAAGCTCGGCAAGAGATAGCGGGGGAACCATCGCGACTGAGGCCGGTCACCATTGCCAATACGACAGTGCGACCCAAGCCCGGAGAACCAGCCGTGAGTGACAAGCCCAAACGTCTCTGCAAGTGGAAGAAGTCGGAGTACAAGGACCAGCTGGACCGACTGCGACAGCTCGTCGCGGATGCGAAATACGTCTGCAAGCGCTGCGGTCGATCCGCCAACGACAAGAAAGCCCTCTGCGACCCGGCGAAGATCAGCGACTGAGTCCCCTTGAGCTCCAGCCCAGTCTGCATTCCTACTTCTGCATTCTGCATTCCCCTCACTTGCCCAGAAGCAGCTCCCGGGGGAGGCCGGTCTGGCCTGGGGGAGGCGAGGCGATGCCTTCCTGGGCGAGGACATCCTGAGTGAGTTCGGCGTTGATCGGCTTCGCGCCGGTGCAGAGGATGCGCCCGCCGAGGGGGCCGGTGGTGTCGAAGAGAACCTGCCAGGTGTCCTTGCCGGTGGTCAGTTTCACGCCGACGCGGGTGCCTTCGCGGACAAGCTCGGTAGCCACCATGGCGGTCTGGTCCTGGCCACCGACTTCGAGGACGTGGAGGAACAGATCGCCGGTCTGCGCCGTGCCGGGGGTGACTTCGACGCGCCAGCGGCCCATCATGGCCAGTGCCTCGGGCTTCAGTTTGCCGGTGTCGACCTGCCAGTTCTTGTCGCTGGCCCAGAACTCCTTGTCGCTGCCGCCGACCTTGGTGAGCTTGGCGTCAGCCGGGAGGAGCGTGCGGCAGAACATGCGGCCCTGCTCGTGGTCGGTGCGGAATTCGCCTTTGCCGATCACCGGCTCGTTGGCGGTGTGCAGGAGCCAGTCCTTGCGGTACTCGGGGGCGATGGTCTCGACCCGGTCGAAGATCACGAAGTGGCGCGGCATGAGGAAAGCGATCTGGCGGGTGACAAGGGCCGCCTTCTGGGGCAGGGCGGCCTTTCCGTCCCGGGTCTTGCCGCTGTGTTGGTAGCAGGCGGTGGCGTCGCCCGCGACATAAGAGAAGCGGTCGTTGGTCTCGAATCCCTTGAGCACGGAGCCCAACTGCTTGTGCTGCCCGCCATGGTTGTGCGTGACCGGGGCGCCCCAGTAGCGGGCGAAGGGCTCGTCGGGCTGGTGGATGACCACGCAGTTATGGGCCACGGTCTGGGCGTAGTAATTGGCGAGGTGGTCGCCGTTGCCCTTCTCCTTGTAACGCGTTCCGGAATCCAAGGCCAGGTAGCCCTTGTGGTAGACGACGAGGTTCAGGGCGTCGAAGTGGCGGTGTTGGCCGAGAATGCCGCCGCACGTGAAGAGGCCGTAGGTGTCGCCTACATTGGTCCCTGAACGCAGGAAGACCTGCCCCATGTTCTCGAAGTGCCGGGCATAGGGCGTGCGGGTGGGTAGCGAGGCGGCGGGCGCGGCATCGGCCTTGGTGAGCAGGAAGGGGTAGATAAACCAGGTGCTGGTGTGTTGCTGCTGTCTTTCAGGGATCGCGTGCTGCACCAGCTTGGCCAGGGCGGCGGCCTGAGGGGTTTCCTCGCCGTAAAGATGGCGGATGTTGGCCATGTGCGGGTAGAGCTGCCAGGTGGGCACCACATTGCTGGTGTGCGGGGTGTCGCCGTAGCCGTATTCCCGAGGACTCCCCTTGCTCGGAATCCAGTTCCAGTAGACGTAGTTGGCCAGCCAGGCCGCGTGGGGCCAATCGGGCGCTAGGTTTGCGCCGGTGGCGCTGAGCCAGGTGTAGAGGAAGTTCTGCTCCGACCACGGGTAGGCCCCGAAGATGTAGCCCAGCGTGGGGGACGCTCCGCCGCCGTCTTCGCCACAGGCCCGGCGACGATGGGCCAGCAGTTTCTGATTCTCGCGTTCCCCCCAGATCAGCCACTCGTTCACCCGCGCCGTCTCGATCCCGGTGCCGTAGGCCGAGCAACCCAGGAACCAGAGCACATTGCGGATGCCGTAGAAGCCAGTGTTGTAGCCGGAGTAGTTCTCGCGGCTGATCCGGGGCCTGGCCTTGAGCACGCCATCCACCACGTTCACGAAACGGGTCATCAGTTCCCGTCGCTCGGCTTCCTCCAGGTGATTGTACAGCCAATCCCAGGCCATGGTCCAGTGGACGCGGGTAGTGGAGTACCAGTTGACTGGCTTCTTCTCCCCGAGCTTCATCTCGTAGTGATCCAGCGCCTCGTCCATGGCCGCCTTGGCATCGGCCAGGTACTTGGCATCCTCGGTGACCAGGAAGACGAAGGCTGAGCGCGCGGCATCCGGCCCCCGGTCGCGAGGCGTCGCCGGGCGCGGCTTGGCCAAGACGGCGTCTACCCGGCGCTTGATCTTGTCGAACCACGCCTTCTCCTCGCCCAAGGCCCGGGCCTTCACCCCCCCCCAGGTCTCGCCGTTGAAGAACAGGCGCGGGTGGTCGGCGCGGATCTTCCCCGCCCACTCGGGCAGTGGCGCGGTCGAGACACAGAACGATGCCAGCAAAGCAATGACGCAGATCCGACCTGTCATGACAAATCTCCTGAAAATGTGGATAGGGTCTGGAGTACTCATGGAGTCGCGCAGCAGTCTAGCGGCCGCCTGGCACCGATCTGGTGCGCCGAGCCCGCAGATCCTGCGGTTGCGTCCCAGGCGGACTGTAGAACCCGCCGTAGCAGACCCAGCCAAACACGGGAATGAGAAGAATGCATGTCCAGAGCATCCTGTACGCAACGGAATCGTCTCCCCGAAGCCGCCACAGACGCCAGATGAAGCGAAACGAGATTGCGTACAGCACGACGAGAGTCAGAATGTAAGCCATTCCCCAGTTCCTCGGAGACCCTGTTGCCGACAGTTCCACGATCTTCACCAATACGTAGCGCTCTACAATAGCGGTCGGTCCACGCGGTGCAAAGGTCGTGTGAAGGGGGAGCGCGGAGTGCGAGACAGGAATGGTCCGCTCCCGCTGTTGCATCTCGGGGAAGGGAGCGTAAACGTACCCGGTGACGGATTTACCTGACGACGCTCCCCACACACGGAGACATGGCGCTATGGCGAAGGCACGACTGGCGATCATCGGCACCGGCGGCTTGGCCCAGAGCCAGCACATCCCCAATCTCATGCGGGCGGACCACGCCGAACTGGTCACCCTCTGCGATCTGCGCGAGGACGTGCTCCGGAACGTGGCCGAGGCCTACCCCGGGTGCGCTCTGGAGACCGACCACCGAAAAGTCCTGGCGGACCCCGACATCGACGGCGTGGTCATCGCCACCCGCGAGGACACCCACGTCTCCTTGACTATCGAGGCGCTGGCCGCAGGCAAGCATGTCTACGTGGAGAAGCCGTTGGCCGAGACCGAAGCGGAGTGCGCCAAGGTCATGGATGCGCTCGAGGCATCGGGCAAAATCGTGGCCGTGGGCATGAACCGGCGCATGGCCCCCGCCTACCAGTATGCGAGGAAGCTGCTCGACGGGGTCGGTGGCGCCACCAACATGTTCTACCGCATCACCGATTCGTACTCCTTCACCTGGGGGCGTTCAAAGGGGTTTGGTCCCAACCAGCGCATCGTCCACGAGGTCTGCCACATCTTCGATATCATGCGCTTCTTCGCCGCCAGCGAGGTCAAGACCGTCTACTGCGTCAGTTCCCGGCCCGACGACGAACAGATCATGCTGACTTTCGCCAACGGCACGGTGGGGACGATCATGAGCAGTGGCTACGCCAACTCCGACTTTCCCAAGGAGCGCTTCGAGGCCATCGCCCAGGCCGGGGCCATCGCGGTCAACGAGTTCTGCGAGGTCCGCCAGTACTCCCTGTCCGACACCGAGCCCCCGGTCACGACCTTCCCCGGTCACTTCCATCCCGACCACGACATGACCCACGTCTTCTTGCTCAAGGAATTGGGCTACGAGGCCCTGCAGGCTGTGCGTCGGACCACCTGGCAGTCGGGCCAGCGCGTGAAGGAACTGGAAGCGGCTGGCGAGACCGACACTACCGAATACAAGACCCTGAAGCGCTATGGCTCGCGCAATCCGCTGGCCAACTACTTCATGGACAAGGGATGGCTTGCCGCCATGGATGGCTTTGGCCAAGCCATTCTGGCAGGCACCCCCTTCCCCGGCGCCACCGCCATTGACGGTCTTCGCGCCGCTCAGATCACCGAAGCCGCCATTCAGAGCCGCACCACCGGCCAGGTCGTCGCCCTGTAGTCTTGGCCCATCGAAGCTCCGTGGAACCCGTGTGCGCGGGGCGTTTGGCTCGGGGCCACTGACCCATTACATTCTAGCGGTTTGGCAACGTTCGGAATGTTCCATAGCATGGGGTACGCCATGAGCACGGCTTCCTGTACGACTTTCGAGGGTGGCATGATCGCCACCGGCTTGCGGTTTGGCATCATCTGCAGCCGTTTCAACGAGTTTTTTGTGTCCAAGCTCCTCGATGGGGCCAAGGATTGCATCATCCGCCACGGCGGGCAGGTGCAGGACATCGAGGTGGCCTGGGTTCCGGGCTCCTACGAGATCCCGTTGGTGGCACAGCGGATGGCCGCGAGCGGCCGCTATCATGCGGTAATCGGGTTGGGCGTGGTGATTCAGGGCGCGACTGCCCATGCGGGGCACATCAACGCCGAGGTCTCCAAGGGGCTGGCCACGACGATGCTGAAGTACGACATGCCCGTCATCTACGGCGTGGTGACGACCGAGAACATCGAACAGGCCATCGAGCGCTCCGGCACCAAGGCCGGCAACCGAGGCGCCAGCGCAGCGGCCTCGGCCATCGAGATGGCGAACTTGGTCCGCGACCTGCCGGCGGCCAAATGAGCGACACGACCAGCGAAACCACCGGGCCGAACGAGAGATTCCTGCGCGAGCGGCGCTTTGCGCGCCAGGGCGCCCTGCTGTTTCTCTATCAGGCCGACCAGCAGAGCGACTGGGGCAACTTCGCCCGCAATCTGGCGGCCTTGCGCATTCAGGTCTCCGAGCTGCCGGACTGCCCAGAGGGCAAGGCCTTCGACCGGGCCTGGGCCTTCACCGAGAAGCTCAGCCGGGGCGTCTGCGACAGCCGCGACGAACTCGATGAGCGCATCGCGGAGTGCGCCACCAATTGGCGGGTCGAGCGGATGAGCGTGATCGACCGCAACATCATCCGGCTGACTGCATACCAGCTGCTCCACTGCCCCGAAGTCCCGCCTGCTGCCGCCATCAACGAGGCGATCGAGCTGGCCAAGGGCTACGGTCACAAGGACTCCAGCCGGTTTGTCAACGGCGTGCTCGACCGACTCCTGCGCCAGCACCGCGAGTCGGCCCCCGAATGAGTGCAGCCAGTCCTCAGAGAGAGAAGGCATGAAATCGATTTTCAGTATTTTCCGAAACGGCCTCCAGAAGACCAAGACCAGCTTGGTCCGGGGCATCCAATCCGTTTTCTCCGGGGTCAGCAAGTGGGACGAGTCCTGCTACGAGGATCTCGAAGCGGCCTTGATCGCCACCGATCTGGGGGTGGATATCAGCGTGAATCTGGTCGATGACATCCGCGACCGCTACCAGCGGGGCGAGATCTCGACCACCGAGGACATCATGGCCGTGACCCGGGAGACTGTCCTCGGAATCCTCGGCAACGACCAGCCCGAGATCCGGCACAACCCCGATGGTCCCACGGTGATCCTCATGGCCGGCGTCAACGGCAGCGGCAAGACCACCACCACCGCCAAGCTGGCCCATATGTTCAAGGAAGACGGTCGCAACGTGCTGCTGGGAGCCGCGGACACCTACCGCGCAGCCGGCACTGAGCAGCTCCGCATCTGGGGCGAACGGGTCGGCGTGCCCGTGGTCTCCGGCACCAAGGGCGGGGATGCCGCCGCCGTGGCCTACGATGCCGCCGTGTCGGCTCAACAACGCGGGGCTGATCTCGTCTTGATCGACACCGCCGGCCGCCAACACACCCACCGGGGGCTGATGGAGGAATTGGCCAAAATGCGCCGAACCCTCAACAAGGCTCTGCCTGGTGCGCCTCACGAGGCCTGGCTGACCGTCGATGCTTCCACCGGCACCAATGCCCTCATCCAGGCCCGCGAGTTCGGCAAGATCTTCGACCTGACCGGTCTGATCCTCACCAAGCTCGACGGCACCGGCAAGGGCGGCGTGGTCGTCGCCATCCGCCACGAGCTCGGCCTGCCCGTGCAATTCATCGGCCTCGGCGAAGCCGTCACCGACCTCCAGCCCTTCGACTCCGAGATGTTCGCTCGCGCTATGTTCGAGTAGGGGGGCTGCCCCCCGCGCCTACTTGTCCATCGGCCCGCGTCGCTGGAAGGCAACGTCTCCATCAGGTCCAAAATACGGCAATTTGTTGCCTCCTGGCAACTTGATGCTCTTCCTGGTGCCGTCCACCACGTCAAGCACCACGGCGGTCTCTCGGCATTTGAAGTCGGAAAGCAGGAGTCGCTGACCGTCGGTTGCCCACCCATGAAGACGGATCGGGGGAGAGATCTCCTTTGGCTCGATTGGGCATCTACGAGTCTTCCCATCCCTCACATCTGTAATGAGCACAGAATCATCTGCATGCAAAGCCCGTCCCTTGCGATATCTGTAGGACGAGCTGGCGATCCACTTGCCGTTCGGCGACCACTCAAATCTCTTCCCCGACAGCTTGATTCCGAAGTTCTCCGTCTCGTAGGCAACGGTGCATGTCATCAGGCGGAAGTCGATCACATACAGCCGCGAGAACTCATCGTCATCGCGCCAGAACGCGCAGAATCGACGACAGCGAGACGACTTGATCTCGCCAAGGTAAGCGGCGGTGGAGAGTGGCCAATCGTTGCCATCGCTGACGATGCCGGTGGAGAACGATCCATATGGAGCATCGAGAGCATCGTAGACGTGGAACTCGATCTCCCTGTTCACCCCCGTGGCCAGGGCGTAGCCCCCATTCTCGCAGGGCACGATCGCCCCACTAGAATCCGGACCTGCAAGCTCTCTGAACTGCTGAAGGGCAAGGCTATAGGCAAACGCTTCTTTCCCCTGCCTGAAGAACACAGTGTTGCTGTCTCCTGACCATGAGAGCATCTCGATTCCTGCCCTGTGCTGAACGTGCGGGTTCGTCCGGAGCGTGACGTCACGATGCTCCGTGTCAAC
>Ga0307987_1002071_pt1 | contig 10643 bp, 12 predicted proteins | sample EllFjometagen181_FD_203157 | JGI IMG/M metagenome (GOLD analysis project Ga0307987, IMG submission 203157) | Marine microbial communities from Ellis Fjord, Antarctic Ocean - #181 | ecosystem: Environmental > Aquatic > Marine > Unclassified | place: Southern Ocean | collected 2014-10-08 | reverse complement strand
TAAAGTCCCTATAATATCTAATGAGGGTTGACTGAAAGCTTCATAGAATTTCCAAGAAGGTCCACCTAATCCGTCTCCACCAAAGAATTCTCCGGTACTAGCAGTTCCACCAAAGAAGAACATCTGTGCCGGAGTTTTTTCTATACTACCATTATGATTAAAATATGGACCAATACTTTCCATTATAATACTGACATTAGTAGATAGTTCCCATATTACTTCATAACCATAACAGATAGCATTCCATCTCATCATAGCTTGTGTCTGCATAATAGGATCCCATTCAGCATCAAGTTCTACTTTCATTATTGTAGAATCTACAAACATACCTTTAGAATTACATCTTTCATACATATCCACACAACAACCAACTTGTTTATCCATTACGAAAGGAGAGTATTGTCCATCACCTTGTCTAGGAGGTTTAGATGGAGCAGCACCAGTTTGCATTAAAGAAGTGGAACCATATAACCCTACTGTCCCAACAATATCTTCCCAACCTTCTTTTGTATAAGGGTCAGTAAAGAAAGGAGCAAAAGCATAATCCAAAACTTCTCTTCTCTTATACATACATTCTATAATTTGATTTAAACCAAGATAGAATAATCCTGAATAAGAGCAACTAACTTTATATAAACCCATTACTTACTCCTTATCTATGGGGAATGGTTCTTTACCTGTGATATCTTTTAGGTCATGATGACTTTTAAGAAATTTGATCTTGTCTTCAAGAGAAGCGTTTGCAGGAAGAACTGGATGACTAATATCTCTAGCAAGTTCTTCTATTTTTTTAAGCTTTTCTAATCTTTCTTCTCTATAAGCTACAGACTTAGGATGGTCCTTAATCTGTTTAGCTACTCTTCCATTTAATTGTAGCACAGTACCGTGAAAATCAAATAGAGTATCAAGGTTTAATCCTTTAGATACTATATTCGTTTCACCAACTACACTAAGTTCTAGTTCATTCATAAAATTCAAAGATATAGGTCTCTCTATTTTGATGCCAATACCTTTTTTAGATATTGAAAACTTAATTCCTAAATCAATATTGGAAGAAGTTATATGTTTCATAAAATCACCAAGAGAAAGATCTTTACAGTCATCAAGTACTGGTATTAGTTTTAATCTGTCGTTCATAATTTACTCCCTATGGATTTAAATCTATTCTAGCACTCTGTGCAATAATGTTAGTACCACTAAGCATATCTATAATAGATCCACTCTTAGTGTGTATTTTGATATGGTCTTGATCATCGTGCATATCAATGAAATGTCCAGTATAAGTTTTAGCTATTATTCTATGATCCACGTCATCCATCAGTATATTATGACCAATGCTAGATGTCAATTGAATCTTTTCAAAACCATCGTTATCGTCTAATATAACTTTATGACCTTTAGGAGTAGAGACTGTAATAAACTTACCTTTGTTGACTCCATCTTCATCATTGTTATCTCTTTCGTTATTACTACCATCATTAGTAGACTTATCAACCATCTTAATTTGATGTCCATATGCAGTATCAATAACTATACTGCTATGATCTGCATTGTGCTCAAATTTAATACGATGACCTAAATGTCTATCATAATTAGGATCTTGCATCTTGATAGTAAAAGTATTAGTATCGTCATTGGTATCAGCATAGATAACTGTGCCATTCTGAAACTCTCTTAATACTTGAATATTAGCTTTCTTGGAAAGATTCTCTACATTATCTTTCTTCTCTACCTCATCCATTGGAGTAACTTCTCCGTCTAAAGTAGGACTGAAAGGTAAATAGAATCCTTTTTGTGGATCTTTATCTTCAAAAAATATATAGACTTCTGTTCCAATTCTAGGAACTCTATATTCACCTGTCATTGGGATATAACGAGTTTCTTTTAAATCTCCACCAATAGTAGCATCTTGATGACCACCATCTTTTACAAGTTCATTAGTAACTGTTCTCTCAGAAGGTGATTTATCTAAGAGATAACAAGGTCTAACCCAATAGTGATTAACAATTTGTATTTTAGTTTTATATGGATTATCACTATCATTCTCTATCATACTCTTATCTAAGGTATCTTCTGTCTTAGGCTTAACTGGATCACCTAATTCATCTTCCACAGGCATTACCTTAGAAATACAGACTGCTATCCTCCCTTCTCCACCTCTATCATCTACATTATTGATCACAGTTGCTCTTACGATACCCGATAGATCAATTCTCTTTATTGTTTCATTATCTATTAACATAAGTATTCTCCAGATGTTTAGTTTAGTAATTTAATGTTTTAGTGAAACGTATTTATTCAAAGTTCAAACGTATATTATTAAGGGGTAATAAGTTAGAACTTGTCTTAATTCTCGACTTGGCCATGGAAGCCTTGCAGTCTACATACTTGCCCCGTATCAAACCTCGGCAGAGGTAGGGGGAGATGACTGGTTTCTAGTGTGATAACTAGATTCAAAGGGAACGTAACTTACCTGGACATACGGGTTGGTCTTAGTCTGTTAAAAGATGGGAGGTGTCAACCTCTACGACTGCTTATTGTGTGAAAACAATAAGACTTGTGCGATGGCAAGTTCTAACTTTACATAAAATTTCTATGATCCATAAAATAAAACATTAGGAGAAAAACCATGTTTGAAAAAGTTGATAGTGTTGAAGTAACATTTGCTGATCTTGAAGGTAACATTGTGTTTGCACCAGTTGTTAAACTGGAAATGTGTAATGGTATGGTTCACTTCTGTCCTATATCTCATAACTGTTCATTGACTCCTCTTCATATGGAGAGAGATAATAAACAGATTTTTATAGCTGACTATTCTGTTGCCGAGTTTGATCCCGGCTCAGAACTATCTTCTGTGTCTGCTGCTTGTGCTGAAGTCACTAAACAGTATCATGAATCAACCTTTAACCCCAACTTCGTTAAGTTGATATCTGTTATAAAAGATATTAAGGAGTTGGATCTCCCATTTAGTACTAGAGAGAAAGTTTAATCTATAGGTTTCCTATAGTTAACTCGCTAAACAAGGAGGACCGTCTATGGTCAGTTTAGTGGTAGAAGGTGTCGAAGGAATTCGATACAACAAGAGTGCTGCTGGTAAAGGCATCGCTCTTATAGTGACTGGTGTTAATGGGATCGGAAACGAGCCTGTTAGACTAGTTGTAGACATTGGTCTCAAAGAAGCTGCAAAGCTTTCTGCTGAGATTGCTAAATGTCTATATGATGCTACCCAGGATTTATCTGAGTAATATCTCACAGTGAGTGGGTAGCCTGATTCACTAGGTTAGTGAACAGCTTGGAAACAGGATGCTACCGAATTTAAGGAATGTTCATATTCCTTTTTTTTTAAAAGATAATAATAAACTAATATAATTAAGGTATCAAATGATAATACTATAAATACTTAACAAAGGAGAAGCAATGATCACACTGCCTGACTTCACTCCAACAAAGCAACAACTAGAGGCAGTACAAGTTGCTTGTGATTGGTACTTTTCAGCACCACATACTAGACAAGCTTTTATCTGTATAGGTGGTTTAGCTGGTACAGGTAAGACCAGTATAATTCCATTTATATTACACAAACTTAATGTAAATAAAGTAGCTCATTTAGCTTATACAGGAAAAGCTGCTGATAACATGCAACGAAAAGGAATGAATGGTGCTGGTACTATTCATTCACATTGTTACATACCAGAAGACGAAGAGGAAGAAGAAACAGAAGCAGAGATGGAAAGAAAGAATAGAAATACTTCTGATCATCGTAAGAAGAAGTTTTCTCTTAAAAACAAAATGTGTAAATTTAAAAAGAGAAAAGTCATAGCAGGTGATCCTGAATTAGTAGTAATTGATGAAGGGTCTATGGTTGGCAAAGATATCTTTAATGATCTTTTATCTTATCATGTACCAATTCTTGTAATTGGTGACTTTGGACAGTTAACATACCAGCTGTCATTAAACTCTTTTAATTGCTGGAAACCCCTTAGAGCTTTCAGAGCTACAACGTAATCCGTAAGGATAAGCGTGAATGCTTAAAAATCTGAAAGATTGGGCAATCAGCAGCCAAGACTCTAGAAATAGAGTAAGGTTCAACGACTAGTCGAAAGACGTACACTAGAAGTCTAGTGGAAACGGAGAGTACTCGAAAGAGTAAAGATATAGTCTACTCTGTATAGAAATATACAGCAGCCTAGAAATCGTAGGCGGTATAGAACTAACGATTCTATACGAATATAATGTGGAACCAATTAGTGATGATGATAGTTTCAACCTTATGGCCGAAAAGTATCTTGTATACAAGTTAACTGAAATTCATAGACAAGCATTAGATAATGACATTATTAGATTATCTATGGATATTCGTAATGGAGTTCATATTCCATTCGGCAGTTATGGCGGTACTGTAGCCAAGATACATGCTGAAAAACTTGAACCAAGTTCTATGTATAATGCTAATCAAATTATTACAGGAAAGAATGAAACCAGACATTTGATTAACGATGATATGCGTCAGATCATTGGGTTTGATGGAGACATGCCCAATCCTGGAGAGCGTATTATAGTTCTCAAAAACAATAAACATCTCGATGTTTTAAATGGTCAACAATTTATAGTCCAGAGTGCTAAATATAGAGACGTACTAACTATGAATGCTGTTATTGTAAATGAGTATGAAATTCAAAAGTTTAAAGATTATGAAGAGAAACAAACTAAAGGCGAAGCTAACACTGACGAATTTATGCATTGGTCAGCTAAAAATAATCCTTTTAGTCAAGAGTTAAAGCTCTCTACTAGAAACTTTCTTGAAGTCCCTCAAAGACAGACTAAATTTGAGTTTAAAGATAGAGCGTTAGCAGATTGGGGTTATGCTATTACTGTTCATAAGAGTCAAGGTTCAGAATGGGATAAAGTAATTCTTTATGACGATCATTTTGGAAAGAACATGAGTGAAGATACCCGAAGAAGATGGTTGTATACTGCTTTTACTCGGGCTGCTAAGTATCTAATATGGACACAAGAATAACAAATATAGAAAAGAAAACCCTCTCACGGGTTTTCTTTTTTTACTTAAGGGAGTGTTTGGAACAATTAATTATGTTTAATTATAACTTTAGGAGTTGTTATGCCGAAAAAAATGACACATATTGAATTTGTTGAAAAGGTAAAAAAAATATATAAAGATGAGTATATTGTTATAGGTACTTATATTAAAGATTCGGAAAAAATAGAAATATTACATAAATGTATGGATGGTAAACAAAGAACTTTTAAAATTAGACCTGGTAATTTTACAGGAAAGAATAAAAATGGTTGTAAATACTGTGCTACAATTAGAAATGCGAATAAACATAGAAAAACTCTAGAACAATTTAAACAAGAAGTATATAATCTAGTGGGAGACGAATATATTGTGGTGGGAGAATATATTAATAGTGACACTTGTATAAAAATGTTTCACAGTAAATGTAAGAGTTTTATTTCTCCTATTCCTTACAATTTTCTAGCAGGATTTAGATGTATAAAGTGTTCAGGAAATATGAAGGGAAACATTGAAAAATTCAGAAAACTCAATAATGTTTTACATGGTGAAGAATATACTATTTTAAGTGATAATTATAAAACGACTCATAAACCAGTCTTAATAAGACACAATGCATGTAGAAATGAATTTAGAATTAGTTATACTAATTTCAAAGCTGGATATGGATGTCCTAAATGTTCCAATACTGGTATTTCTAAAAAAGAGGTTGTAGTATCAAATTATACTAAATCTATATATAGCGGTGAAATTATTACTAATACTAAATCTATCATATCTCCTCTAGAGCTAGATATTTATATTCCAGAATTTAACTTAGCAATTGAATTTGATGGGTTATATTGGCATAGTGATAAACATTTAGATAACGATTATCATCTCAATAAGACTAATCTTTGCAAAGAGAAAGGTATTAGACTTATACATATATTTGAAGACGAATGGGATTTTAAAAAGGATATAGTAAAAGCTAGAATTAAACATGCATTAAATATATGTGATTATAAGGTATACGCTAGAGAATGTCAAGTATTTGAAATAGATAGCTTGGAATGTAAAGAATTTTTAAACAATTATCACATTCAGGGAAATTGTCAAAGTAGTATTAAACTAGGATTATATTTAGGAGAAGAATTAGTTGCTGTAATGACTTTTGGTAAATCTAGATTTTCAAAAGATTATGAATGGGAGTTGTTGCGATACTGTTGTATACCCAATCATAACGTTATTGGTGGTGCTGGTAAACTATTGAAAGCTTTCGAAAGAGGATGGAAACCTAAGAATATTATTTCTTATTGTGATTTAAGATGGGGTAATGGAGGATTATATAAAGCCTTGGGGTTTGAATATAGTCATAATAGTAAGCCTGCCTACCAATATTTTAAAGAGAATTCTTTGATAAGAGAATCTAGAATTAAATATCAAAAACACAAGCTTGTCAATATTTTAGAAGAATTTAACTCATCTTTATCAGAATACAAAAATATGATCAATCATGGATATTTAAGAGTATACGATTGTGGAAATATGGTATTTATAAAAAATAATATCTAATTTGGGCACAAGAGTAAACATTTAATTAATTAATAAATAAAAGAGAAGAGACTTAGGTTTCTTCTTTTTTTACTCATTTCTAAATAGGGAAAGTCACATGATATTTTTAAAAGAAGAATACTTAGGTAAAGCTAAAAAATTAGTTGAGGCTGAGAAAATATTAACCGAAATGTCTACTGATGGGTTAATGGATGGTAGTAAAATAATGGACAACCCTAATAAAATAAACAAAATAGAAAAACTTTTTTCTCAACATTTTAATGCTCAAGAGTTTATTATTGATTTTGATACAAGCCAACCAATGGGTGCTTTTACTATTCCTATTAGACCTCACATATTTAATCTTCTTGAAGAAGACGGATTAACTGTTATGAAGAAGAATAATAGATACTTTTGGAAGAAAGGAGAAGGTAAAATAGTTTATATTATGATGTCTCCTGTTATGGCTGAACTACTAACTCCCGCTGAAACTATGGGAGTTTTACTTCATGAAGTAGGTCATAATTTTTATCAGAATGGAATGTTGAGTATTATATTCTCCATAGTATATACTCCTGTGTTATTATTGTTTACTATCGGATACAAGGGATTAGGTAAAATTAAGAAACATTTTCGTGATGAAAAGAAGTGGAGATTCGTTATGAAAGTACTATACACTCTTTCAAAATTTTATCTGGTAGTATCCAGAGTATTAGGACCACTCGGAAAGATAAGTATGTTTATAGCAGCCACGGCTCAAAATATTATAGATTTTATTTCTACTCAGACAAATAGTATAGTGAATCTCATTTTTATGGAAGGTTTCTCTAATGAAAAATTTTCAGATAATTTTGCAACTATTCATGGATATGGTCCAGGTTTAGCTAGTGGTCTCTCTAAACTAGAACATGAAGGTGACTCTATATATGTTAAATTTGATCATAAAGATGTAACTGGTGGTCAACAATCATTTTGGTTTGCTAAGAGTATTAATCTGGTTGGTGCATTAGCTACTTTTTGTATAGCACCTTTTGATGAGCATCCTGCTATATTTCAAAGAGTTAAAGCTCAAAGACAGTTATTAGAAAAAGAAATTAAAAAGATTAAGAATCCAAGAGCTAAAAAGCACTTAATGAAAGATCTTGATGAACTTAAGAAGATTGAAAGGATGGCAGATGATATGAAATTTGATGCTACTATTGGTGCTGAAAGTACATTGGATTATATCAAACAAATCTTTTCTTTACCTTCAGGGCAAGATATAGATGCCTTGGATAAAAATGCTATTAAAGAAGAAGTAGAAAGATTAACCAAAGGTCTTGATAAAGAGACTATATTTTTAAACTAGGAGAGTAAAATGGTAGTAATGTGGAACATTATTTATGCAAGTATTGGTGGTTTATTAGCCATAGCTTTTATGGCAATTGGTTACAAAGTATTAGACAAGATTACTCCATTCGACACTGGAAAAGAACTTTCCGGTGTGAATGAAGACGGAGGAAAGGGTAATATTGCAGTCGGACTGGCTGTAGGAGGAATGTTCATTGGAATCGGATTGGCTGTCGGGCTAGTATTATGTACTAGCTTCATGTAGGGGGTATACCATGAAGAAGTATATCATACTATTTTTTTTAGTAGTTTTTCTATCTTCCTGTGTTTCAGAACCGAAAGAAGATGTTACTGAGATACCAGAAGACATTCAAAAGATTGAAGACACTAGAACGGACTTACCTTTTGTGACTGAAGAGAAAGTAACTTTACCTCTAGTAGTTGAGGAACCAGTCTCTCCGGAAGTAATGAAAGAAGAGATTCAAGAGATAGTTGATGCTCCTATTAATCGTATGAAATCTAATCGTCCAGTAGACTCTAAAAAGTATACTAAGAAATATGATCTGTACTTTGCTAAGTATAGCAAGAGAGAATTTGGACCTAATTTTGATTGGAAGTGGATTAAAGCTCAATCTATCACTGAATCAGCATTAAATCCTAAAGCTAAATCACCTGTAGGTGCTCAAGGTCTAATGCAGATTATGCCTGGAACATGGGGTGAAATATTTGGTAAGTATCAAGGTAAACTTCTTTCAGTATGGGATCCTAGTAGTAATGTAGCTGGTGGAATATATTATGATGCTAGACTTTATAAATCATGGAAGTCCCCTAGACCAGAGAATGATAGAAAAGCTTTCATGTTTGCTAGTTATAATGGAGGATTAGGGAACCCTCTTTCGAGTCAACGTTTATGTCTAAAAAATGAAGAACGCTCTCCATTTAAAGGGTATCCGTATTGTAATCTTTGGAAAGCAGCTGTAGAAAATGCACCGAATGTATCAACATGGAGACATGAAGAGTCTCTTCATTATGTAGATAGAATTATGAAGCTAATGAATCAAACTTATTTATAAATGTATATAATAATTATAGGAATCAAAAGTGTATTCCTGTACAACGGTTATCCCACACTTGCCGTACAAGGAGGGGTTCTACTCTAGTGTCATGGAAGGGAGTAGGATTAGGAATGACACAAACTAAGCTTGATTAGGATAGAACTTGACATACGTCAAGTGAAAAGGGACTATTTATATGAAAATAGTCTCGCCTACCTATGGTCAACTCAAGCAAGCTTCACTGAATAGAAACGATATAAATATTTATCTGATCTATTAATTATCATCTATGGTGGTGATTGAGAGAATGACATTAGAGTTGCAACATGCTGTTATCTGGTCTCAGTGCCGATATCATCTTTAGGGGTTGGTTCCTCTATTGAGACTATACCAACTAATTAATTCTGGACGGTAAGAAGTATGGGGCTATTAGTCTGAGCAAGATTGTAGACTGCAAAGGCGAGCCATAACAGTTGATAGGTTGATGGTACAAGTGTAACGTTAACCTTGAAAACCAATCCTGTTACAACAGGGTAAAAGAATCCCCTAGCTAATTACTAGGGGATTCTTTTTTTCTATGATCCACAATAATCTTAAAAACGTATATAAAGCGTTTTTAAGTGTATATTATTTAATTGGTAATATTAAGTTAATTATAACAAGGAGAGAAACCATGTTTCAAATAGCATTTATTCCACATTCTATGATTTCAGCTCATTTATGTGGATCTGAAAATGATGTATTATTAGCGATCAAGAATAAGACTGGTGCATCTAAAATAGAATTTCACCCTCATACACATGAATGTGATTGTCGTACAAAAGAAATCTGTGCTTCAATATTGATAAAGCATAATGTTGATCATATTATATTAACGAATCCTGTTGATATGACGTTTAAAGAGATTATGAGAAAATTCTCAAACTCTTTTGCTAAAGGCATATCTGCTTGGTCTTGGGACCAGGATACTGATATAACAAAATCATGTTTATTTAACAAAGGTTTATAAGGAGAATTCCGGATTTAAAAAAGAACCACAAGTAATGAGGAGAAAACCAATCCTGTTACAACAGGGTAAAAGAATCCTCTAGCTAATTACTAGGGGATTCTTTTTTTTTTCTACGATCCACAATAATCTTAAAAACGTATATAAAACGTTTTTAAGTGTATATTATTTAATTGGTAATAGGAATAATCTTATTATCAAATCAATTTAAAGGAGAAAAACCATGACTACAGAACTACTAACATTAGAGGAACTTACAAATAAAATCATAGCTATAATGGATAGAGATGAGAAAGATGATGTCCAAATTCAGACTATCATACCTGTTAATATGATAGACGACTGGACTAGAACTAATACTGGATGGGATATTCATACCGAAAATGGTATGAATTATTCTATGACAGACCAAGGGAACCTTTATGAAGCCGGAAAGGATGCTTAATTTTACTTAAAGGAGAAAAACCAATGTATGAGAAGTGGAGAACATTTTTAAAGAAATTGGCAAATCGGGATTCTGGTCCAAAAGTAATCCAGAGGATTTCTGAGACCGTTACAAAAGTCTCAACAGAAGAGTATTATGTATTTATCATTAAAAGATAAATATAGAAAAGGGCCTTCGGGTCTTTTTTTTTTTATTTCTATTTGTAAGTTAATATAATGAAATAGTATAATAATCCATTAA
>Ga0307987_1002070_pt1 | contig 10651 bp, 4 predicted proteins | sample EllFjometagen181_FD_203157 | JGI IMG/M metagenome (GOLD analysis project Ga0307987, IMG submission 203157) | Marine microbial communities from Ellis Fjord, Antarctic Ocean - #181 | ecosystem: Environmental > Aquatic > Marine > Unclassified | place: Southern Ocean | collected 2014-10-08 | reverse complement strand
GGCAATATCAGCGACGTGTCCACCCTGAGGACAACGGTTAAATCACTTGACTTCCTCGGTGCGGAAAGGCTCCATTTCGTGCTGGACCGGGGCTTCTACAGCAACGCCAATATTCGCGACCTGCTGCTCCGGGGCCATCATTTCACCATCGGCGTTCTGCTCGGATGCAAGCAGTCCAAGGATCTGTTGGCCAAGTACCGGGCGTCGTTGAATTCCCCGAAGCGCTCCGTCTTCCACGAAGGCAGATGCCTTGGGCACGCGCGCGATGTCTGGGCCGTGAAGATGGGAAGGGACGAACGCGGCAAAAAGCGCGAAAACCGGACAGTGGAGGCGCATATCTTCCTCGATCCGCGGCGGCACGCCGACTGTGCCGCCAACCTGGACGAGAGGGTCTTCGTGCTCGGGGACAAGGCGGCGAAGGAGACCTTCACGGATGTCGGACAAGCCCGTGCCTGGCTTAAGGAGAACGCCCGCCGCCTTGCTTCCTGCCTCGGCATCGGGAATGACGCGGACGGTGCCGTGGTCGTGCGGCGCCGGCCACGGGCCATCGCCGCGAGAACCGTCAACGCGGGCTACCAGATCGTGCTCTGCGACACCGAGGCGAGGGATGGAGTGCAGGTCCTGTCCGACTACCGCAGCCGCGACCGGGCCGAGGAGGTCTTCGACATGCTCAAGAACGAGGACGGACAGCGACGCCTGCGGACCGGTCGCCAGACCGTCGCCGAGGGGCGCGTCTTCCTCGCCTTCGTCACCCTCGTGCTCAGAGCCGAACTCGAGAACCGCATGCGCGCGGGCGGTATCCTCAAGAAGATCACCGTGCCCGAGTTCCTCGCCCAGATGGGCACCATACGCGCCATACGCCTGCCAGACGGGGAGCGCCTGCTCAGGGAGGTCACCAAGAAGCAGCGGGAGTGGATTGCGGCCATAGGCGTGCCCCCGCCCGAAGTCTAGGTATTACACCCCTTGGGATTTCAGGTTGGTGACTCGGTGGGTGATGTAGCCGAGTATGCCTTTGGCGTGGCGCAGAATGGTCTTGGCAACTGCGGTCAGTTCCGGTATGCCCTCCTTCCCAGCTCCACCTCGCTCGAAAGCTGCGTGAAGTAGGCGGAGAAGCCGCTTACCCGGACCACCAGATTGCGGTGTTCCTCCGGATTGTCGCGGGCGGCGCGCAGGATGGCGTTGCCGGTGAAATTGATCTGTAGCTCCTGGATGCGCCGGTCCACGAACGCGTGGGTGAACGCGGCGAACCGAGCCGCACCTTCCTCGCCCGCGAAGTGCGCTGGCTCGAACTTGAGGTTCGCGACCCGCCCGCCGAGAACCTGCCGACAGGCAGTATGCTCCATGGAGGAGAGGATCGCGGTGGGGCCCTTGCGGTCGCGCCCAAAGAAGGGGCTGGTGGCATCGGAGAGTGGTTCTCCTGCCCGGCGGCCGTCCGGGGTGGCACCGAGGCAACGACCACGCACGATATTGTGGATGTTACCCGCCGCGCAGGCCACGAAACGACCGCCCCCATGGATGGGTGGCAGGCGCATGACCTCGTCGGTGATGAGCTCAAGCATCTCGGCGGCAACAGCGTCCACGTAGGGAAGGTCATTGCCGTACTTGGGGACACCGTTCAGCAACTGGGCGTGAAGTGCTTCGTGACCGGCAAAGTCCGCATCGAGTGCCTCGACCAGCTGGGGCAGAGTCGCGGCACCCATCTCGAAAACCAGCATCTTGACCGCCGCCACGGAATCTGCCAAGCTCGCCAGATTCTCGCCCCCGGCGCATTTGTAGAACCGGGAGATCAGCGCCCCGCCAGCGTTGATGTCGCGGGCGCGGGCAATGCAGTCCTGCGTGAGAGCCGAAAGGAAGGGGTCAGGGAAACGCTCGGGAGGGAAGTGCGCAATGTGGGCATTGACCCGGGAGGCACATTCCTCGAAGAAGGTCCGCAACTCGCTCTGGAAGAGATCCAGCAGTTTCTCGTAGGTGGGCTTGGACTCTGTCGCAAGCTGCCGCAACGCCCGGTCCAGGCACTGCTGGTTGCTCTCGCCACGGAATCCGGGGACTCCATCCCCCCAGGCCTGCTGGCGACCGGCAAAGGCAGTCTCGATGCAGCCGACCATGGAGTAGTCGCGGGCGATCGCCAGCGGAATGCCGATCTTGACCAGCCCCGGAATCAGCGCGTGGTCGTTGAAGAGCGCCGGGAAACCGATGCCCGTGCGGACGCATTCGAAGCAGGCGCGATGGAAACGCTCGGGCGAGCCATCGTGGAAGTGGGCGGACAGGTTGGTGCGAGGGGACTGAACCAAGCGGGTGGCCTCGATGACGAGATAGCTCAACTCGTTGGTTGCATCGCTCCCATCGGGGGTGACTCCGCCCACACAGATGTTGTTGATCTCACCCAGTTCCTCGATCTTGGCCCACACCTGGCAGAGAAGATCCAGCGCTTGCGCCTCGGCGATTCGCCCGGCCTGCAGATCGGCCTCGTAAAAGGGCGATAGGTATTGGTCGATCCGGCCCAGACCCATGGCGTAGCGGCCCTCGCTCACGCAGGCCAGGTGAACGAGCCAGACCAGTTGCAGCGCTTCGTGGAACGTGCCCGGGGGACGGTGGGCAAGGCGACGCAGCACGGCCGGGCAACTGCTGGTTTCCGCATAGCGCTCGGCCAAGGTCGAGAGCCCCGCCATGCAAATGACCACACCATCGAGAAACGCGTGCTCGGCAGCGCCACTGTGAGACCGCCTGCTCCGTCGGGCCCGCTGGATCGTGCCGTCGATTCCCTCGGCCAGAAGCGTGGGATAGTCGGGCGTCGCGTGGTCGAACCCAGCCTGGAAGTTGCGCTGCCCGCGTCCCTGGTGCTCGGCGACGGCCGCCACATATTCCTCCTCGCCGACCCCCACCGGCAGTTGGTCCAGGACGAATTCCGCCCGGCTCCCCGCAATGGTCTCGCCGGGATGGACAGGCAGACCGATCTGCCCCAGGACCTTGGCGAACGCATGGGCGCGGACCATGGGTTCGGGCTGCCCCAGGTGCTCTCGGTACGCCAGTGCCCGCCAGTAGGGGCGCATGTCGTAGCGAGCCGTCCTCGGGCGGCGGCGGCAGACATCCAGGACTGTCTCCCAGTTGCCGGTGGTAGTGGTCGCCATGTGGTACCCGTCCCGTCTGTCCGTAGGTAGTCGCACCGCCAGTCGATACTCGTATCCACTCGCCCGCAGGCGCTCCGGTGCAGACTGAACTCACGCCTGTGCCCGCAATGTAGCCGCATACTAGGCCTGCTGCCCCTGAGAAGGGGCTGCCTCAGGGCTTCTTGCCAGTGAGCGTGGCGAGCAGCTTCTCCGCAGCCTGCCGTTCGGGGAACTGCCGAGGACTGGCCAGCGCCGTCCGCAGTTCACCTGCGGCCTGGTCGGACTTCTGCTGCCGGTGAAAAAGAACCGCATGGTGATAGCGGTAGCGCGGTGCCGCTGGGAGAATGCTCAGGGCGAACTGGATATGGGGCAGCGCCTCGTCAAGCCGGTCATTCCGGATCAGGCACCAAGCCAGGGTGTCGGCAACCAGGTGTGCACTGGGTGCCTTTTCCTTGGCCAGCCGGGCGACGGCCAACGCTTCGGCAGTCTGGTTCTTCCCGAGCAGGAGGGAAGCGAGATGCAGGTAGATTCGGACTCCCTTCGCATCCAACTCGACCGCCTTCCGCAGCGCGGCGGTCGCCCCTTCCCGATCACCGGTCTTGAGCCGAAGAAGTGCTTCCTGGCCGGGAAACAGCGGATCCTCAGGGAACCGCGTCGCTGCCGCGCGCAACGTCTTGAAAGCGGTGTCCGGGTCCTCCGCCCCCAGAAGAAAAACGCTGAGCCGGCAGATGGCGGCCCGATCGTCCGGGCGCCCCTTCAGGTACTCCTGCATCTCGGCCACGGCCTGTTTCGGGTCGCCGGAACGGTTGCACGCAACCGCGAGGGTCTTCCTGGCCGAGAGCGTGGCGCGCCGGTCCAACGTTCCTGCCAGTGCCCTCTGGCATTCCTCCCTGGCAAGGCCGAACAGCCGTTTCTTCAGGAAAACCCGAGCCAGGATGACGTGCGGACTCGCATCCGCCCCCGAAGCGCGGGCCAACTGGGCCTCTGCCAGCTTCCGGGCGGCTTCCGCCTGGCCACTGAGCAGGGTCAGCTCGGCAAAGCGGTAGTGGATTGAGTACAACTCTGGGTTCTCGGTGGCCAGCCGGCCAAATTCGGCAATCCCCTCTTTCACCTTGCCCGCGCGCACGAGCAACTCGGCCCGCTCAACTGCTGCTTCGACTGCAACTGCGGCGCCCGATCCCAACGCACCCGCTGGAAGGTCGCCATCCGGCTCCAGAATCACCTCCACCAGACGCCCCTCTTCTGCGCCGAGCTGCTTGTCGACCATGGCCAATGTCTTCCGGGCACCCTCATCGTCGCCGAGTTGGCGCAGGGCCCGAGCCAGGGCGAGGGAAGCGTGGGGGGAGCCCGGGGACGTGGCCAGAACCCGCCGCAACACCTCGACCGCTGCCGACGGTTGCTCCTCATCCGCCAGCGCCCGGCCCAAAGCCACTTGGGCGGCCAGGCTGTCGGGAGCGCGCTTGGCAGCTTTGCGGGCGTGCTCGAGAGCGACGCCACTGCGGCCCAACCCCAGCAGCGAAAAGGCCGTAACCAGATGCGCACCGGCATCGTCCGGCTGCTTCGCCAGGACCTCCGCAGCCTGCGCCACGGCTGCATCCATGCGGCCGCAGTCCAGGGCCAGGTGCGCGAACGCTCGATGCACTTCGGTCTGATCGCCAATCACCGAGCCCAAGGCACTCTCGCAGGCCCGCCACGCCTGGGTGAAGTCCCCAGCCCTCCGACAGGCCTCAATGAGGCCAAGCCAAGCCGCTGGCGAGTCGGGGGTATGGAGACAGGCCTTCCGGAACAGCAGTACTGCCTGGGCAACCTTGCCCTCGGCCTGGACTGCCTTCCCTGCTGCCAACAGCTTCGCAAGTTGCCGAGCACGACGCGTCACATCGTCTTTCTCGGCCTTGGCCAGCGCGGCTCCAAGGGAAGCCGCCGTCGGTGGCGCTGCCTGAGTAGCGGGTACCCTCGATGGCGCCGCCTGAATGGCGGGCGCTATCGGTCGCGCGGTGTTGGTGGGAGATGCCGTCCGCGCCGCCGTCCTGACGGCGGGCGCGACCTCAGCCACGGTCTCGGCCGGTGCCGTTCGCTGCAGCCGAGACAAGACAAGCAGCCCGACGGCAACGAGGCTCAGGAGGCCGAGGCCAACCAAGAGAAGTCTTGCCCAGATAGACATGCGGGGCCGGCAGGACTGTTGACGGTTCCGACTTTGCTTCTCGCTACTCATGCGCTCTCGCCTTCCTTGCGGCCACCCGGGCCGTCGAGATATTTTCGTGCCGTCTACCTGCCATTTCGGTACTATAGACCTGCCGGGGGGGGGCTGCAAGCACTCCACACCGGGAGACGCGTGGGTCTCGAAGGCGTTGGACAGATGCGGTGCCATGGATCCCAATCTGACAGACGGCGGGGGCTGTGTGTCCGCGTCCCGTGGGTCGATGGGGAAGGTCCACTACTGCCATCGCATCCCGATGGTCAGCCCGTTCGTCGAGGACGGCATGGTGACCTCAGTGTGGCGCATCCTCCCGTCAGGCCAAGGGGCAAGGCGTGCCGGACACGGCTCCGTCGTGAGGGCGTCCGAGAGGCCCACCGAACGCAATTCAGCGGCACCAAAGCCCGGCCCACCGCAAACAAGCCAAAGCGGGTTGTTGGACGCGACATGGGACCGTTAGGCTCTCTTTCTGCGGCGGCGGAGTTGCAACCCTCTACATGATGCGCTAATGTCCAGTTGCGAATTAGTCGCTGGACGTGACAACCGATTGTCAGCCCTGGTGCAGTTGTGGTTCTGATTGTCTGGATGTAGCGCAGGTTAAAGATAAGAGGATACAGGTATGAGACACAATTCCACGCGTATGAGTGGTGCCCAGAAAGCGCTAATGGCTGGTGGACTGGGTGCCTTGGCTGTTGCGGTGGGGATTCCCCAAGCCAGTGCCGCCACCACGTTGCACTTGAGTCATTCGCCCGGGAATCAAGAGCTGGACCTCGATGGCAACACCGCGAATGGGTTTGACCTGGTTTTGTATAGAGGTTCCATGACCAGCGTAAGTGGTTGGTCCTACTGGTTAGTCCGTGGAGTTAACAACCTGAGTGTGGCCTACGAGAGTAGCATCTTTAGGCCGCATTATTCGGATCCTTACGGAAGGGTGGCCCATCGTTTCACGAACACCACTTCGATCGGCACGTGGGGGGGGGGGTGGGGTGATGTGCGCGTCTGGGATCCGTATGGCGGCACAGGCTGGAGCGGGTACTGGGACCAAGGGCAGGGCTACATCGGCTTCCGTGTCCCGGATGGCGGAAGTGGATACAACTACGGCTGGGTCCAGATCACTCCCTCCAACGGGGGTTACACTCTCACGATCGATGCATACAGCGGCAGCAGTAGCGGCAGCAGTGGCGGCGGCCCGAGCGGTGCGGCTGGCACGCCGGAACCGGCGGCCTCCGCTCTTGGCCTGCTGGCCCTTGGCGCGGCCGGCGTCATGCGGCACAAGCGCCGCCGCAAGGAACAGACCGCCTAGCAGCGCCTGCCTCAGCACAACCCGTGCCTCGTCGCCGCACCGCGACGGGGTACGTTGCTGTTGGGACCCGGTGGCTGACAGGCGAGCGGGGTGAAGGCGATGCCAGGCTTCGTGTCTGCCCATTGGTTTGATTCACGCGACACTGACGGTAATGTGCTTGGTTCGTGAAGCAACGAGCGACTGGTCGGCACCGGTCGACCGTGGGAACTCAGTAGCGAATGGGGGTAGAAGATGGCCAATCGGCGAGTGTTGTTGATCGGGTGGGATGCGGCGGACTGGAAAGTCATCGACCGTCTGATGGAAGAGGGGAAGATGCCCAACATCGCCGGGCTCGTCGAGCGCGGCGTCATGGGGAATCTCGCCACTCTCTACCCCAGTCTGTCTCCCACACTGTGGACCAGTATCGCCACCGGCAAGCGCCCCTACAAGCATGGCATCTGGGGCTTCACCGAGCCGGACCCTACCACCGGCATGATCCGCCCTGTGACCAATCTCTCGCGCAAGACGCGGGCGATCTGGAACATCCTGCAGACACAGGGCCTGAAGAGCAATGTGATCGGCTGGTGGCCCAGCCATCCCGCCGAGCCGATCAGCGGCGTCATGGTCTCGGATATGTACCACAAGGCCCACGCGCCCATCGACAAACCGTGGCCCATGCGCCCCGGCACGGTGCACCCTCCCCATCTCACCCAAGGCCTGGCCGACCTGCGCCTGCACCCCTGTGAACTTGGTGCCGAGCACATCGGCCCCTTCGTGCCCGACTTCGGGAAAGTCGACCAGGACAAGGACCATCGGTTGGAGGTCCTGGCCAAGACCATCGCCGAGTGCACCACCATCCATTCGGCCGCCACGGCCGCCATGCAGCTTGAGCCCTGGGATTTCATGGGGGTCTACTACGACTCCATCGACCATTTCAGCCATGCCTTCATGCGCTACAATCCGCCGCGCATGGATTGGGTGAAGGAAGAGGACTACGAGCTGTTCAAGGGGGTGGTCGAGGGTGGCTACCGCTACCACGACATGATGCTGGGCGCCCTGCTCGCCCTGGCGGGCGAGGACACCACGGTGATCATCGTCTCGGACCACGGGTTCCATCCCGACCACCTGCGGCCTCAGCACGTGCCGGTGGAACCGGCTGGGCCTGCGGTGCAACACCGGAACCACGGGATCTTCGTCATGGCCGGTCCCGGTGTGAAGCACGACGAACGCATCTATGGCATGTCCCTGCTGGATGTGACCCCCACCATTCTGCGGCTCTTCGATCTGCCTGTGGGCGAGGACATGGACGGCGTGCCCCTGGTCAGCGGCTTCGTGGATGGCAACCAGGACGTCCCCACCATCCCGAGTTGGGACGACGTGGAGGGCGAGGACGGCAGCCACCCCGAGGGGGCCACCATCGACCCGGTCGAAGCCAGCGAAGCGGTGAACCAACTGGTCGCCCTGGGCTACATCGAGCCGCCCAACGAGAACCAGGAGAAGGCGGTCGCTGAGACCGTCCGGGAACTGCACTACAACGTCGCCCGGTCCTACATGGACGCAGGCCGTCACCTGGAGGCGGTCCCCTACCTGGAGGAGCTCTTTGAGAAATGGCCGGAAGAGACTCGCTTCGGCCTGCATCTGGTGGAATGCCTGCAGGCCTTGGACCGAATCGAGCAGAGCCGGCAGGCGTTGGAGGCCACCGTCAAGGGCCGCGTCGCGGATGCCGGGAAGGCACGCGAAGAGCTGAAGGAGTGGCAGGAGGAACACAAGGACCAGAAGCCAGAGGATCTGGAGGAGAAGGAACGGCACGCGCTCCGCAAGCTTCACGCCCGCGCCTCGACGAACCCAGCTGCGTTCATGATGCTCCAGGGCGTGCAGCTGGTGGCCGAGGACAAGCCGCAACTGGCCTTGCCGGTCTTCAAGAAGCTCAGCAAACTCATGCCCGGCAACCAGCACGCCCGTCTGCGGGCCGGCCAGGCGATGAACCTCCTGCGCAGATGGGAGGAAGCGGAGACGTGCTTCCGGGAAGTCATCGCCTCCGACCCACAGAGCGCGCGGGCGCACTTGGGGCTCTGCCGGGCGTTGCTCGGCCTCGGGCGCAAGAAGTCGGCGGGGGAATCCGCTCTGGCCGCCGTGTCGCTCCAGCACTTCAACCCGGTCGGGCACTTCCTGCTCGGGCTCACGTTCCTACGCCAAGGCCGCGTGCCGCGGGCGGTAGAGGCATTCCAGACAGCCGTGCACCAGAACCCGAACTACCCCGAGGCCCACCGTCTGCTGGCAGTCGCCTACGAGAAGTACTTCCACGATCCCGCCAAGGCCAAGTCATGGCGCCAGCAGGGCGATGAGGCACGGGAACGGATCTCCGCCCTCAAATCAGACGAGATGCAGGAAGACCGGGCAGAAAATGCCCCCACCCGCCGCACCATGGCATCGGACGAGGAGGTGCTTAAGCTTGGCACCCCGATCGCGCCCCCCGATGACGTGGCCATCGCCGACACCGTCGTCGTGGTCAGCGGACTGCCCCGGTCAGGCACATCCATGATGATGCAGATGCTTGTGGCAGGTGGCTTCGAGGCCTGCAGCGACGGCAAACGGGGAGCCGACGACAGCAACCAGCGTGGCTACTTCGAAGACGAACGGGTCAAGGCTCTGGGCAAGGACAACACCTGGCTCGACGAGGCGAAGGGCAAGGCCGTCAAAGTCGTTGCCCCCTTGCTGTTCCGTCTGCCCCGCAGCCCGCAGCACAAGTACCGGGTGGTCTTCATGGAGCGCGACCTGAACGAGGTGGTCCAGTCCCAGCGCGCCATGCTTGAGCGGCTCGAACGGAAGGGCACGAAGATGCCCGACGAGAAACTCAGGAAGGTCTACGCGGAACAACTGCGCCGGGTGAAACGCCTGCTCGCCGCCTCCCATACGCCAACGCTGTTCGTGGCCCATCTGGATTGCATCCAGCGACCCGCCGAGGTGGCCGAACGGGTCCGCACCTTCCTCAGCGGCGAGCTGGACGTGGCAGCGGCCGTCGCCGTAGTCGATCCCAGTCTCCATCGGGAACGGGCCGAGCAGGCCTAGCCCAGCCGGCTGCTGACCGTCGAGCGCAGTTTGCGACCATGCCGAATTCCACCGTGTTGCAGCCCATGCCATGCCCCGATGGTAGGCACGGGCTACTACGTGGTGTATGCTCTTGCCTTGTGTCCTCGAGCTATGAACTTGCCAGGAGACGAGATTCATGAGCCCCTATGCCATCGGCCACCGCCTCGAGCCCTTCGTGGATCGCACCCTCGTCGCCAGCATGGTCAACACCCGCCTGGAGCTACTGCGCCCGGTGTCGGCCGGCCGGGTCTTCACCTTCGACCAGCCCTGGGAGGGACCGCTCTGTGGCTACGGCACGGTGTTGCGGGATGGGGGCCGCTTTCTGCTGTATTACCGGGGGATGCCGGTTTCGGCCAACGACAAGAACCACGCGCAATGCACCTGTGTGGCGCTGAGCGACGACGGCATTCACTGGGAACGACCCGAGCTCTCGTTCCACGAAGTCTCGGGGTGTGCCCGCAACAACGTCATCCTCTTCGGCAAGGGCGATGTGGAACACAACTTCGCGCCCTTCATCGACGAGAACCCCGCCAGCGACCCCGCCGTCCGCTTCAAGGGCGTGGGCGGACACTGTGACAGCGGGCTGTTCCTATACGGTTCTGCGGACGGGATCGAGTGGCAGCCATTGCAGGATGGGCCCATGTTGCCCCCGAAACCGCCAGAGGTGAAAAGCTGGTGGTACGACAGCCAGAACGTGGTCTTCTGGTCCACGGTCGAAGCGTGCTACGTCTGCTACTTCCGCCTGACCGACGTCTACCGCTCAGTGGCACGACGGACGTCGCCGGATCTGGTTCACTGGAGCGATCTGGAGTTGATGGAATACGGCGACACGGTCCGGGAACAGCTCTACACCAACCAAACCCATCCCTACGTACGCGCCCCGCATATCAGCCTGGCCATCTGCGCTCGCTTCATGCCGGGCCGACAGGTCCTGAGCGATGAGCAGGGCAACGAACTTGGCTTCCTGAGAGACCCCGG
>Ga0307987_1002067_pt1 | contig 10663 bp, 7 predicted proteins | sample EllFjometagen181_FD_203157 | JGI IMG/M metagenome (GOLD analysis project Ga0307987, IMG submission 203157) | Marine microbial communities from Ellis Fjord, Antarctic Ocean - #181 | ecosystem: Environmental > Aquatic > Marine > Unclassified | place: Southern Ocean | collected 2014-10-08 | reverse complement strand
CCTTGCCAACGGGACCTTCGCCCTCACCGTCGCCGGCAAGACCGTCAAAGACCTCCCCTTCGCCGAGGAGGCCATCCGCCGCGTCCAGTGCATCGGCTTCAACCCCAACACCAGCAAGTGCACCCTCTACGTCGACCAAGTCGCCATCACCGTCGAGCCATGATGCCGCATGGGGTCGGTGCGGCGGAGTTGCCTCGGTTCTTGGGTCGTCATGCAGTTTCTCAATCGATGTTTCTCCAGTGGACCACACCGTCTGAGGAGGTCATGCATGCGAAATGCCGTTCTGTGTTTCTCCGCATCTCTGATGAGCGTACTCATCTTTGTGTCCGGCTTCCTTGCTGGGAAGAGGGCTGGCCATAGTGAGGGGGGGGCAACGAGTGACAGCGAGGTGCTGGAACTCCTGGATGCCAGACTTAGAACAGAGGCTAGCATGGGTACGGAGACGAAGGAGGCCCTGGATAGGAACAAGGAGTTGGTGGAGAAGCTACTGAAGGAGAAGGAGAACTACAAGATGCTGCTGAAGACAGACCGAGTCATCCGCTACGCTAACGACCAGACATGGTGGCCCAGGTTGGGCAAGGCCACGCGCCCATGGAACGGGCAATACGGGCAGTACTCCCCCAGCGGCAGGCTACTATCCAAGGAAACATGGGACGATGGGAAACTGCGCCATTGCGTGCAGCTGACCTGGTCCGTGACCGTTAGGGAGGGGACTGGATGGAGGCAGCTCTACTATGGGGACCGTGTTGGTGCTCAGGAGGAATGGCGAGATGGCAAATACGTGCGCGGAGCCCATTAGTCCGTGTCGCGCGCGGAATAGGGGCCGCCGTGGGCTGTCTGCATCCTCCACCGGTCACCGAATGGCAGATAGTAGGCCGTGGCCCGACTCAGCTCGCCGAAGCCCTACTGCATCGGGAGGGGGTATGATCGACAGGAGACTCGGCATCGGTTTGATTGGCGGCATGGGGCGCGGTGCGTATGTCGGCAAGCTCTTCAACGAGACTGCTGATGCCGAGATCTGACTCGTCACAGACATCAACCCCGCAGGTGTCCTGCCCGCCTTCCCCAGCTGCCCTGCTCACAGTCCCTCGCCTACGAGGATGGACAATGTCGCTACGTGCCCATAGTAGGACTGGCCCTGATTTCCGCGATCCCCCAAGGTCATTCCCCTCGAATGCCGCCTGTCCGCTAGTTGCATACGCCCATGTACCTGAGTAGGTTCTCACACGCCAGAGAACCCTCTTGCTGTCTAAGGATAGGTCACCTCCCATGAGATACCCGTTCCCACCCCTGTCTCGCATTTCACTTGCCCTCGCGCTGCTCATCGGCTTGGCGGCGAGTGCCAGAAACTACGCCTTGCTGGTCGGCGCGACCGAGTATCCGAGCCAGCCGAAGGATAAGTGGCTGACGGGGCCGACCTTGGATTGCGAACTTATCGGCAAGCTGTTGAAGGGGAAACGGTTCGGTTTCGAAGAAAAGAACATCCAGGTCCTGGCTGGGTGGCCGAAGGAAGAAGCGAAACGCCCGACCAAGGCGAATGTCGCCAAGGCCTACGCGGATCTCGCCGGCCGCGTTCGCAAGGGGGATCAGGTTTTCATCCTCATGTCTGGGCATGGCAGTCTGCAACCGGCCAATCCGGACCCGAACGACATGGAGCCCGACGGGCTCGACGAGATCTTTCTGCCCGCCGACGCGGGCAAGTGGGACGAGAAGAAGAAGACCGTGGAGAACGCCATCGTTGACGATGAGGTGAAGGTCTGGGTCGGGGCCATTCTGGATCGCCAGGCCAGTGTCTGGATCATCTTCGATTCCTGCAACTCGGGCACCATGACCCGGGGGCTCGCGGTGGACGAACGCCAGACTCGGCAGATCGACCCCGAGTCGCTGATTCCGGCCGCCGTCCTGGCCCGGGCTCGCAGTGGCGCCATCCGGACGCGCGGCGGCGGTCCGGCGAAGCCTTCGGGGATGCTCGACGGGATGAAGGAGCGGGGCAACCTCGTCGCCATGTACGCGGCCCAATCGATCGAGCCGACCTTCGAAATGCCCTTGCCGGGGCCTGAGGACCCCCGCCGGGGGATTTTTACCTACATGATCGCCACTGTGCTCTCTGGTGCGCAGGAGCAACTGACCTACCGGGAGCTGGCAGACCGGGTGCTGATGCTCTACCGGAGCAACGGCATCTTCAATCCATCGCCCATGATCGAGGGCGATGGCATCGACCACCTGGTCCTTGGTCGCAAGGCCGACGAACTCCGTCCTCAGATCCTCCTGTACAAGGTGTTCGGCGATCTCATGGTGAACGCGGGGCAACTCCATGGCATGCAACCCGAGAGCATTCTGGAGGTATTCCCACCGGCGGGAGTGGCTGGAGCGGACAAGTCCCTGGGGTTCCTGAAAGTGGTTGGGACGGAGACGCTGGAAAGCACGGTGGAGCCGATTGCCCACGCCGGGCGGGCCGCGCCTGCCGTTGCCGCGCTCGGCACGGGGATGCGGTGCCGTGTCGTCTACGAGGCCCTCGGCCTGCCTCCCATGCGCCTCGCCGTTCAAGCCCCCCTGACGGAGGGGAAGAAGAAGGTGAAGTGCTACCGGAAGGGCAACGGTCCGGTCGTGGTCGAGCAAGCCCTGGCTGCCCTGGAAAAGGAGATGCCGGGACTGATCAAGCGGGTCAACAGCCCCGGACGGGCGGACTGGTTGCTCCGCGTGCGGGGTTACACTGGCTACCTGGTGCCGCGCACGGGCTGGTCCGGCAAGATCGGCACGGACAAGAAGGCCAAGCCACCCCGTTTCGAGATTGGCAACATGGCTTCTCCCAAGAGCTTTCCAACGCTGCTTCGTTCCGTGCTGCTGCGCATCGCCCGGGCCCGGCGGCTCATGGCCATTGCCACGTCAGGAAGCGTCACGCGAAGCAACGACCTGGTGGATGTTGGCGTCGAGGTCCTTCGTTACGACGGAGCGAATGCCAAGGGGAAGCCTGTACCGGTGGCTGGTGCTGGCCGCGTTCTTCGCGACGGCCAGACGATCGCCTTCCGGGTCACCAACCGTAGCAAGTGCGCGGCCGACGTGACCTTACTTTTCGTGGACAGTTCCTTCGGAATCAGCGCCATCTTCCCGGAGCCGGGAACGATCGATGACAACCGGTTGAGGCCGGGGCAAGTTCTGATCACCCCGAAACTGGAGGTGAATGCCGACACGGTCGGGCCAGAACAGCTGATCGTGATCGCGGTGCGTTCCTCGGTTCAGCGGCAGGATTTCACCGCGTTGGCCCAGGAATCGCTGGGGCAAATGCGAGGCGCTCCGGCCATGCAGTCCCCGTTGGGCAAGCTGCTTGCCACTGCCATGTTCGAGCAGGGAACGACGCGGGGACTGACGCGCAAGTCGGGTCGCGAGTACCGGACGCTGATGGTGCCTTGGCATACCAGTCCCTGACGCCTCGGCCGGCGCGAAGCGCAGGACCGAGCCCGAGCGTGCTGGATAGCTCGCGGCTATCGTGCCTTCCTTATCGCCCTGCGTTCCTCGACGGTCCAGACGCGGACCATCCGGGGGACAGATTGGTATGTACCCGACCATGATCCTTCCCTCTCGGGGAACGTGACCTGAGCCTGCATTTCGTACATCCCTGGTGGCGGCACAGGGTACTCACGGGACTGGAAGAAGTCCTGCGGCAGTCTGCTGCCGCTGAGCATTGCGGCCCCGTCTTTCCTGTATTCGTTTGGTCTGAACGTCTGCGGTTTGCCCATTGTCTTGCGGGCATAGAGGGGCTCTGGGAGGGCGAATGTCCGGCGCTGCGGCAGTGGCCCTGTGAGCACGACGCGCAGCGTGCGCTTGGCCCCGGACAGGTCAACGGTGAAGGTCCTCGTCGTCAAGTTGCCGACGTGCACAAAGAAATCCGGTCCGTTTGACCCGGCGACCAATGGGCCAAGAAGCTCGATTTCGGCGAAAACGGCCGTTCCCTGGCCCGCAGCCACGGCTCGCAACCCCCTAGCCCGCCAGGTGACCTTGTTGTACAAGACCTCGGTGATGCGGGGATGTCGCGTGCCCATACCGGGGATGTCGCGGGTGAGCACTTCGTCGATGTGGTCGAATGTCGTCCGGACATCTGCGGGAAGCTCCAGTCCACGGGCCACCTTGAGCTCCCCCATCGCCACGCTCCGAACGATCTCGATTCGGCGTTCATCGACCCTCCTGCACACGGTCTCGAAGAGCTCTACTGCGCCCGACCGCCCCGGACTGAGTTCCGCCGCCTGGGTCGCGAGCGCGCTGGCCCCGACTAGGTCGCCTCCCAGCAACGCTCTGGCGGCCGCCTGGCCGAGAATCTCGGCCAGCGTATCGCTCTCCTTCGTGACCGCCCGGCTTGACATCTTGTCGGCCTTTCTGTCGGCCTCCTCGAGAATCTCCAGCGCAAGTCTGAGGCCTTTCCATTCCATGTGCCGTTGCTGACTGGCAGCCATGGCGCGTGCTTCCGTCTCAAGTTGTCTGCGTTGCTCCCGCAAGGCCTCCAGCTGTGCCCGCTGCTGGCTTCGTTCCGTGGTTTGGGCGTCTGCCGCGACCCAGAAGCAGAAGTCTCCCTCATCCAGATCAGGATCACGAATCTTGCCGAACAGGGCGAGCGTCTCTCCTCGCCGTTGCGCTTCCTTTCTCACATACATCCCCAGTTCCGTGCCCGTGACAAAGCCATCCGCGTCCAGGTCCGCCTTCCCCCCGATGCCGGCAATGAGGGCAGCCCCATAGGTTCCCCGCTTCTGCTTGAGGGTACCGTGTTGACCGGCGACGATGAACTGTCTGACAGGCCGTGACAAGCCATCTGCTACAGCCGCTGGTGGGGAATGGGATCGGCTACCGAAAATCGCGCCGCCGACATCACAGTCCAGAGCGAAGAGGACATGCCTAGCCTCCATCGTTCGCGCCCAAGCCATGACCTGAGTCATCGCCAGTGCCACCCGCATGAATGCCTGTGGCTCCTCCCCCGGATCAGGGGCATCCGCAGGGACCAAGTAGGAGCGGCCACCCTTGCGCACGTGAGCGTGCCCCGCAAAGAACACGAAGAGCCTGTGCCCCGCCTCGTACCCATGGCGATCCACGAACCTGCGGAATGCCGCGTGCAGTTCCGCGCCGGTCGGGTTCAGGACCTTCGTCACTGAGAAGTCGAGCTCCGTCAGCGTCTTAGCCACCGCACCGACCTCTCCTGTCACCCCCGACAGAGCCTTCCATTTGCCGGAGTAGGCCTCCACGCCGATGACTAGGGCATGGCTGCCTGTGTAGAGAGGGCCGATCGTGCCCTTGTCCCGCGGGTTCACCCGCTGCAGACCGCGCCCCGCGGCCAGTTGCTGGCACAATGCGGGGGAGGCCAGTCCGGCAACCAGACAGAGGGTCACGACGAGGACTCGGGCTCTTGCCATGGATACAGTTCCTCTCTATTCCCTGGGCAGAATGGTCACTTCGACTTCTGGGGACCGTACCGTCCCCGACCAGGCGTTGGGCCTCTCGGGGAAAGTCAGTTCAACATGCACGCGGTAGCGTTTGCCCACGTAGCTGGACGGTAAGTTGGGGGGGAAGTGGACCGCCGAGCTGTAGTTCGAGCCCACTATTCCGAAGGGGCGGGCACCCTCGTGGCGGCCACCTCGGAAGGGACCTGGCAATCGGAAGGGGCGTTCCGCGGCACCCTCGACGGGCTCGAAGTTGACCGTCATCGTGCGCCTTGCCTCCCAGAAGTCCGCCAGAAAAGGCTCTCCATACGTGTTCCTGACCATGATGTATACCCGGACTGGTTCACCCACACGGATCGCCATCTTCCCGAAGCTCAGTGCCACTCGGACGCGCTGGTCCGCCGGTGTGCCGGGCTGCGCGCCCAATGCACCAGCGGCCACCACCACCGAAGGCAGTGACAATTTCCCCGACCACGTTCTGCCCTTGCCCACGGTACGTCTCTTCTTCGCCGCCATCGTCGCCAGCACGTCGTGAAGGCCATCGGGCAGCGTGATCGGCTGACCGTCCTCGAGACGCATGTATGGTTCCCGGGTCAGGCCACTCGTCGAAACCTGGCCGGGAATCCTGTGCACGGCGAAGGGGGCGAGTTCCTCCGCGGGGCGGTCCAGACGCATCCCCTGAAATGGTGTCGCGGGCGTATACATAACGCTCGGATGCGCGTGCGGCATGAACCGGATTCGGAGATCACGGATTGCGGCGCTGGGCACATTCAGCTGCTTCGGGCCGGGGTTGCAGAGGAGAAGTGTGAAGGGGCCGCGACAGTGGACTCGGGAGTTCATGGGTTCCACAAAGAGCAACTCAGCATGGAGTGTCTGTTCTTCCTTGGTCTTCAGTTGGTGGTGGAGAGCCCGTTCCAGTACACGGAAGTCCTCCAGTTGCCGGGCGCGCTCCTCCAGGCTTCCTTCGGTCGCCACCAGTTCCAGGAGATGGCGGCGCAGGGGTCGCAGGCGCCTGGGCACGCGCAGCTCCCGCAACGCCAAGGCTGTCTCTTTGGCCTTCTGCTCAAGCTCAGCAACCCGGTCTGCCAGCAACAGTGCCTCCAGTTTGGCGTGCAGTGCTGCCGCGTCCTTGTTGCCTGGCTCAAGTCTTTTCACTTGTCTGAGAAGGTTGCCAGCGATCTTCTTCTCCCCTGCGGCAAGGGACATCTCGGTTGCCTTCAGCAGGTAGACCGTTGCTACGGAGTGGGCGCTGCCATCCCCGTGCCGATCCACGCGTAGGCGTGCCAGTTCGCGTTGGAGCGCATCCACTCGATCCGCTTCGGTGTTCAGGTCCTGACGATGCCTTCGGGCCACTCGCTCCGAGGCCTTCTCCGTCTGTTCCGCCTTCCCCGCCGGGGGTGCCGTCAGCAGGGCCCCGTCCGGGCGGAAGATGAAGTCACCCGAAGCGAACTCAGCTTCTCGAAGCCGCCCGAACTGAGGGGTCTGGCCAGTCGCGTAGCCCATCACCTTGTCGCGGACGAAGGAACCCAGTTCCGAGCCGGTCACCAAACCGTCGCCGTTGAGATCCCCCTGCCCGGCGATGCCTCTCACAAAGACGGGCGTGAACACACTCTTGGCTGGCACTTCTTCGCCCGCGTCCCCTGCCGTGAGGAACTGGCGAGTCGGGTGCTCCATGAGCTTCGCGTCAAGTGTCTGTGGCAGGGCGCGGCTCTTGAAGATCGTGCCGCTGAAACAGCTGTCGAACACGAACAAGACATGTCTGGCCTCCATGGTCCGGGCCCACGCCAGCAACTGGTTCATTGGCAAGGCGTGGCGTAGAAAGGGCTGGATCTCTTCTGTTGGCAGCGGCGCATCCGCGGGGACGACGTAGCCGATCTTCCCTTGCCGTCGGCTGTAGCCGTGGCCGGCGAAGTACAGAAGCAACCGGTTGTCCGGGTCGTACCCGTGCTTGCCGATGAAGTCCCGGTAGGCGGCATAGAGACGCTGGGCATTGGGGTTGCGTACGCGCTGCACCGTGAACCCCTGTTTGGCCAAGGCCTTCTGCACAATGTCCATCTCGGACTTGACCGAGGGCAGGTCCGCCCACCCCTTCGTGTAGTCACTGACGCCGATGAGAAGAGCGTGGCTGCCGCGGTACATGTCCCCATTGGGCTCGCCTTCCGCCCCCATACTCCGGACGGAGACGAGAACCGCCGCCAACAGAGCCCGGGATACCCAGGTTGCCATCGCGGATGTCTGCCTTCCCTGGAGCGGATTCACTTGGCCTTCCTCGCGCTGTTGTCTCGCCGCTGTTCCCACATAGTCAGTTCGGACGGAGGCGTCGGAGAGGGCAACTGGAGTCCAAGGAGCAGCCACGCGCTGATCGCTTGGGAACCCGGCGGCTCGGCCTCCCGGAGCGAGTTCTTGTCCCTCGACGTGGAACCCATATATAGGCCTTGTTGGCCCGGGATGCAACGCGCAATCGTCCCGAATCCCATGAATAGGTGGGCGGAGGGAGTGGTGAGTCCCGGCTTCCCGACCATCGCTAGAGGCAGACCAACGACCGCTGACTGTCGCGCGGGAAGGCCCCCGGCGGCTCATGGCCATTGCCACGTCAGGAAGCGTCACGCGAAGCAACGATCTCGTGGATGTTGGCGTCGAGGTCCTTCGTTACGACGGAGCGAATGCCAAGGGGAAGCCTGTACCGGTAGCTGGTGCTGGCCGCGTTCTTCGCGACGGCCAGACGATCGCCTTCCGGGTCACCAACCGCAGCAAGTGCGCGGCCGACGTGACCTTGCTTTTCGTGGCCAGTTCCTTCGGAATCAGCGCCATCTTCCCGGAGCCGGGAACGATCGATGACAACCGGTTGAGGCCGGGGCAAGTCCTGATCACCCCGAAACTGGAGGTGAATGCCGACACGGTCGGGCCAGAGCAGCTGATCGTGATCGCGGTGCGTTCCTCGGTTCAGCGGCAGGATTTCACCGCGTTGGCCCAGGAATCGCTGGGGCAAATGCGAGGCGCTCCGGCCATGCAGTCCCCGTTGGGCAAGCTGCTTGCCACTGCCATGTTCGAGCAGGGAACGACGCGCGGACTGACGCGCAAGTCGGGTCGCGAGTACCGGACGCTCATGGTGCCTTGGCATACCAGCCCCTGAGCCTGTGTCCTCTACCCGGTCACCATTCGGTGGTCCCGAGCGGAACGGAGAGTTGGGGCCGCCGTGCTCTCGTCTGGGGCAATCGACCTTGGGAAGCACAGAGCACGGGTGTGCTTCCGCAGTTTCTCACTGTCCGTAGTAGACGAACGGTGCCCAGTAGAAGGGATGGGAGTGCGCCGGGTCGTTGATGAACTCGCGCTTCACCCGAGTGAGGGCGTTGGCAAAGGTGATCCCTTCCTTTTCGACGAGGCCATAGACATCCACCATGAGTGTCTTGGTCGATTCGTCGGCGACCTGCCAGAGAGACAGCGTCAGGCCATTTGCCCCCGCAATCAGGAACGCCTGCCCCAACCCAACGACTCCTTCGCCGCTGTAGACCTTGCCGAGACCGGTCTCGCATGCCGAGAGGGTAACCACGTCGGCCGCCAGCTGAAGCTTGGCGACTTCCCTCATGCTCAAGAACCCGTCTTCGCTTCCAGCATCGGGCTTTCCCATCTGCGAGAGGACAAGCGCCGAGAGTTCTGGGGCCTCCGGGACGACCATTCCATGCGTGGCGAAGTGCAGCATGCGGTAGTTCTTGAGCTCGCCAGACGCCGCCATTGCCTTCAAGGATGACTCAGTGACTTCCGCCCCCGTCACCACTCGAGCATCCTCGTAGAGGGCTCCGAGCGCCTCCACTTCCCGAAGCGTTCCCGGCAGGTCCTTCCATTGCCCATAGCCCAGGGAGCGATGGGCATACTTGACGGATCGTTCGAGGGAAACAGCATCCAGGGCCGTCTTCGGAGTCTTGTCCTCCTTGTTCTCGGTGGACTCCTTCTCGTATACTGCCCCTCCGAAGGCGAGGAGCGACTTTCTCGGTTGGTCGTACGTCCTGTCCCGCAGCATCTGTGCGACGCGCAGCGACTGCACATAGCGAACGTCGTACTTCTCTACCAGGTACTTCCCGTCCGCAAGCAGGATGGCCTCGAATGGTAAGAGAGCCAGGGGGCCATCCGGCACAATCCAGAGGCTGGACACGCCAGCGAGTTGTTTCTCAATCGGGGCGATCAAGTAGTGGTACAGCGCCTTCGAAGACTCCCTCAGAGATGTGGTCGATTGCCTTGTCAAGGCGCGACGGCAGAGGCGGACAGCTGCATCCAGGCTACCTATACCGGCCCCAGCTTCACCCCCCTTGCCGATTCGCCGCAGTCCCCGTGTGCTGTTCCCGGCACCAGTCGACGACGTGACTGGAGCTGCATCGGCAGAGGCGGCGGTCCGGTTGTGAGTACTCACGGTAACGGCGGAGATGCCCGCCGACGTGATGACAAACACAATCATGTGGTCGCGGTCCGTATTCGCGTACCGGATGACGGCCGTCCCTGCTGGTAACTGTGCCTGGAACTTCCGAACGTCCAGCACTTCGGTAGACGCATCTGCTGCGCTCCCGACTCGACCTCATACGGGAGCACGGAAGTCAGTGCGGCCATCACGTCCGCCATACTCCAACGGGATGGTTGGGTGGTACTTGGCGGTGGTCCCTTTGACGCCCCCATCAGCGAGAAGGGATCGTTCCCTGGAGAAGGAAAGGAGTTCGGGACTCGTCCCGGCTGCATATTTGGGTTCTTGGGAGGGCCATAGGTCTGAGTGGAGAGATTGGGGTTGGTCCCCAGACCAGGGGGTCTTGGCAAGGGCCCCCGGTTCCATGCCCTGAGACGAAACAGGTGTCCGATCAGTTGGTTGTAGTAACTGAGGGATACCTTAGGGTTCGACCCGAATGCCCCGAAACGTAAGCCGTTTTCCCCTTCCTTAGACCGGCTGCAACCGGTTCTGGAATGAGATGTTACGACTGCAAATCAGCGCCCTTCGTTTCAAAAGAGCAGGCGGGACGCCTGCGCTACGGGATGTCTGTTGTGGGCGGCAACCGCAGCGGTGGGCGGAGGCCTCCCGTAGCGCAGGCGTCTCGCCTGCATCTTGATCTCCGCGTTCCAAAAGAGCAGGCGGGACGCCTGCGCTACGGGATGTCTGTCGTGGGCGGCAACCGCAGCGGTGGGCGGAGGCCTCCCGTAGCGCAGGCGTCTCGCCTGCATCTTGACCCCCGCGTTGCAGCCCCCCCCCCCGGGGACGGTCC
>Ga0307987_1002065_pt1 | contig 10666 bp, 10 predicted proteins | sample EllFjometagen181_FD_203157 | JGI IMG/M metagenome (GOLD analysis project Ga0307987, IMG submission 203157) | Marine microbial communities from Ellis Fjord, Antarctic Ocean - #181 | ecosystem: Environmental > Aquatic > Marine > Unclassified | place: Southern Ocean | collected 2014-10-08 | reverse complement strand
TTTGGGCGGGGAAGTGGTACCCGGGGAGCGTGCCTACTTTAAGCTCAAAATGCAGGAAAAAGGTGCCATTTAGTACCGTTTGCAGCTTTCAATAGTTTCAAAGTCATCTATATTAGCTATATCAGATAATTTTTAATTATGAGGTGATTATCATGGCAGGAAAAGTCGTCAAACTTGAAATCGGAACAGTATATCAGAAAACTGTAAATGGAAGCTATTATTTCAGGTATCAAATTAACGGACAGCGCAAAGCTGTAAGTTTAAAAACTAAAAATCAGAAAGAAGCTGTCAAAAAAGCTCAAGATTTAATTCCAATAGTTAAAGCTTCAAATACAGAAATAATTTCAGCTCATGTTAAACATGCAAAAGGCTTTGCGTCCAAACAAAAATGTTTAGAATTAAACAATGCATGGGAAGTTTATTCTAAACATCCTGAACGTGCAACCCCAGCAACAATCGCAGGACAAATAGCTTATAGAACTACTTTTGCCGAATTTATAAATTTCGTAGGAGATGATACTTTACAAATCAAAAATATAACGCCCGAGATAACAGATAGGTTTGCCCAACATCTACGTAAATCGGGAATTGCTGTATATACTCATAATCGAAAAATTAAACAACTTACAAAGATATTTACAGTACTGAAGGATTATCGGGACTCTAATAATCCTTTCATCGCTAAATCTCTACGAAGAAAAGAGCGGGAAGAACAGGAGCATCTCGTGCGGCGAATGTCATTTACTCGTGAACAGGAAATAAAATTATTAAAAGTCCTTGAAGATAAAAAAAATAAGCTTAAAAACAAGCCGGAAATCAGAGTGATATATCATTTAAGTATGTTTACGGGACAAAGATTGAAGGATTGCGTATTACTGCGTTGGGATAAGGTTGATCTAAGCAGAAAAAGGATCTGGGTCAAGCAATTTAAAACAGGTAAAGAAGTTACTATTCCTATGGCTCCGAAATTACTGGAAGTCCTGACTGAAGCTCAGAGTTGGAAAGTTGACCATTACGTATGTCCGAATGTTGGCAAACGATACAATAAGGTGGACAAAAACGGGAAAAATACCGGAAACAATCTGGTAAATATCGACGTATTACGGGTTATTAAATGGATTGGTCTGAAACCTTCAGTTGCGGTTCCCGGTAGAAAAAGGAAAGTTACTGTCTATGGATTCCATTCTTTAAGGCATAGCTTTGCGTCACATTGTGCGGAAGCTGGAGTTCCTAAAGCAGTAGTTCTTTCAATTCTCGGAACCAATTCAGAAATAGTTGACAAGCATTATACCCATATCGGCGAAGAAGCCCAGAAAAAGGCTATAATGGCGATCTCTGGTAGCTTTAGTTCTATTCCTGACCATGAGAGAATCACAAAGGCTTTAGCTCTGATTGATACTCTAAAAGATGAAATTCCTAAAATGCTGGAAGTCGAAAAAGTACTACGAGGAACTTAAGCTAATCCGTTAACCTCGGGAGCTTTTTTTATCTGTAAAGTATATTATTTTTGAATTTTCTTTACAGTTTTATCCTCAATCAACAGTTTCATCTGAGTGATGGCTACTTGGTTTAATTTTTCCAAGCGCTGCCCCTGAGGTAGCCCTTCCTGAATAAAATGAGCATTGAGGCTTTCCATATTTGCCAAACATACCAACTGAAAAACATTGGCAAAATCCCGGATATTTCCTTTTTCCTTAGTATTTTCATCACGCCATTGCTTTGCGGTTTTTCCAAACAGTGCCATATTCAAAATATCAGCCTCAGAAGCATATACAAGGCTAACTTGCTGCTTGGAGAGTTCTTGCGGAATAAGATTTTGTTTAATAGCATCGGTATGGATACGGTAATTTATTTTGGTCAGATTGCGCCTAATATCCCAGCCAAGCTGTTTATATTCTTCTTCTTGTAAGCGCTGAAACTCTTTGATCAGATATATCTTAAATTCTGCACTGATCCACATGCCGAATTCAAAAGCAATATCCTTAGTTCCACCATAGCGCCCGGCTTTCGCCACAAGCCCTATCGCATTAGTTTTGGCAACCCATTCTTTGACACTGATTTTATAACTATTCAATCCCGCCTGACTTTTAATTATGGCGAATTCGCCATAATTAAAATCCGGATTATGCACTTTCTCCCAAATTTCAAGAAATTCTTACCGATTGCCATCGTCGGCTGGGTTATTTGCCCGATAGTCAAAATGATAAGGTCTGGCATTAATATTCTGATATTGATTTTTTATTTTACCCGTGGAAAGCTTGCTGGTATTTTCAATCTTGGATTATCTTGTGAGTATTGATAAATTGTTTTTAGTAGAATATCATAGGTCAACCGCATCATTCATTGTATGGAGTTGAAGAGTCAAGCATTGACGAAGCCTTTAAAATAGCAGAAAAAGAGCCATGCGAAATACGTTTTAACAATAAAACGTTCACTATTGAAAAACCGAATATGTCGATAGAACAAATGCATAATGACCTTCATTTGTCAGTATCTATTCTAACGCCGGAAATTTCCATGGCAGAAGATGAGGACAGGCAGTACATCAAGCTCGAACAAGGCTTTGTAAATAATCTACAAAAAGTCCTTAGAAAGATATTGAAAAACATGTGTTTAAAAAATTTGATTGATTTGCTGAGTTTCTTTTTGCAAATTTTCGCATTTTATGCTATAGTTATTATTTCAAATAAATGAAAGTAATTTTAATAAAAAATGCAATCTGAATCTGTTTTATTCCTGAAAGGCACAGACGATAATTTTCGTATCACTGCTTTAAATTTTTACCGTAATTTAATAAAAGGTTTAATGAAATGACAAATTTAAAGCAAACAACTAAATCAAATTTTCAGAGTTTACTCAAAAAATTATCATCATATTTTAGCTATGATGATGTAAAAAGTTTACTCGAAAAAGAAAAAATCCAAATAACCAACTCAACTCTTAAAAGTTATATGCATTCTTTTACGAAAGATAAGGTTATATTCGATGCTGGTCAAAGTTGGTATTCATCAATAGAAAAGCAATTTGAATTAAACAAAGTACCAGTAAAAGAAATAATTGAAACTATAAATCAAAAATTGCCTTTGCTTCCTTTTTCCTGCTGGTCAACCGCTCAATTAAATTTTTACACCCATCATATTCTGGCGAAATTCATCACTTTTGTTTATACTGATTCTGATTATATCCGTAGTACATCAGAAATACTAATGGAAGCTGGTTATAATGTTTACGCTAATCCTAATAAAACTGAAATTGAGAAGCAATTTAGCTTAACAGCTAACACTGTCGTTGTTAGACCGTTAGTATCAAAACAACCGGATAACAATGAAAATTATGCACCAGTAGAAAAAATTATTGTAGACTTTTTAATAGAAAATGAAAAATTAAAAATTATGGACACCTTTGAAGCGGAAAATACTGTTAAAAAAGCTCTGATTTCAGGACGAATAAACATGTCTGCGATGCTTTCCTATTCAAAACGTAGAAAATACAATCTCTCAAACAAAATCAACCAAGTCCAACTAAATAAAAAAACGGAAAGGGTTGATTGATGCAAAGATTCATAAAAGAACATTGTTTTATCGCAGACTGGATAGAAGCTAAAAGAAAAGAATTATCAGGAGACCCTGTTTTAATCGAAAAAACTATACATGCTTTTGCATTGCTTGGGTACCTCGTTCAGATAGAAGAAGATTTTATTTTTAAGGGTGGAACCAGCCTTCTGCTTCATGTTCCAGAAATACGGAGATTGTCCATAGACATTGACATCATTTTTGGCGGTGATTTAGAAGTATTCAAGAATAAACTTGCTCAAATACCCGATAATATACCATTTACAAGAATTGAAGAAGATGACCGGGGAAACAGAGGTCTTCCAAATCGTAGACATTTTAAGTTTTTTTACATTTCGTCCATATCCAATAAAGAAGAATCTGTACTTCTAGATATTGTTTTAGAAGATACTGTACATATTGTATTTGTCGAAAACAAATTAATCAAAAGTACTTTTTTTGAAACAGATGCTGAATTATCTGTAAAAGTACCTACAATAGAAGGGCTTTTGGGCGACAAACTGACTGCCTTTGCTCCACATACAATCGGAGTACCTTTTACAACAAAGAAAGGCAAAAGTATGACTATGCAGGTCGCAAAACAACTGTTTGATATAGGGGAACTTTTTAATATATCAACAGACTTTGAAAATATTAAAACCACCTTTAAAAACAATTTTAGAAAAGAAAACAGCTATCATTCAAACAAATATACTGAAAAAGAAGTTTTACAGGATAGCATTGATCTCTCTCTTGCTCTTTGCCAAATTCGATTAAAAGGTTTTAAGACTTCAGAAGATTCAAATAACATTGATGATGGTATACGAAAGTTAGAAAGTCATCTGGTAAGAGAAAAATTTACTACTGATGGCAAAGCAAAAATTGCGGCAGCAAAGGTTTTTTTCATTGCCAATGCAATAAAAATGGATAAAAGTATATCCTTCGATGAAATAAGATATTCTTCAGATAAGATAGAGCTATTAAAAAATATTACTCTTTCTTTTCCATATGATAAATTGAACCGCTTGAAGCCAATTTTACCGGAAGCATTTTATTATATCTGGCAGGGAAGTATTTTTATAAATGGAATCCGCAATTATCCGCAACCTTAATAGATTAAATCAGCAACTTTCCGGCTCAAAACTGCGGCGTTAATCACTTCTGCTACTTTCTGCTACCGGTTTCTTTTTTTGCTGCAACATTGCATAAAAAAATCGTTGGTAAAGGAAGTCATTTAAAAACTTAGGGTGAATTCCTTACTTTCTTTTTCCTGTAGAATTTCTTCATTTTTGGGTATATTTTCTATATCAATTTTTTGAGAAGCAATATTCATATATTCCTCACTTTAACTCTTTTTTACACAACTCCCACAGCGAAGGCAGCATTTTTTCTTTGTCAAACATATCATCGGTCATTTCTTTTTTCTCATTTTTATATTCAATTAATTATTTTTATCTTCCAGTTCAATTCCGTTGGACAGGCACCAGTCGCGCAAAGTGACCTCTATTCGATTATTCTCGAAATTATACCACATATCGAGTTTACTGAGGCGGCTTAGCAGGTCTTTGTAACGAGAATAAGCTCCGCGCCGGGAAAAATAGCTGCGTATAAGTTCATATTCATCCGGCAAATTTTGCTCAATGAACTCAAAAACCAGATTTTTACCAAGATTCAAATCATTTTTATGCGGAATTTTAAGACATTTTCCTTCTCCTAAACTGGCAACTGCTGGAGTAATCTCATCAATATCTGCATCTTCACTACTCCAAAATATTTCTCCGGTTTCCGGGAACAGCACTGCTTCATTCGCTCCGAGTGAATTGCTGCTTACAAAATCAAAAGCATCCGCGATTTCACTGTATTTTACTATCCTCATAGTCCTCCGATAAATTTACACATTCACGTTAGTTCTTCTTTTTTCCTGCCTTCGTTTTTTTTGGAGCTTTAATTTTACGTGGTTTAGCAGTCGCTTTCTTCTTGGTTGCGGAGACAACTTTTACTGGCGCAAGAGTTTTGCTTTTCTTTGGTCTATCGGGTTTGCGTTTCTTGGGCGTGCTTGATTTAACAGCAACCCTTGTTTTTTTATGTCTACCGGGTTTACGTTTTTCGCTTACGGCGGGAGTTTCGACATTATCGTCAAGCGAATCAAGTTCGATACCGAAAATACTACTCAGGGCAGCTTCATCAATATCTGCCGGAACGGTGCTGTCAACCAAGACATCAGTGATATCGGCCGAGAATAATTCGTTCTGGTCTACACCGCGCAACAAGAAAAACAATTCCGGTTCTTTGTCCAACCTAGCTCCAATACCGTACATAACTGCCGCCAGATGCTTGCATAAATCTGCCCAGTCAGGGCAGTTACAAATCATCTTAATTTCTTTGGGAGCCGGAAACATACCTTCATTTTTACGGCAAAGAAGTTCGATAATTTCCGGGCTGAGTTTCCCATTTATCAAATCAATCAGCGAAGCAATTTGTCCAGCACATTCGCGTTTGATTTTCTTCCATTTTTTCTGAGACAATTCTTTAATGCTAATATCAATGTTGTAAAGTTCCGAGCCCAATACCATAGCAGATATTTTTCCTTTGGCAATCTTTAGGTCAATCACCGCACCGCTACGAACATAGCTGCGGGCGCGCGGCAGGCGGCTTTCGTAGTCATGATAAGATTCAATGTTATCGCACCAAGCATTGCCCCAGAATGTTTTAGCTATTTTGCGTCCCTCAATGACTATCGGAGAGAGATTTTCTCCTTTCTTGGTCAAGGCATTGATTTTTTTCTGAGCCTGCAACTTCCGCTGCGCCACCGTAACGTACTGCGGGAAATCATAATCACTATATCCATTCCAACGAGACATTTATTTACTCCTGTATAAAAATTTATATAATAGACCTTACATCAAGTTCAACAAATTTCAACAACTCATCGTTATTCATATCTGTTAACAGTTTTTCCGCTCCATGCCCGAGCAGCGAATCAGCCAGGTCTTTTTTCTCGTCAATCAAGGCATCTATTTTTTCTTCTATGGTGCCTTTGCAGATAAATTTGTGTGCCAGCACATTCCGGTGCTGACCAATACGAAAGGCGCGGTCGGTAGCCTGATTTTCAACCGCCGGATTCCACCAGCGGTCAAAATGCACTACATGGTTGGCGGCAGTCAGATTAAGTCCGGTTCCGGCAGCTTTCAATGACAGCACAAAGAATGGCGGACCGGATTCGCTTTGAAACTGTTCCACCAGATGTTGACGCTTTTTAATGGAAGTACCACCGTGTAATATCAATCCCGGACGTTTAAAGCAGCGGGACAAGTGTTCATGCAAGGGGTCAGTCATTTCTCTGAATTGAGTAAAGACCAGCATTTTTTCCTGACGCGAGTCAATTTCTTCAGCGATGTCCGTCAGGCGGAGGAATTTCCCGCCAGATTCTGGATCGTATTCACCGTTGCCGGAAAACTGCGCCGGATGATTGCATATCTGCTTGAACATCATCAGGTATTTGAAAACCAGTCCTCGCCGCTGAATATCGTCGGATTCTTTAAGATCCCTTGCCATTTCCCGAACCGCCTGTTGGTAAATTATAGCCTGCGGCTTGGCCAGTTGACAATATACTTTCATCTCGGTTTTATCCGGCAGATCGGAAATAATGCGTTTATCGGTTTTCAGCCGACGCATGATATATGGTTTGGTCAACTGGCGTAAAGGCGCGTAATTGACATTGCCATCGTCGGTGTTCAGCTTTTTGATAAACTCCTTGAAAGCGGTCAATTTTCCGAGCAATCCGGGGCTAATGAAATTAAAGATGCTCCAAAGATCGCTAATACGGTTTTCCACCGGCGTACCGGTAAGGGCTAGACGGCGCGTGCTACGCAGTGAGCGAACCGCTTTACTTTGTTTCGAGTGTGGATTTTTAATAGCCTGGGCTTCATCTACGATCACCGCAGTCCAGTTGATTTGATGCAACACCTTCAGGCGGGACAGCATGCCATAAGTGGTAACTACAGCGTCAAACTGTTGCAAAAATACTTCCGGGGTGGAGTTCAGAGTTCTCATCTCATCGTTGTTTAAAGCCATTGGATGGAGAATGCCGAACCGCAGTTCCGGAGTGAATTTTTCCGCTTCTTTCTGCCAGTTCTGCAACAATGAAGCTGGAACCACCAGCACCGCTGGAGTTTCGGCGGTGTCGCCGCGTCGTTTCAAAAGTACGAGGAGGCTAAGCACCTGCAAGGTCTTCCCCAATCCCATATCGTCTGCCAGACAGCCGCCCAAGCCAAGTTCGGTCATGCGCCAGAGCCAACGTACACCTTTGAATTGATATGGGCGCAAAGTTTTCTGCAATTTGGGCGGAAGTTCAGGTAGAACGATGCTCGACGGGCTGTCTAGTTCAGCCAATAGTTTTTTCAATTCTCCGGAAGCATTGACAGAACAAAACTCTTGGTCGACTTCCGGCACATCGCTGAAGTCTTTCAAATTGGCTCCAGCCAACATTCGCAGACCTTGTACAAAAGAAAAACCAGCTTCGGCAGCTTGACCGGCTTCATCCCACTGCCGTAGCAAATCCCGGATTTTATCCGGCTCCACCTCGACCCATTCGCCTTTGATACGTACTAGTCCACCGTCTGAATGGAGTATTTGTTCCAGTTCCTCGCGACTAAGTTCCATTCCATTAAGGCTGGTCTTGAACGAAAAATCTAACAAAGCGTTAATGCCGATTTTCTGTCCTTTTTTCAAATCTATGTTAACTGATACTTTTACTTTCGACGGCGACGTATTTTTCCAGATGTTGGCAATGCGAACAATGACGCCACTTTCCTCAATTGCCGGAATATCGTGCAGAAAATCGTATGCCTGCCGCGCGGTCCAGACCTGTGGACGAAAAATTCCGCGACTTTCCTGCAACTGCGCAATCAATTTACTTCGTTCACTGGCTCCTTGTACTGGTTTTAACAAAGTCAGCAAAGCGTTACGATCATTAGCATAGGCTTTGACCGCCGCGCCCAGCGGCAAGTGCTTGGGGCTGTTGTTTTCAGACAGCCGGTGAATGAAGGTGGCGATGAAAGCAAATGGATAAGTACCGGTCTTGTCCTGTTTGTTTTCAGCCAGATGAAAACTGACTTTACCAACATTTTTCCAGGCTGGATTGAGTTTTCTTACCCATTCGCTAAATGCGCCGGAATAATTATTGAATTCATCTTGAACGTAGCATTCCAGCGCGGTTCTGAGTTCCATAAGCCAGTCGGCATTGATATATTCCGCGCCACGCAATGGCGGTGCCTCCAATACCTCAAAACCGAAAGCTGAAACATCCGGGCGAATACTGTCGAATAGCGCAGTCAGATCGCGACTTTCAGGTTCCTGCGCGTGACAGAGCCGGGTTACAAATTCCCGCGTTTGATTGCGAAAATAACGGAATGATGCGGGAATTCCAGAGGGCAGTTCTTCGCGGACCAATGCAAGCAAACCGGGACCGTTGCCCTGAGAAAAACTTTTCATCAGGCTGTCAGCCGTATTTTTCGGAGCGTTCCAGGTTTCGTTACCATTTGCCGCATCAGCCGACTCAATACGCAAATGTCCAGCCGGATTTAATATTAATTCAATATTCATAAGAGCTTTGGCAAAAAAGTTCCTTCGAGTAATCGTCTTGTTTTATCATTTTATTCTCTATTTTATTTCACGTTCATTGACCCATTACAGGATTTTGCGTTTAAGAAAAATCGCTCTCTTTTTCAAAAAGTCAAGGACGAAACATAAATTTGTAATATGCTTTCACTTGATTATATTATAAATGTGAATCAACATTGGCAAAACGCATGTCACAAAAATTCAATTATCAATCATAGTTTGCGAAAATATGGAGCAAAAACAATATGGCGGCTAAAATACCTCAAAAGCTTCTACCGTGGGTGGAAGCACGAAAAAAGCATCATCTTTCCCATGCGCAAATCCAGATGGCGCGGGAATTGGGAATGAAGCCAAAAAGTCTGGATAAACTGGCAAATTGCAAACAGCAACCATGGAAGTTACCATTGGCGTCCTTCATTGAAGAACGTTATTACAAACGCTTCAAAAAATCGCGCCCGGATAATGTCACCAGCATTGAATCTCGTGTGCCCGAAAAGAAAAAGAACCGTAACCGTACAGAAAAGCCAACAATATAATTTTATCCTTTGAAAATATGCTGGTATTTTTAATCTTGGATCGTCTTGAGTATTGAATAAATTATCAGTTTTTTGAAATATCATGGAAGTTAAAATGCAGAAAAATGGTTCTTGATTTATCATTTATTTTGTGAGCAAATATAGTCTCAAGATATGCTGTGTTTGTTGATTATCGTATTTTCGTAGACGCAATATCCCTCGTTCCGATGTCAGTGCGTTCGTAAACGATATTTTTAAACATATTTTTATTTTATAAGCTCCTTATTTTTAGTTCTTTAAGGCCGTCTCAATATTTTTGAGACACCATGAGACACCCGTCAAAAATGAGTTTTTTTCTGTCTTTTGCTGAAAAAACAATGAAACACTTGATGAGACGCACCTTAATTTAAGTTCAAAACAGCATTAGACAGACGATGAGACGGTATGAGACTCCTTTAGTAATGCTTTCTGTAATGGATATAAAAAAGAATAGTATTGCACAGGAAGCAACGGTTTTCAAATAAAGTAGACTGCGACATATGTAAACGTTTTAGACCTTGTTGTATTGTTGATTTCATAAACTCTATTTGGGGTGAATGTTAAAATATAAATAATATACCTAAATAATCTCAAAAATCAAACTATTAAAATTATGATTAAAATTAAATTTACATAAATTGTGATTTATTGTTAAATTGCCGCTTGTTTTATCTTTTTCAATTAGAGGCAAAACTATATTTTTTTGAATAATTTGAATAAAATTCTAGCTTTCGATGGATTTTTCGTCTGCTTTTTTTAGGTGATTGAATTTGTATGTTTCGATTTCTTTGTGAAGCTTTACTAATTCAGCCGGGGTGAGGTAATCGAGGTTTTCTATGATTATTTGTTTGATTGGATCCACTGGGGCTTCGAGGTTTATTGTTTGTAGCTCCATGCTTGATTTTGCTTCCACAAAAAGCCGATTGAGAAGCGCCAGCT
>Ga0307987_1002064_pt1 | contig 10675 bp, 8 predicted proteins | sample EllFjometagen181_FD_203157 | JGI IMG/M metagenome (GOLD analysis project Ga0307987, IMG submission 203157) | Marine microbial communities from Ellis Fjord, Antarctic Ocean - #181 | ecosystem: Environmental > Aquatic > Marine > Unclassified | place: Southern Ocean | collected 2014-10-08 | reverse complement strand
CTCGCTGCCATGGCAGTAGGTGGTGCTCACGCCGTGGCCGTGGGCGATGATGATGGCTTGACCGCTGATGGGATCGGCGTGGGCCCGGGTGATGGTTCCGCTGGCCGCCGCCTGGATGGGATGCCCCTTGGCCACACCGATGTCCTGGCCGGAGTGGAAGGCACGCTTGCCCGTCACCGGGTGGATGCGCCAGCCGAAGGGGCTGCCGAGCTTGATCTCCGGGTCCACCGGCCAGGACAGGTCCAGGGCGGTGGTCAGGGACATGACGTCACGGACCGCCTCGTCGGCGCGGCTGGCGGCCTCGGCCGGCAGGAAACGTCGATGGGCCTCGAAGCGCTCCGGCTCCGGCTCGCCCGCTGCCCAGGCACGTCGGATAGCCCGCTCCCGCAGGTCCTCACCCACCGCCCAGGTCTCTAGGGCCTGCTCGGGGTGTTCCATGGGCTGTCCGGTCAGCGCATCCACCGCCGCCTGCCCCAGGTGGGTGCGCACGGCCAGGTGTAGGGCGGGGCTCCAGCCCGGAGGAAGATCCGCCACCACGCCTTGGCTCATCTCTTCCACCGCATCCACCAGGGTCTGCTCCATGCGGCTGGGCAGCCGGGTGTCGAAGTGGGCCAGGAGCTCCCGGGTGGGCTCTCCCCGCAGCAGCTGCACCCCGTTGTGGATCAGGGCGCCCGCAGGGGTGCGCAGCCAACACGCGGTGCAGACCGCACCCAAGAGCATCAGCTCGGCCCAGCCCTTCATGACAGCCACCCCCACAGGGGCACGCCATGCATCCAGGCCAGCAGGCCCACCGGCGCGATGACCAGGGCAGCCAGCAGGTCACGCCGGGCCCGCCCCGAGCGCTCGAGGGCACCCACCGCCCGGGCCCAGGCGGGCAGCCCGAAGCGCAGCAGCACCGCCAGCCCCAGCACCCCAGCCGCCACCCGCGCCGCGGTGTGGGACGGCAGGAGGTCCTCGGCGGCCATGGCCATGGACCAGCTGCCGGCCATCAGCACCCCCGCCAATGCCAAGGGCATCACCACGGCGTGGATGGACAAGGCCGCACGCCAGGCGGACCAGGACAGGGCGGGCCGGCGAGCGGTGAGCAGGAAGCTGCCCACGAGCACCACCGCCGCGACAAGCTCCACCACCAGCGCAGACCAGGCCGACACCGCGGCCAGGGGGATGCGGGTCCACAGCGCCACATCGCCCTGCTCGAGGCCCACGGCCATGGCTGCGCGCCCCAGGGGCTCGGCGAGGAAAACATCCAGCTGGTCCCGGGCCAGGGTCAGCAGGCTCAGGAAACGATCATCCAGCTGATCGGCCGCCAGGTGCACCCCGAGACAGACCAGAGCCACCTGGCCCAGGGTGGTGGCCACCGACGCCAGCCCGCCCGCAGCCCGATCGCTGCCCCGCAGCAAGCCCTTCATCATCCGACCCAGGCCCAGCAGGAACCGTGGAATGAGCGGTCGTTCGGACATAGGACGTGGCTCCGGCAGCAGCAGGAGAGGGAGGACACCCGGAACGCCCACAGGGTTCCAGCGCTTACACCCTCGTTACGAACGGGGCGGCGAAGTGTTCCGTGTTGGGCGAACCAACGTCCACTCTCGGAGAAGTGCTGGTAGTCCTTCGAGCTGCTCCAGCGCCCACCCCAGCCCCAGCCGGCGGTGGTGAAGGCCCGCACCACAGCGTCGCCCTCGATGAGCATGCCCCCTCGCACCTTGCTGCGATCGATCCATGGCGCGCCCAGGGGTGGGTCCACCAGCCCACCCCGAACCCAGGGGTTCTGGATGGGCTGGCCCGGGCCGCCTAGCGCAGAGATCGCTTCGGTTGTCGAGTAGCCCCGTGCAGACGTGCGGCTACAGCCCCAGGTCGGCGCCTGGGAAGACATAGGCCCGGCCGTCGCCGTCCTCGTGCGTGGGATCCCCCAGGGCGATGTCCATCAGCCCATCCCCGTCCAGGTCGCCAGCGCCTGTGAAGTGTTGCACCTCGTTGTAGTAGTCGCTCCACCACGACAGGATGACGTCCGAGTCGGACCCCTCCATCGTGCCCTCGGGAACCCCAAGGACCAGGTAGCCACCGACGCCGTCATACTTGTACTCGTAGTAGGGATCGCAGCCGATCAGCAGCTCCCCGAGTCCGTCGCCGTCCACATCCCCCGGCAGGTCCACGGTCTTGCCCGACCGCTGCAGCTTATGGGTCCCCAGGATGGTGGCGTGGGCGTCGGAGGTGAGGACCAGATCATCCTTGATGGGACCCAGTACCAGGTAGGCCGAGCCAGCGTTGAGGTCCTCGCCGACCATCACATCGAAGTCGCCTACCAGCAGATCGTGGTGTCCGTCGCCATCGACGTCCCGCCCGGTGGCGACCGCGTGCCCCTCGGTGACGCTGGCATCGCCGAAGCCATAGTGCTCGTGGAGCCCCACCACCGGACCAGCAAACAGCTCGATGTTTCCGAAAGCGTCGACGACCAGCAGATCGTTCGAGCCGTCGCTGTCGAGATCTCCGCTGGCGTCGACCAGTGACATGGCGCCTTCGATACGCCCCTCGGCCTCGTTCATCAGGTGCTCGCCGCTCACGGGACCCTCGAAGACAGACACCACAAGCACGCCGTTCTCGCCTCGGCCGCCCACCACGACCTCAGCGTCACCGTCGCCGTCGAGATCCCCCAGGCTGGCGGACGAGTGGGCCTGGGCGATGCTGTCCGTGGACTCGGGCAGGATGACGGCCTCGGCGCCGCCGCCGCCGAGGTTGATCCAGCTGCTGAAGGGACCCAGCACCACATAGGCCGCACCGTCGGCGTCGCCGTTGCTTGACTGGTGACTGCTACGCAGCAGCAAATCCGGGTAGCCGTCGGCGTTCACGTCACCCGTGCCCGCGCTGCCGGGAGCACTCAGGTGTCCATCGGCCGAGGGGCCACGGATGCGGGAGGCGTAGTCTTCCACAGAGCCACCCACCGTGGCGGGGCCGCCCATGATGTACAGATAGCCGGTGCCCGACGCCAGCTCGGGGGCGGTGATGCAGAGGTCAGCCACCCCGTCGCCGGTCAGGTCGCCCACCCCGGATACCGCGGTGCCAAGCGCTCCGCGGTTCTCGGCGGCCTCGAAGATGACGGGGAAGTCACCAGCGGTGATAAACAAGGGCCCGGTGGGCGGCTCACTGTCACCCGTTGAGTCTCCCGTCTCAGGGGGAGGCTCACTGTCCGCCTGGCTGTCGGGATCGGGGTTGCTGTCCGCGCTGTCATCTCCATCGGGCGGCGCTGTCTCGGCGCTGTCCGCCGGTTCGGGCCGCGCTGTGTCCTCAGGTTTCTCCCCGCATCCCAGACTCATGACCACCAACACCATCGCCAAGCTTCCCATGATCACTCCCGCGCACTGCCCTTCTCGCGTTCCATAACGCCTTCGTGGCCGAGAAAACCAACTGCCTGCACAGGAGCGTTCCCGCTTGTTGATGTCCGCCGAGGCTGAAAGTGACGACCGCCCCCTGTGACCCACCAACACTGTCCGGAAGCCGGCCCCAGAACGGCCCCTTCCAAACGGACTAACGTCCACTCTCGGAGAAGTGCTGGTAGTCCTTCGAGCTGCTCCAGCCCCCACCCCAGCCCCAGCCGGCGGTGGTGAAGGCCCGCACCACAGCGTCGCCCTCGATGAGCATGCCCGCACGCACCTCGCCGCGATCGATCCACGGCGCGCCCAGGGGTGGGTCCACCTGCCCGCCCCGAACCCAGGGGTTCTGGATGGGGTTGATGTCGATGGCGGCGCCGTAGGCATGCTGGGACCAGTGGGTGCTGCCCGACACCGTGCGGCAGTTGAACGCCGAGGTGTTGTTGGCGTCCATGGAGCGGTCGTCGTCGGCGCCGTAGCGGTCCACCCGCTCCATGCGCTCGATGGGAAAACGCGCGGCGTAGATGGACGCGAAGATGCGCACCATGCTGTCGGCCACTGTGGCGGCCACCACCAGCTCACCCCGGGCGATCTCGCCGTCGAAGGTCCAGTGGGTGAGCCGAATGTGGCGCAGGTCGTCCAGGTGTACGGGGCAGCCTTCACGCCAAGACAGCCCCGTCATCTCCTGGCGAAGGCTGTCGGAGAGGGGCTCGATACTGGCCTCGAAGGCGGGAAAACAGACAGGTCCTGATGAACTGTCCTCGCAGGTGCAGCCAGGCACGCCCGGGGCGCACACCAGCACTTCCTCGGGCTCACCGGGGGCGATGGGACGGATGACCACCACACCGACGCGGTTGTCGTTCCAGTTGATGTAGTTGCCGATGGAGCCCTTGGTGACCGTGACCCGGCGCAGATGGCTGGAGGCGTGCAGCAGCCGGGGCAGCCCATCGGCGCCCATGTCCACCAGGCCAACGTGGCGGATGAAGAGCCCGGGTCGGGTGCCCACCACCGCGACGATGTCGCCGTCCTGGAGCTGGCTGTGGATGGGAGTGATGGCGTCCTGGCCCAGCATCCACCGCGGCGTAGCGCTGAGCTGGCGCTCCACCTGCACCACCCGCTCGGCCACCTGGGGATCCGACAGGGCCGGATAACGGTGGGCCCGCTTGGACATGTAGTCGAAGGTGAAGGGTACCGCCTGGCCGCCCAGGGCGGCGGTCAGCGCATCGGCACGGCCCTGGAGCACCTGCTCGTCGAGCCACTCGCTGAAGTAGTGCAGCCGCGAGCCATAGCCGTCGAGCTCGCCGTCGCGGTAGCGCAGCCCTCGGAGCTCCCGCTCGAAGCAGGCCTGATCCGGGGTGCCCTGGTGGGTGCAGCTGGCCACCGCCATGGAGGACTCCACCAGGGTGACGCACTCGAAGCCGTTGAGATCGACGGTGAGCAGCTCGGGCCCGTCGGTCTGGGGTGGCAGCAGGTAGGGCTTGTCCAGCTGCAGCTGGGCGGCCCGCAACACCAGGTGGCCGTAGGATTCCCCCGGGAGGGGCGCGCCGAGCTGCTGGTACCACAGGGCGAGCAGCTCGGGCCAGGGCTCGGGGTTCGGCACGGTGGCAGCGAAGGGAGCCACCGGGGGCGTCACGCCAGGGGTGGGCTCGGGGATCTCGCTCACCGCCAGACCCAACAGGAGGATCGCAACGAGAGGCAGGGTGATGGCGATGAGGCGCTGCATGGCTGGCTTGCTAACCCAGCGACCCCGAAGGGTTCCACGGGCGGGTCGACCCCACAACAGGCACACCGCCGGGATCAGTCCAGGCAGTCCTGCACATCGGGCAACGGCAGCCGCACGGGGCGGACCCTGTGCTGGTCGAGCATGACCTCGAAGTGCAGGTGCGCCGAGGTGGACGCGCCGGTGTTGCCGCAGCGACCGATGCGCTGGCCGACCTGGACCTGCTGGCCGAGGCGAACGAGCCGCTGGCTGAGGTGCAGGTAGCGGGTGGACAGCACCTGGCCGTCGTATTCGCCGTGCTCGAGACGCACGAAGTTACCGGCTTCGTCGGAGAACATGGACACCATCACCACGCCGTCCGCGGCCGCGTAGACGGACTCGCCGGGCACGCAGCCCACGTCCTGACCACCGTGGAAGTCGATGATGGACTTGTCGAACACCCCGCGGCGGTTGCCGTAGGTGCTGGCCATGCTGCGGTCTTCGTCGATGGGGTAGGCCCAGTCGAACACGCCGTAGTCGGCCAGGGTGATCTCGAGCTCATGCATGCGGTGACCGCGCACCCGGTAGGTGCTTGGATCGGCATGGGGATCCGCCGAACAGACCTCGGGAAGATCGTCGGGCTCGCCCGTGTCGTGCAATCCCCCAGCTTCGCGATCGAGCTGCTCCATGGGCGGCGCCTGCACCATCACGTACTCGACAGTGACCCGCGGCGGCGGGGCCGAGGGCGCTGCCTGGACGCCAGTGCCGAACAGGTCACCACCAAGGGAGACCAGCAGAGCGACACTGAGCAGCGAGGCCGGGATGATGGGCGTGATTCGCATACACGGACTCGGGCGTTGACGATCGCCTCATGGGATCGGGGGGGCGCCGAGGGCGCGCCATGTAATGCGAGCCCAAGAGGTGGGCAAATTAGCCCTTGACATGCCCAATATCGAGCAAGAATGAGCTCTAGGCAATTCGCGCGCCATCACCCGATGCCCACCCTGGGACGCCCAACATCGCCAACGCGATATAGCCCTCAACCCCACCCGAGCGCCCCTCCCGTCCCCCAGGAGTCCACCGTGCGCTGCAGCCCGTTCATCGCCCTCACGCCCCTGTTCGTCAGCGCCTGCCTCGGCTCGAGCCGCCAAGCGCCCACCACCACGGTAGAGCCCGAGCCGGCCACCGACGCCCTGAGCCCCGAGGCGGCAGCCCCGCCTCCCGAGCCGGTGGCGGTGGTCCCCCCCGCCCCTCCCGAGCCGCCCCCACCGCCGCCATGGCTGCCGCTGGAGCTCCAACCCCTGCCATCGGCGGGCATCCTGAACTACACCCTGCTGGACGCGGGCGAACAGCCACCCGAGCCCGGCTCCCAGCTCTTCCCCGAACAGTACAGCACGGTGCCTGGCGTACTGGGCTTCCAGGGCGGAAACCTGAGAGACGGCGCCACCGCAGGGACCGCGGCCATCCAAGAAAAACGCCTCGAGCTGGTGTGGTCCCACGAGACCCGGGTCAGCACCCAGCGCGCCGCGGGCGCCAAGCACAAGAACTGGGGTGGCGGCGCCGGCTGGACGGGCCAGCCCGCCCTGGTGCAGTGGCCCGCCGAGACCAAGGCCGCCATGAACCTGCTGCCCCAGTACGCCCAGGACGATGACTTCGTCGAGGTGGTGCAGGCCTCCCTGGACGGCCACGTCTACTTCCTGGACCTGCACACCGGCCAGCCCACCCGCCAGGCCAGCTTCCACAACTTCCGCAGCGACGCCTTCGACGCCGACACCATCGAAGTCGGTCACCCCATCAAGGGCTCGGTCTCCCTCGACCCCAGGGGCTGGCCCATCCTGTACGTGGGCCAGGGCATCGCCGAGGGTGCCGAGTTCGGCTTCCGCGCCTTCAGCCTCATCGACGGCCAGCGCCTGCTGTACCTCGAGGGCCGCGACCCCAAGGCCCTGCGCCGCTGGGGCGCCTTCGACTCGAGCGCCATCGTCAACAGGGACACCGACACCATGTTCGTCGGTGGCGAAAACGGCCTGGTCTACAAAGTGGGCCTGAACACCACCTACGATCCCGCCGCACCCTCCATCACCATGGCCCCCGCGATCGAGCGCCTGCAATACACCATCCAAGGCGCCGAGGGCCGCAAGATCGGGGTGGAGAACTCCATCGCCGTGTACAAGAACCTGGCCTGGTTCGCCGACAACGGCGGCGGCATCCTGGCGGTAAACGCCGACAGCCTCGAACCGGTCTGGGCCTGGCACGGCGAGCAAGCCGACGACACCAACGCCACCATCGTGGTGGAGGTAGAAGACGACCACCCCTACCTCTACCTGGGCACCGAGATCGAGTACCAGGAAGGCATCAGCGACCAGGCCTGGGTGCACCGCTTCGATGGGCTGACCGGCACCCCCATGTGGTCGGTGGGCTACCCGGCCCGACCCGCCAAGAAGGGCCTGAACCTCAGCGGCGGCGTCTACGGCACCCCAGTGCTGGGCAAGCATGCCGTGGACGACCGCCTGTTCGTATCCGTCGTCGAAATGGGCGACCTGGGCGCGGGCCTGCTGGTGGCCCTGGACAAGACCACCGGCCAAGAGCTGTGGCGCAACGTCCTGCCTTGCTACGCCTGGTCCACTCCCCTGGCCATCTACGATGCCGACGGCAACGGCTACCTGGTGCTGGGGGACAGCTACGGCGACGTGATCCTGTTCGATGCAGCCACGGGCCAGGAGCTCCACCGCATCTCTCTGGGCTACCTGATCGAAGCCTCCCCGGCGTTCATGGACGACATGATCATCCTGGCCGTGCGGGAGAAGGCCATCCATGGGATTCGGGTGAAGTAGAGCGCGTTAGCCGCTCACCCGCCCCAGCCGCGACGGTCCACCATGGAACTGGGCCCACGGGGCGCCATCTGCAGGGCCCCCTGCCCCGCCGTCGAAGCAGTACAGCTTGTAGTCCCAGCAGCTCACCAGCACCCGTCCCTCCGGGGTGAGCAGGGGCGAGGATCTCAGATCCCTTCCGCAGCGTTCCTTCCAGATGGTCTCGCCGGTCTCCACGGACAAAGCACGAAGCCGACCGTCGTTGCAGCCCACAAAGCACAGCCCGTCCTGGGCGATGGCCGGGGTGCCGTACACGCCGTTGGGAAGCACTTGGCTCCACAGGGGCTCGCCCGTGGCGGAGAATGCCTTCACGTGGCCGCCCCGGGTGGTCACCAACACACGACCATCGGCACCCACGCTACAGCCCGCGTAGACCTGGGCACCCACGAGCCGACGCCAGGCCACAGCGCCGTCGCGCACGGCCAGCAGATCGCCACTCCAGGAACCCAGGAACACAGTGCCATCCAGGCCCACCGCCGCTGGGGCGACCACTGTGTCGACCTCCAGGGCCACCCGGGACCCATCCGCGCCTACAAGATCCCGGTCCGACACCAGCACCGTGCCCGCCGCCACCACGGGGGAGCTGGCGATGAGATCGGCCACGGGCAGCCGCTGGATCACCTCGCCTTGGGGGGACAGCTGCCACAGCACTCCGCCGTCGTCGCCCACCCAGATGGCGCCCTCGGCGTCGATACACGGGGTGGTCATCACGGGGTGACCGGCGTCGTGCTTCCAGGCCAGCACACCGTCCAGGCCCACCGCGTAGAGGCTGCCGTCGTAGCTGCCCACCAGCACCAGGCCCGCGGGATGTACAGAGGGTCCGGCCTCGATGGGCCCCCCGGTATCGATGCTCCACCGTTGAGTGCCGTCGGTAGACACGGCGTGCAGCCGGCCGGCCCGGGATCCGACGAAGCAGACGCCATCCGGGCCCAGGGCCGGGGACGATCCGAGCATAGCGCCGGCGTCGAAGGTCCACAGCAAGCGGCTCACGGGCCTTCCTCCAGGCAGTAGAAGGTGCCGTCGCGCACACCGATGTGGATGCGCCCCCCGGCGATGCAGGCCGAGGACACGATGTAGCTGCCGGCGTGGAGGCGAGCCCACAGGGTGCGGCCGTCGGTGGTTGCCAGGCAGTGCAGGGTGCCCACCCAGTCGCCGATGACCACGCAGCCGTCCACCACGGTAGGGGAAGCCCAGGTGCCAGATCCCATGCTCTGCTGCCACAGGACCGCGCCATCGATAGCCGACAGGCAGTGCATCAGGCCGGCGTCGTCGCCGATGTACACTCGACCGTTCACCACCGCTGGGGTGCCCCACACACCCGCCGCGGCCCGGAAGCGCCAGACGCGCTCGCCGCTGGTGGCGTCGATGCAGTACAGGAAGCCGTTCTCGCAGCCCACGTACACCCGGCCATTCACCACCACTGGGCTGCTGTCGGTGTCGTCGCCGGTGGGAAAACGCCACAGGGGGCTGCCGTCGTCGGCCCCCATGCAGTGCAGCTGCCCGTCGTAGGAGCCGATGTACACCCGGCCGTCCACCACCGCTGGCGAGCTCTCGATGGATCCGCCGGTGGGACTGCGCCACAGCACGTTGCCAGTGCCATCGATGCAGTACAGGTGCTTGTCCTCGGCACCGAACCAAGCGCGTTCGCCGATGGCCACGGGGGTCGAGTCCACGTCCTTGCCACCGCAGGCCAGGCTCCACAGGGGGCTGCCATCGATCGCCGAGATGCAGTGCAGGTGGTTGTCCCGGCTACCGAAGAGCACCCGGTCGTCCCACAGACAGATGGAGCTCTTGATGCTGTCTTCGACCCGTGCCTGCCACACCGGCTCGCCGCTGTCGGCGTCGCGGCAGTAGCACACGCCGTCCAAGCCGGGCACGAACACGCGACCGTGACCCACCGCCGCCTGGCCGCTCCAGCCGGTGCCCTTCCAGGTACGCTGGCCCCAGCTGGTCTTCTCCACATGCACCCCCGTGGCGAAGCTCCACCGCACCCGGGGCGCCCGGGGTACCGGGCCCACGCCCTGCAGGGCGCGGGCAGCGTCACCGCGGAACGTGGGAAGAAAGGGCGGCTCCATGGGCGCCGGTGACTCGGGGGTCGGTTCCAGGGCCAAGCCCGGCCGCAGGGGCCAGCCCAGCAGGGCCAGCCAGGTGGCGCTGGCGCCCAGCTGCACACAGAACTGCCGCCGCTGCATCATCGTTTCCTGCGCTTGATGGTGGACTGGGCCTCGAGGAAGGGCAGCGGGTCCACCGCCACGCCGTCCACCACCACCTCGAAGTGCAGGTGAGGCCCCACCTGCCGGGCGTTGCCCGAGCGGCCCAAGCGAGCGACGTTGCGGCCGCCCCGCACCTCTTCGTCGTCCCGCACCTTGATGCGGGCCAGGTGCAGGTATCGGGTGACAGTGCCGTCGGTGTGCTCGAGCTCAACCCAGCGACCCGCGGTCTCGTGGCGGCCGCGGCCCACCACCACACCCGATGCCGCCGCCCAGACCCGCACGCCTTGGTCGGCCTCGATGTCGATGCCCTTGTGGGGGCCGTGGGAACGGGGATCGCCGAAGACCGACCACAGCCGCCCCGCCTTGGGTACCACCACCTGCATCGCGGCCATGTGGGGCTCGGTGCTAGGCACACGGCGGGCCGCGCAGCCGCAGATCAGCGCCGCCAACAGCAGCACCGTCCAGCGGTGTCCGTTAGCCCCGGCCGGCATCGGCGGCCTCCGGGTGGGCGTCGGACAGGGCGTCAACGTCACC
>Ga0307987_1002062_pt1 | contig 10690 bp, 11 predicted proteins | sample EllFjometagen181_FD_203157 | JGI IMG/M metagenome (GOLD analysis project Ga0307987, IMG submission 203157) | Marine microbial communities from Ellis Fjord, Antarctic Ocean - #181 | ecosystem: Environmental > Aquatic > Marine > Unclassified | place: Southern Ocean | collected 2014-10-08 | reverse complement strand
GGCCTGAAGGCATGCTCCGAGACCCCATGCAATCCTGATCAGGAGAAAGAAACAGCTCTATGAGCAATATGTAGCTGCTCTTCTATGCCCTTGTAATCTAAAACACAGCATTTTGTATCTGTCAATAAAAGTTTGATGCGTTTGTCCTAGAATTACACCCCCCTTAGATTAAAGTTTTTAATAATTTACGATTATCATGTTATAATTTGGGGAGGAATTTGGGTAATATGATTATAAATTGTAAAAAAGTATCCTTCATTTTACCGATCGACGGTAATTTTTTTGAGCCTAAATAATTATCGTATAGCCATCCTAGCTCCGCCAATCACATTTCAAATCTTTTCGTAAGGGAACTCTTTTGTAGGTATATTTTGGATATCCTATCATCACACCACCATGCAGTTCATGCCCTTCCGGCAGATCCAGAGTTTCGATAAGAGGAGCATAACTCTTTGAGGCAGCTGTTAGATATCCAGCCCAGCAGGTACCAAGCCCCTTACGGGCTGCAAGCAATTCCAGATAGGTCAATGCAGTAACACCATCAGCGGAGTTCCCCTTTGGTCCATGAACAAGTATAAGATAGGGAGCATCCCGCAGAACCCAGTCTCTGCCTGAGTCCCAGGCATCAGAAAGACGTCTCATATTGGCAGCACGATTTTTATCCGGCACCTGCTCAGCAAGTCCCTTCATCCAGTCATTTACCATTGAAGCCAATGGACGCAGCTTTTCAGGATTCTCATATACGATCCAACTGACATTTTGTGCATTTCCGCCGGTTGGGGCATATCTGGCTGTATCAAGAAGCTCCTCGAAAACAGCATGATCTACGACTTTACCAGTGAATTTTCTGATTGATCTCCGTGATCTGAGAAACAGACCCATCTCATCTGCAGAGGGAAGCTGATTCTCCTGAAAAGATTCACAGGCATCAGCCTGCAGGGAATCGAGCGAGATTGAACCAAATGAACACACGGCTACACAATGACCGCAAAGAATGCAGTTATTGCTCATACCTTCTCTCATTTCGGGGATAGCCCCACTCTCTGACATCCCAATGCAGCCAGCAGGACAAACTTCTACACAAATCCCGCAGGCAGTACACGTCTCTTTATCAATTATTACATTACTCATGAATTCTCACATCCTTCGATTCTATTTTTAAAATTTATTTTAAGCATCTGCAGCTAACGTAGATAGGTTTGTACATTTTCCAAGTGTTCATCATACGTTACTGCAAAATGGATTTGTGCAGTACGATCATGAAGATAGTAGTAATAGGGAGATTTTTCCGGATAGGCTGCTGCCTGAAGAGCTTCAAATCCAGGATTTGAGATACCTGTGGGAGGAAGGCCCCTTTTCCGTCTGGTATTGTATGGAGTGGGATTCTCTAAAGCCTCTTTACTGATAGGATTTTTCCAATCGTTCAGTTCATACCGGGTAGTTGCATCTATACCAAGAGGAATACCCTCATCTAACCGTTTCCACATAATTCCGGCTATTAGCGGCATCTCATCCGAAGCTCCTGCCTCCCTCTGTATCATTGAGGCCACAATCACTGCATCCGCTAAGGTGCGCCCCTGCAAATTGAGCTGCTCTTTCATTGGGCCGGTAATCATTTTTAGCCGATCATACATCTGACCGGCAAGAACTCCGGCAGCATTATTAAGCTGATCTAAAATATACTCATCAGGATAATAAAACCCTTCCGTAAAGGGAAGATCATTATCACGTGCTATCTGCTCTGCTGCAAGAATAAATTCACCCTTATCTGCCAGTCCGTTTGCTGTGAGAAATGCATCAATCTGCTCCAAGGTATATCCAGGATAAATATAGATAATAGGATGATCCCAATACCCCCTTGTCAGTGCTGTTGCTGCATCAGAAACGGACATCCCTGTGGGGAGAAAGATTGCGCCGGAGCGAATCTTTGTATCCAAATTATTCGAAACAAGATAGCTCTGCAGCCTGGAAGAACTTGAAATAATCCCTGCAGTATCAAGCAATTTACAGATATCGCCTGCCCTCATCCCACTTTCAATGAATATACGCACTTCGTTATCAAATGGGGTATCTGCATCTATGAGAGGAACCGGCCCCAATGGGGTATCTGCGATCTCATCCTTAAAAGATTCTCCCTGGTTCAACACAAGTATTGTAATTACCACCGCAACTACTATCAAAGCTAAAGAAATGATACCAAATTTAATCTTTTCCCGCCGCTGTTTCATTTTCTTCGCAGAGAGTTTTGGTTTTTTTCTTGCCTGGGGTTTTTTAGCCGAAGCCCTTTTCATCGGAGATTGCTTTTGGAGCTGTGGATTTTTGGCTTTCACCGAGGCAGGAGTTGCTTTTTCCAGGGGTTTTCCCGAACTACCCGTTTTGGGTCGGTCAGTAAAAATCATTGCTTCTTCAGCAGCTTTTCTTGCAAGCAGCTTAGTAGCCCTGGATGATGGCTCAAATGGAGTTCCCCGATCTTCCAGATCAGTAAAAATATCTGAGGTCCCATCAGTATCTGCATATTTTTTTGCAGCATACTCCTTTTTATCAAACAGCTCATTCTGAGCAGGAGTTTTCTTTATAACTCTTTTTTTTGCCGAGCTTGTAGATTTTTTCTTTTGGTTAGTATTTTTGTTATCAGATGAAGTACTCATAGATTTCTCTTGTATTAGTTATACACCGCACTCTGTTAATAGAGTCGGTTTAAACCTTTACTCAGTTTCCTTCCCGGCTATTTTCTTAAGATTCACTATCTGTTTTCTATTCTGAGAAACCGTTTCCTTGATATCCTGAATCTGTTTTGTCAGCATGGTAATCTGTCCATTAAGGTGTTCAACCCTATCCTGATCATTTTTTATTATAGCTTCCAACTCAGTAATACGGATTTTAGCTTCCAATTGAGTTATCTTACTTTCAAGTTCTTTCTGCTTTCTTTCAAGTTTATGAATATGCTGAAGGTTATTTGCTGCTTCAGGCACTTCTTCAACTTTCGCAAGTTCCTCAGGATGATCCAACATAAAATGCGCTAAGTCAATATAGAGAACCTGAAGGTTTGTGTAATAGAGTTGCCGATTCTTTGTCAGCTCCTCTACTCTTTTTTCAATAGTACCGGTAACTCCGGCCCGAAGAAGAAACTCTTCATTCTTTTGCCCTTCACTCTTTCGATTCTCCATCTGTTCATAAAGCCGGGCACTTTCAATGCTGATCCTTTTATAGTCCTCTGAAATAATAATTGCATTGCGGCTTTTAACTTGTTTTATATAATCAGAAGAACTTATCTGTTTTCCCGCTTTTCTAAAAAGATCTTCACGGGCAGAATCTAGCTTCTGGATCTCGTTTTTCAATTTATTACGTTTAATTCGCAGAGACATTTTCTCAAAAAAAGGTGCAGCAACAAAGCGAAGTTCATTCTCCTTGAGAGCCTTTTGAAATTTAGTCAATTCAGTATTCTGGTGTGTTACAGAGGTAAAAAGTAGAGAAAACTCCTCTCCAAGAGATCCGGCAGAGTATTCCTCATATGCAATTACTCCTATTCTGCTGAACAAAGAGTTTTTTTCCATATCAATTGATGAGAGCCGCTGCTCTATAGTAGCAATTTCTTCTCTTGCAGCATGACTCTTATCTTTTGCCTGCTGAATCTCGGAGATTTTCATGTCCAGAGTATCAACATCTACTTCAATTGCTTTAATTCGGGTCTGCATCTCTTTTGCTTCAATAAACTTAGGAGATGCGAATCTTGCCAGAACTTTTCCAAGCTGCTCAAACTGCACCTCTAATTCAGAGAGAATTCCAGAGATTTCTTTTCTATATTCTACAATTTGTGCACTCTTTTGTTCCATTTGCAATCCTTCCGCTTTCCCTATTCATGAGACAATTCCAAAATTCAAAGAAAATTGCCTTAATCCTTGCAACTATTATTTAACAGCCCGAACATCTCCCTGAGCCCCGGGCAGACCTGCAATTATTAGCATATTAGCATAGAACACGTTCCTTGACAAAGCTAAAGAGTGATTATATTCTAATAAAAAACTAACGTGGAAAAAGAGTGTGTTCAAGAAAATTAAACAGCTTTCGGAAATATTTTACACCCTTTGTAATGATTTTGGGTTCACCTCTCCCACCGTTCTTCAGCAAAAAATACCGGAATTTGTTGTTGGAAACAGAATTGGTGTTGGAAATAAATATTGTAACAGCATCATAGAATCCTCAGAAAAAGACGGTACGGTGATTGCAGGACTCCTCCTTAATCTACTGCGTGAACAAAAAAGAAATAAGGATAAACTCCGAATATCAGCATATTCAGGCCCGGAAATGCTGCTGTTGGCAGACCAGAAATCTTTAAATTTACTTGAAACCAGTAACATATCTGATATTGCAGCAACCCGAAATCACCCTTCAATCAGCGTCATTGGAACACAGGAAATTGCTGGAGATGACTTACAGGAACTCCGTACAGAGCCCCGGCTTCTCGCTGCAACGCCTGACAGACTTATTGATCATCTACGACGGGAGAACATCAATCTTCGAAAAGTAGTTGATCTGGTAATAATCAGGCCTGACCACCACAGCTACCCTGATATGCAGGAAAAAGAGTTTTCCGGGAATCTCCTAAGCTTCAACCGGGATCTGCACTATATCTACTCAAAGTTTAAGAAGAGACCGAAAACATGCATCTTTTCTCCAAAACCGGAGCAAGACACCTCTTTAATCGAGCTTATGAATCGACCACATATTATCAGACGTGTTGATTGGGAGCATCAGCTGCAGGTCCTTCACACTGGAATTTTCTCTGAACTCTATCCGGAACTTATCTCTGAAATAGTTTTCAGTCGGCAACTATGCGGGCATATTTTAGTTTTTTGCGATACCCGCTCTGTTAAAACAGCTGTACAACGGGAAATAGAGAGAAACTCTTACTATTTCACTGGATCAGCTCATTTGTTAACAGATACACTTTTGGATGTACCAGAATCAGGTACGTTTTTTTTCTATGGATTACATGACAGTAAGGGAATTCAGCAGATAATTCCGGTCATTGCAAATAATCCGCAAATACATAATTATGTGTGTTTGACATTTCCCCATAAAACTACAATCTGCCAAATGCTGGAGGAGCACTTTACTATGAAAAATACTCTCGATGAAAAACCCAGATCTGAACAAATTACAGCCGGAAAAATTAAGATGCTGCTGGAAAAAATCCGTGGTGATAAAAAACCTGAGGAACTGCAGGAATTCCGAAAACTCATTAAAAAAACAGTTCCATTCTCAATGCGGAGATACCTTGCGGCATACCTTCTTCGGGATGCGATTGGCAGCCTTCCGGAAACCACCAGTAAATCTGCCGGATCAGAAAAAAAATCCAGGCAAATCACAACTCCTGCTGAAGGATCCTCACTTTTTATCAGTATTGGTAAAAGCAGACGAGTCTACCCAAAAGATCTCTCCCGCCTACTGCAGGAAACTGCCGAATTAGATAGTTCAGAGATTCTCTCCATTAAAATATTGGATAATTATTCATTTATTGCTGTCTCTGAAAAGAAAGCCGGGCAGGCAATTGAAAAGCTTAATGGGATTAAGTTTCGAGGCCGGACTATAACTTGTGATTATGCCAGAAAGAAAGAGTAACATATGATCCCCAAAGTTATAACAATTCAGGTAGGCATAATCGGGACCAACTGTTACCTCTATCATGAAAAAGAAGATTCTTCCTGCTGGGTAATTGATCCGGGCGGAGACGCTGATAAAATCATACAAACTCTGCGTGATAAAAGACTTACACCGAAAGGTATTCTTCTCACACACACCCACTTTGATCATATTCTGGGACTCACCGGTTTGATTAAAGCGTATGGTAAAAGTATTCCTGTCTGTGTCCATGTCAATGGAAAATCATCGCTTGGGAAAGCAGGTGGAGAGAGACAAAAAGAAGTTCTTTCGATGATGTCTCCCGGATTGGCCGCTGAAAATTCTGAAATTCTAGAAAATCTTCCTGAGGCAACACATATTTTTTATGCAGAAGCTACTACGGATAAACCGGAAGAAGTTCCGGATTCTACTCTTTCAGTAATTCAAACTCCTGGACATGCCCCGGAATCAATTTGCTTTTATTCTGCTGAGTTTGGAATTCTGTTTAGCGGTGACACATTATTCAGGCAATCTATTGGCCGTTCTGACTTTCAGGGAGGAAACAGTGAGGAGCTGCTGCACTCTATAGGCAGCAAACTCTACACCCTTCCGGAAAAGACCATCGTATATCCCGGACATGGGGGGTCTACAACAATTGGATATGAAAAAGTTCACAATCCATTCATTACAGATAACTAAATCTAAAAATTTCTAATTAATATGAATTATAGGTTTTTTGGATAAGAGGGAGCACGACAATACCAGAATAGTACTGTCACGCTCTCTTCTTCCTGTTAACCTCATCACCAGCCTTGCACTCTATACATCGTACTGCATAGGGTATTGCCCGTAATCTATCCTGAGGAATTTTTTTTCCACAACTCAGACAAGTGCCGTAGCGACCATTTTTTAACCGGGCCAGGGCTGATTCAATACGACGCAGCCGGTTAGTTTCGTGCTGATTAAGAGCTTCGAGCTTTCTGCACATGACGTCATCAGCTGCGATATCCCCTAAATCCTTAATATCCATTCCGCTAACGAGTTTCTTAAAATCCTCGTTCTCTGAAATAAACATTTTGAGAATTTCTTCCTGAAGAGCAGTTAACTGCTCTTCCATTTCTTTAACAAATATTGCTTCCAAGGGTTTACCCCCCTTATATACTCAATAATAGGATGAACTTTTTTAGTATAAATCCAATAATTTGTCAACAGGATTCATTAAAAATAAAATAACTTGGGGCTCAAGAGGTTACAAATTTAAATATATTTTTAGAGAATAAAGAATTGGCGCTTGCCAGGAGCCTGTCGGACTTTATCATGACTCAGAGTAAACTCTGAGTTTTTCAGGGAAAATATTGAACTTTCCGACTGAAAAACCAGTGGATTTGCCCATATTTTGTGTTTCAGTCCCCTGATAATCCAATTATCAGATAATAAGTTTTTTATTTACTAAAGAACTTCAAATTCAAAACATCGTTTTGAAACAGTTGACACCAAAATTTTGTCTGTATCCACTGATTTTTCACTTCGAAACCCTAAGTCCGACAGACTCCTAGCTTGACAAAAGCTCTGACATCCCATAGAATTTTTTTCAGTTTGCAGATAAAGCAACTGCAGCATATTTAGGAGGAATCGTGGCTAAAGAAGAAGCGATAGAAGTTGAAGGTGTGGTAAAAGAATCACTTCCCAATACTATGTTTAGGGTTGAACTGCAAAATGGACACTTAATTCTCGCACATCTTTCAGGAAAGATGCGGAAACATTATATCCGAATTGTGCCCGGAGACAAGGTGCGGGTGGCACTCTCACCCTATGATTTAACTCGGGGAAGAATTATATACCGGGAGCGTTAACGAAAAATCAATCATTTTTAAAAAGAAAACATAAAAAAAGACATCGCTTAAGTTCGATGTCTTTTTTTCTTTATTGCAATCCATACTGCCCCGCTTCCCCCATCAGCTCGCTGAGGGGTTCCGGTCATTCCAGCATAAGGGGAAGCAGCTATACAATCCCTCACAACCTTTTTCAAAACAGATTCGCGGTTTTCCGAATGATTTCCTTTCCCATGAATTATCTGCACTTTTTGCAGACCTTTTCCAGCTGAATGTTCAAGGAACTCCATCACCATCTTTCTCGCCTCAATCGATGTAAAACCATGTAAATCTATCTCATCTTGCGGTTTCATGCGCTTTAAATCCGAAAGTAACGTTTTATTTACACTATCACTTTGATCTATAGAAACATCACGGGCATGTGACTGCCGCTCATGCTGTTCTGATATTATTTTACCCTTCTCTGAGTTTTCCCATTGATCAAGTAAATCTTTGAAGTCCACGTGGTGATCTATACCTCTCTAATATCAATAATTTCTATGCTGCAGGGTTTCAGGGCTTCTATCAAAACTTCTTTTGCAAGACCTTTCACCTTCATTGTGCAGACAGCATTTGTAGAATCTGTTCCTAAAAATGTTCCAAAAGATATAATATCTCCGCCTTTTTCTGTAATTGCCTGTCCAAGAGCTGATATTTCTCCGGGTTTATCCGGTATTAGCAATGTTACCCGTAAGCCACTATGCCGGGCGCCAAAAAGTTCCATAAAGACTTTGAATAGATCAGATTCAGTTATAATGCCAACCAATACTCCGGAATCAACTATCGGCAGTCCGCCAATGTCGCTATCAACCATTATTCTGGCAGCTTCTTCCAATACTGTATCAGAAGTTATGGTGAGAACTTGGGTATTCATCACCTTTTTTACTGTTAGTTGTGAAAGAAGATAGGTTATTTCATGTATATCAAGGGTTGATGCTGGAGATGGAGATGCATACAGAAGATCTTTCTCAGTAACTATTCCAACTAGTTCCTTTTTTTTATTCAACACCGGCAATCTGTGTATTTTCTCTCTTCGCATAATCCGTTGAGCTTCTGCCACCGGCGTATCAGGGGAAATAGTAAAAGGATTTCTCGTCATTCGTGTCTTTACAATCATTTTAAAGTCTCCTTAATATTCAAAAAAGCTAATTCAGTTTAAAAATATCTTGATATGAAGAAACTCTTGCAAATACTTTATATTTTACAAGTGCAGTGCTTTTTTGTATTGCTATACGCCGAGATATGCTTCCCTGATCCTATCATTTGCGAGAAGAGCCTTAGTTGTATCAGCCTGAGTAATACGCCCTGTTTCCATAACATATCCTCTATGAGCAGTACGAAGAGCCAGATTTGCATTCTGTTCTACCAGGAAAATAGTAGTTTTTTGCTCCAGGTTAATTTTTTTAATAATAGCAAATATTTGCTGAACGATAATCGGAGCAAGTCCGAGTGATGGTTCATCCAGAAGCAGCAGCCTGGGTTTAGCCATCAGGGCCCTGGAAATTGCCAGCATCTGCTGTTCTCCACCGCTGAGAGTTCCACCAACTTGTGTACGACGTTCAGCAAGAATAGGAAAGAGATCATATATGTACTCAATATCCTTTTTGATCTGCTCTTTATCTTTCCTGAGAAATGCTCCCATATCCAGATTTTCGCGTACGGTGAGGGCTGGAAAAATTCTCCGTCCTTCCGGTACCTGTATAATACCACGAGCAACAATCTCATCTGTTGCTGTTTTTGTGATATCTTTTCCTTCAAATATAACCTTACCGCTTCTGGGAGGAATAACTCCGCAGATTGACATCAACGTAGTAGATTTTCCGGCTCCATTAGCTCCGATCAGAGTAATGATTTCACCCTCATTTATTTCAATATCCACATCACGAAGAGCGTGAATATTACCATAATAGGTGTTGAGTTTTTCAAGTTTAAGCATCAATGTCCTCCCCTAGGTAGGCTTTGATAACAATTGGATCTTTTTTGACATCTTTTGGAACTCCGGAAGCTATTCCCTTACCGTAGTCCATAACGTAGATTTTTTCAGACAAAGACATTACAAGACTCATATCATGCTCAATAAGCAGAACTGAGATACTCTCTTCTTCCCTGAGCTTCAGTATCAGTTCAACCAGGTCTTGCGTCTCCTGGGGGTTCATACCGGCAGCCGGCTCATCAAGCAGTAGTAGAAAAGGTTCTGTAGCCAGAGCTCTGGCTATTTCCAGTCTTCGCTGCTCTCCGTAGGGAAGATTTTTCGCTTGTTCATTGACCCATTTCTCAAGTCCTATTTTTTTCAGGATTTCATAACAGTCATGGAGAAGTTTTTGCTCTTCAAGGCGGGTCTTTTTTCCTCTAAAAATTGCTCCAGCGATCCCGGCTTTCATTCGTGCATGTCGGCCGATCATAACATTTTCCAGAACGGTCATACTCTGAAAAAGCCGGATATTCTGGAATGTTCTGGCCAACCCTTTTTGGGTTATAATATGCGGCTTCTGTTTCTGTATCTCTTCAGCCTCACGCCCCGGGGGATTAATGGTCACTGTCCCTTGCATAGTGTTATATACACCGGTTACACAGTTAAAGAAAGTTGTTTTTCCTGCACCATTCGGACCGATAAGAGCTACAATCTCACCCTCATTTACTTCAAGACTTACATGGTCTACAGCCCGCAGTCCACCAAAATCCATAGTAAGATCTTTTACTTCAAGTACACCCATCCTACACACCCTCTTCTTCAAATTCAGCGGTATCTTTATTGGTAAAATTATAGTGCTTCCGCTTCTCAGGGATGAGTCCACCTGGTTTAAATACCATCATAATAACAAGTACTGCTCCAAATACGAGCATCCGATACTCCGAAAAAGCACGCAGATATTCAGGCATCAATTTAAGAACCAGTGCTGCAAAAATAACTCCTGGAATGGATCCCATTCCACCGAGAACTACAATACAAAGCACCAGTACAGATTCCCAAAGGGTAAAACTGGCAGGATTAATAAAGGTGGTATTCGCTGCAAAAACAACTCCTGCCACTCCGGCAAATACTGCTCCTAAAGCAAAAGCGATTACCTTGACTCTCGTGATATTAATACCCATGGACTGGCAGGCAATTTCATCCTCCCTCATGGCTATCAACGCCCGGCCGATACGAGAATCCTTTAAGCGGAGTGTTATTAATATAGTAAGAGCTGCCAGTACAA
>Ga0307987_1002060_pt1 | contig 10692 bp, 10 predicted proteins | sample EllFjometagen181_FD_203157 | JGI IMG/M metagenome (GOLD analysis project Ga0307987, IMG submission 203157) | Marine microbial communities from Ellis Fjord, Antarctic Ocean - #181 | ecosystem: Environmental > Aquatic > Marine > Unclassified | place: Southern Ocean | collected 2014-10-08 | reverse complement strand
CCATGGCAGATCAGCACCAGGATAAACAGGCAGTGAAGGATAAAAAACAGCCAGTTTTTCATTCGGCCTGATCGTTTGGCCAGGGACAGTTGCCGGGCCAGGCTGCAGCAAAGGGCATTTATCAACAAAATTCCGGCGGTAAGACACAACAGGAAAAACCAGACCACCAAGGTGGGATCTGTGGGCCAGGTTGTGGTGAGCCAGTTGAAAATACTGACCTCATTCATTCGGGTGAAGGCCTGCTCATGGGAGATATTTAAAAAGACACCCGCCCCCATGAGAAGGACCAGGACAACCAGGTTGTAAAAGGTGAGGGTTACAGAACTTAAGAGCTGAATCATGGTGTTTTTCCTTAATGATAAAATATCATCCACAAAATAAAAATACCCGGCAGGGTGCCTGTTATTCCCCGGGCAATTTTGTTTCGGGTGAGGCCTGGGGGAAGGTGGCAGACCGCCATGATAAGCAGAAAGAGGATGGAGGCTTTAAAGAACCCCCGGCTCCATTGCCAGGAATCTCCGAACCAGTTCAAACACCAGAGGGAGCCTGCCCATTCACTGACAAGATAAAGACAAGCACCTGCCAAAAGTGTATTTCGTCCCCCCATTAATAAGATTTCGGTATCTTGTTTTCCCAGGAGATGGGCAAGGTATTGACTGGCCCCGTGGACAAGGAAAGCCGCGGTCAGCAACCGGAAATTAAAAAAGATATTGACCCAGAGGTTGCCATACATGAAATAATCGTCATTGAGTCCCATGGGTTTGTCCCATTGTATGAACAGAATCATCAGGGTTCCAAGGCTGTTGAACAGGGAAAATCCGGAAAGGGGGCCGGCATTTTTTTGAAATACCAGGGCCAGGATTCCCATGACACCCACCATATAAATACTGGCTTCAAAGGGACCGAACAAGGGGGGTCTTCCCACGGAAAAGCATATGAAGAGAATGCCGGCAAGGCAGGCCCCGATCCGCAGGAGTAAAAACAGGCCATATATCCGGTCTTGTTTGATTCCTGCGGTGAATAGTTCCAGTATCACAAGTCCTGTGACCACCCGGTAAATCAGTGTGGGGAAATCAATGGTCACCTTTGTCCTCCTCATTTCTTGTTTTTGTGGGGTTCATTTTTGTGGGGTTCATGGGGTCGCTTAAAATACTTTCAGGGAAAAATAGTTTTTTCTGCTCATTGATCTTCACAATCCCCAAGGGGATGTCATACAAAGCAGAGATATTTTTTTGTGTCATGGTTTCACCGGCAGATCCTTGTTCCATGATGGTGTTGTTCTTGACCATGATCAGATCATCGGCAAACATCGCTGCCATATTGGGATCATGCAGGGTGGCCACAATACTGATTCCCTTGGAGCGGCAAAGGGATTTTATGGCAGACAGCAAATGGTATTGGTTGTTAAAATCCAGGTGGTTGGTGGGTTCATCCAGGAGCATGAGGTGTTTTGTCTGGGTTATGGCCCTTGCCAGCAGGCATATCTGGCGTTCCCCTCCTGAAATTTGATTAAAATTTTTCAAGGCCAGGGAACCGGCATTTAAAAAATCCAAGGCTTGTCGGGCTGTTTTAAAATCCGAGGGGCTCGGCCGTTGTGACAGGCGTAAAAAAGGTGCTCTTCCCATGACCACCACGTCAATTACCCGGTAGGGAAAGATGTCCAGGTGCTCCTGGGGGACCAGGCTGATCTTCTGGGCAATCTGGTTCTGGCCCATATCCGCGATATCCTGGCCATGGACCAGCACCTTGCCGGAATCGGGGGTTAGTATGTTGTTCAGGCAATGGAGAAGGGTGGTTTTTCCCGAACCGTTTCGTCCTAGAATGGCGCAGAACCTTCCGGAATGAACCTTAAAAGAGATATGTTCCAGCACCGGCACCTGGCGGTAGGTAAACCTAAGATCTTGGCATTCAAGAGTTACAGCCATCCGCTTCCCCTGTTTTTAATCATGAGATATCCAAAGATGGGAGCGCCGGTCAGGGCGGTGATGATGCCCACGGGAATTTCAGCCGAAGAGACGGTTCTGGCAAGGGTATCGGCTGCCAATAAAAAAATGGCGCCCAGCAGGGCTGTCATGGGGATCATTCGTTCATGTTCCGGTCCTGCAATGGCCCGGGCCATGTGGGGAATGATCAGTCCGATCCAGGCGATCTGGCCGCAGGTGGCTACTGAAATGGCCACCATGAAAGAACTGGTGATAATGAGCAACCGTCTGAAAAAAGAGGGGCTCATCCCTAAGGACCTGGCCTGGATATCCCCCAGGGAAAGAATATTCAGCCTGAACCCCAGCAGTATAAAGAGAAGAATTCCCGCCAGGGTAAAGGGTGCCATGACCAGGACATTCTCCCAGGTGACCCGGGACAGGCTGCCCATGACCCAGAAAATGATACTGGGCAATTGCTCATAGGGATCTGAAAAATATTTCAGGATCATGAGCAGGGCATTGAAAAAAGAGAGGACTACCATGCCGGCCAGCACCAGAATCATCACGGCTTTTATGGCGATCATCCGGGCCAGGGCAATGCTCATGGACACGGCCACAAGCCCGAAACCAAAGGACATGACATGGACCAGATAAAAAGAATCAAAGGGAAGCACCAGACCGAGGGCTGCCCCAAAGGTGCAACCAGCAGAAACCCCTAAAATGTCTGGGGAGACCAGGGGGTTCCGGAACAAGGCCTGGTAAACCGCCCCGGAAATTGCCAGGCCCGATCCCACCAGGATGGCCATGAGGCACCTGGGAACCCGGATCCACCAGAAGACCAACTCCCTGGACAGCAGATCCTTGGCGGTTTCATTGCCTGAAAAAAAATTGATCACCAGAGTGAGAAGGTCGGTCCCGCGGATAAAAACCCGGCCCATGGATACGGATACCAGGAAAAGGATCAAAAGTACCAGGGAAAGGATCAATAGTTTGCCTTTGGGGTTAGCGGATCTCAAAAATATCTCCCACCCGTATGATCCTTTTTATTATCATCGGTCCCATTGAATGGTATCATCCAGGCCTCCCCCCATTTCATCCATTGTTTTTCCGAACAGGACCCTGTGAAATTCATTGGTTTTGTCCAGAAGGTCAATGTCAACAAAATAGTCCGGATAGACACGTTTTGCCAGCCAGAGACTTGCCAGCACAGACAAGGGAGAAGGGAAATCCCAGGGGGACAGGGAGGAAGGGCAGCGAAAGACCTGTTGGGTTGAGATGGCGGTCACCCGGGACAAGGCTTTGTTGGAAAGCCGCTTTGTTTCGCTTCTTTTCATGTGCCGGGACAACACCATGAGGTCCGGATTCCAGCGAAACAGCTGCTCCGGGGAAATATCCTGGAAATAGCCGGTCAGCTCCCCGGATACATTTTCAATGCCGGCAGTGGTAAAAATTTCATGCTGGATCATGTTGCCGGTGGTAGTGCTGAACACCCCTCTGGAAGAGGCAAAATAACCGGTTTTCCGTTTCTCTTGGGGAAGATCTTTGAGCCGTTCCCGGATCAGGTGGAGCAGGTTGTCCATCTGCTGTTCCACGGCCAAAATATTGGTTTCTCCTCCCACGGCCCGGGCAATCAGTTTTAAGGAGAGTCGGATGGTCTGAAAACTTTCCGGCAAAATTACAATGGCGGGAATGTTCAGACTAGCCAGTCGATCCGCCACTTGAAGCCCGTCCTTCTGGGAATAGAGAATCACCAGATCCGGTTCCAGGCTGACCAGGGTTTCAAAGTTGATGCCCATGGATTTGTTGCCGATGCCGGTCACTTGATTTATTTTCGGGAAAACCGCTTTGGACAATCGATCCCGCTTGGAAGAGGTATCAACGCCAATCAGCTTTGGTGCAAGTCCCAGGGAAAGCACACACAAGGTGGCGGGTTTAAAGGTGGTGACAATTTTATTGACCACACCCGGTATCACCACCCGACGGCCGGCCTGGTCCATTACCATGCGGCTGTTCTGTTCCTTGCCAATTGCATTGGGCCCAAAGACATTGATTACAAGGGTCAAAAGAAGAACACCCGTCCACACTCTTATCTTTTGCACCATGATTCCGTCCTTTACCTTTGTTGACAACAGCATATTTCCGCATTACATGGCCATTCAGTTATGATTTTTGGTTCTTTATGTCAAGACAAGATAAAATAATATAGTTAAAAAAACTAAAAGCAACCAATTCTTACAATAAATTTAATTCTGCTGCCTGGGATCTTCCGGTTAGAAGCATGAATAGTTTGTCGTTTCCCTGCCCCTATTTTTTCCGGTTTTTGGCAAAGTCTCTGTGGGAAAATTGAAACAAATCATGGGCAATCTGCCGCAGAGTCGGGGAACAGTCGGCTTTTCGAAATTCCCTGTCAGCGGCAAATTCACGCCAGAAGGGCGGCAAATCGTTCATTCTTGTGACCATGCCCCCCTCCTTGTCTTCGGTGACATAGAGCATGGTTTTGATCCCTGAATTGATGATCCGTGTAAGACACATGGGACAGGGCTCCATTGAAGAGACCAGGACCAGGTTTTTATCACCACCAGTCCGTAGGGGTCGTCTCCATAGGCATCATTGATCTTATAGTCCAGAATTCGTTTTTCGAGGGCGGCCAGTTTTATTTGTTTATTTGGTCTTTTGGGGTTTACCAGGGTTTCATCGCATTTTGCCAGGGGGATGAAGACAAAAAAAAGCATCACCAGAAAGGCAGAAAAGATTTTTTTTTTGATGTTCATCACGCCTCCCAGTACACTAAGGCAGACAGGTTGCCGGCGGGCCAGACCACTCGATCTCCCTCACGGGTGAGGTTTTCTTTGAGCAGGTCCTTAAGAAAGGGATCGTGTTCGGTATTGTCCCCAAGGGCCAGCCGGTTTTTCAGCTCAGCCAAGGCGGCTTCAAAACTGTCATGGTCCCAGCCGGGCCATGATCCGTCGGTCTCCATGATCACATCGGGGTAGATGTCCATTGCCAGCAGGATATTATAGGCAATCTGGAAATTGGGGCTGTCATAGGGCTGACCAAACACCCGTGTGGCGGCCTTTGCCATAATGGCATCAGCAAAGGGGGCTCTCAACACCATGATGCACCCCTTGGTGGCGGTGGCTGTCATTTTATTCACAAAGAGTTCAAATTCTTTTACCCCGTACATGGAATGGGATGCCAGGACATAATCATGGAGGGGCATGGTATCTTTTGGCCAGGTGCCGGTGACAATGTCAATGTTGGTGATTTTTTTGTTTTTAATTTTCTCCCTTAACACCTGCTGCATGGCCGGTGAGGGATCCAGGGCGGTGACCTTTGCGGCGTGGGGGGAGGCCAAAAGGGACCATTTGCCCGTGCCAGCTCCTATGTCCAGGAGAGTTGACCCGGGATTTTTTCGTAATTTGCGAACCAGAAAATCCCGGGATGAATCCGGCTTGGACCAGCGGTCCTCCACCATTTTGTCAAATTGTCCGGCCTTATGTTCCCAGAAATCGTCCGATTGGTTTTCTGGTTGGCCTTCTTCCTGGCCGTGTGCCTGACCTTGGACCGCAGGTTTTGTCTGGTCTTGCTTTTTTGGGGCAAAGGCCTGGGACTGAATCTCTGAAAGCTGTTCCCATAGGGTCTGCCAATGTGTCAGTTTTTCCATTCGTTGTCCTTTGTTGGTTTAGGTGCCTGGGGCGCGGCGTTTTTTAAAAGGGGAACACAGATCTTCCGGTCGACACCGTCACCGACACTGAAAACTCGTATGGGGGTGTCATAGGTGGCTTCCAGAAGAGCCTGGGTCAATACCTGGTCTGGATTTCCCACCCCCTTCAATGATTTGTTTTTGAGAATCCCCACCTTGTGGGCCGATAAAAAGGCATGGTCGGGAAAATGGGAGGCCATGATAATGGTCATGCCCTCCTTTGACAGGCTGTCCACCACTTCCAAAATTTTGATCTGGTTCCCGAGATCCAGGTGGGAGGTGGGCTCATCCAATAGCAGCACCCTGGGCGACTGGGTCAAGGCCCTTGCAATGAGCACCATCTGCCACTCCCCGCCCGACAGGCGGTTGCAGGGCCTTTTGGCCAGGTGGGCTATGCCCAGCTTTTCCATGGCCGACGCTGCATGGTGCCGGTCGGTCGTTGAGGGAGAAGAGGCCATGCCGATCCGTGAGGCACGTCCCATGACCACGATATCCGCCACGGAAAAGGGGAAGGCTGAAACAAGGCTCTGGGGGACGAATCCCAGCAGTTTGGCAATTCTTCCCGAAGGCAATTGCCCCAGATTCTCCCTGTCCAGAAGCACCCTTCCGGTGGGGGAGGACAATAGTTGGGCAATACACTTGAGCAGGGTGGATTTTCCCGAGCCATTGGGCCCAAGCAGGCAGAAAACCTCTCCTGGGTCCAGATTAAAATTGATATGTGAAAAGATTGGGTCTTGCGTTGTAAACCCGAAGGAAAGATTTTCAATTTTTATGCGGCCGGTCATCTTTCATCCTGTTTTCTGGGTTTTTCTGAGCAAAAGGGCAAACACAGGGGCTCCGAAAATGGCGGTTAAAATACCAATGGGAATTTCCGTCACAAGGGCTGTCCTTGCAATGGTATCAACGGTTACCAGATAGGCGGCGCCGATGAGCATGGAGATGGGCAGCAGATATTTGTGGTCGGGTCCCACAATGAGGCGGCCGATATGGGGAATCATGATGCCGATCCAGCCGATGATCCCGCTGATGCACACCGCAGATGCCGTGGCAATGGTGGCAGAGATAATGATCAGGGTTTTCAGGGTTTCCGTGTTGACCCCCAGGGATTTTGCATCTTCTTCTCCCATGGCCAGCAGGTTGATTTGCCACCGGACCATGAGAAGGGAGGTTATGCAGGTGATGAAAATCGGGGCGGTGATCAACAGGTCCTTGGAGGAGACATGGTTCAGAGAGCCCAGGAGCCAGAAAACAATGGCCGGCATTTTGTTCATGGGATCGGCAATATATTTTAAAAATGAGGTCAGGGCAGAAAAAAGTGATCCCACCACAATGCCGGAAAGCACCAGCATGAGAATGGGAGTGGTTTTGTATACCCGCGACAGGGCATAGGTCATGCCCACCGAGGCAAGGCCGAATAAAAAGGAGACCAGATGGATGAGCCATAGATTGTCAAACAGCAAAATGGCAAGGGCTGCGCCAAATCCCGCCCCCGATGCAACCCCGAGGATGTGGGGGCTGACCAGAGGATTCTGGAACACTCCCTGGAAGGATGCCCCGGAAATGGAAAGGGCCGCTCCCACGAGAACCCCTGCCAGAATCCTGGGCAGCCTCACATCCATGACCACGGAATAGGCGGTGGCCGACCAGTCCTGGTCCAGGGGCAGGATGGTGGAACATAATATTTTTAATACCGTGGCAAAGGGGATGTTAACCCGGCCAAACCCCAGGGAACCGAGGACCGCCAGAACAAGCAGGATCATAAAGAGGGTAATCCAGGTTTCCGGTGCCAGGGGGGAGGATTCTTTGATGGGTTTTCGGCTGTTATCCTTTATTTTTAATCCCCGTCATCATCTTAAATTCATAAGCTCCCGTTAAAATATCACGGGCCTGCTGGTCACTCAGGTCAAATTGGAAGATTTCGTTATAAAATTTTTTGACCAGGTCTGGTACACAGATATCTTTAAACCGTTCAGGATTGGCAATGCTGGCCAGCCACAGGGGAAAAATCACCGCCGATTCCATGGTAGGTCGGTTAAAAATAAACACCCCGGCCGGCTGGGCATAGATATGATTATTTTGAACCGCTGTTATATGACGCCATTGGGGATCGTTGATGATGTCTTTTGACGTTCCGTAATTGATCACCAGAATGTCCGGGTTCCATTCCAGCACCTGTTCCATGGAAATTTCTCCCAAACCCGCATGGAGCCCGACCCGTTTGCCGATGGTGATAACGCTCTTGGCGGCATTCAGGCATCCGGCCAATTCGATGCGTTCCTGCATAAAGGTGTCCCCCCCCAGGGTCACCAAATGGCTGGGGCTGTAGCCCTGAAACACGCTTTTGCGCTGGGAGGCCGGGATATCCCCGGTTCTTTCTGTCACAAGGGTGATGATCCGTTCCAGAAAGGCAACATAGCTTTCGGCCCTTCATGTCGGTAATGGTCCGGGAGGCTTTCCCGGTAATTGTTTCCGCCTTTTTGGGGGTAAGATAGAGCCGGGAAAAAACGAATAGAAAAAAAGCGGATAAAACCAGCCAGAAGATTCTTTTTTTTGTCATATTGGGTAAGCGCTTTTAAAATTTGGGACCATAAAATCAATTGAATTTTGATTTTATGGTCCCAATGGTTTTTGTCTGGATATGTATTAAAAGGTGAAGGACATTCCCGCCAGAAAACTTCTGCCCGGTGTTGGGCCATGGCCTTCCTCGTAATTTTCATCAAAGAGGTTTTTGACTTCAATGAAAAGATCGGTGGACATTTTGGGGGTTAATGAAAATTCCTGGTTCAGTTTCAAATTGCACACGATGAAATCATCTACTTCATAGGCCTTGTCATCGTCATATTCGATCTGCTCCCCTGTGTAGATGGTCTGGAAGGAAGCGGACAATCCAAAGTCAAAGGCATATCGAAGATCCAGGGTTGCCTTGTGGTCGGGGAGGTATTCCGCATCTGTTTCAGGGCTTGTGCTGGTTCGTTTTTCCTTTGAGGAGAGATAGGTATATCCCAGGCCGATATCCAGCCGCCAGGGGGTCTTGATGCGGAGAGTGGTTTCAATCCCCTGGATCTTGGTTTCCCCTGCATTTATGTTTTCATCGTTGGCGTCTTCTATAATTCTGTCTTCTATGTCATTGTAAAAAACAGCCCCGGAAAGGGTAACCATGTCACCAAATTGTTTCTCCCCGCCGATCTCATAGGCAATGGTTTGCTGGGGGTTGAGACTGTCGTTCCCGCCGGAAAGATCAGAGTACAGCTCCTGCATTGTGGGGAATCTTGTTTTTTTGCCCACAGATGCATAGAGGTTGAAAGCTTGGGTCACCTCATAGGCAAGGCCTGCCTGGGGATTCCAGGAATCTGATTTGCCCCGGACATACCCGTCATAGTTTTTGATCGGATCATGGACATCATAGCTGACGCCGGCCTTGAGGATCAGTTTCTCAAAAAGTTTGATTTCATCTTCAATCCCATAGGAGTAAATATCGGTTTCATACTCTTCTTCCGGCTGAAGTCCCTCATCTGCCCAACCATTGATAACGCTCAGGGTGGTGGCATCATAATAATCCTGGGCAATATGGTTGTCCTTCATATAAGAGATTCCCATTTTAACCAGGCTGGCGTCACCGAAATCCAGGTATGCCTGGACCTCGCCTCCCAGGGTATAGTCGTCATAGGAGCTTTCCTGGAACCATTTTTTGGAAGTGGTGTGATCGTCATCCCAGCTTACATCTTTGATGGTATCGTTGTGATCCACATAATAGATCCTAGATTTCATGGTCAAGATATCGGTGAAATCATGTTCCCCCACCAGATTTAAATGCCATTGTTTCCATTCGTCAAATGCCCAGTATCGAGAGGAATCTGTGGGTTGGCCTTTCTCATTGTCATGGTAGTCAAAGGAAAGGTAGAGCTTGGAGGTGCTGTCATATTCATATCCGATTTTTGCGTTAAGGGTATGATCCTCATAATAACTTAAATCCCGGGTACCCCCGTCTTCATTGTATTCTGTCCCCAGCCCGGTTCTGTCGTTGCTGGGATCAAAATCATCGGACAGTTCAAACCCGTCGGATTTTCGAAGACTGCCAGATATCCAATAATTGAAACTGCCAACAGAGGATCCATGGTTCAGTATATAGTTCTGGGTATTGTTTTCTCCAAACGAGGTGGACACATTGGTATAGGGTTCTTTACCACCTTTTTTGGTAATGATGTTGATGACCCCGCCCATGGTGTTCGATCCGTATAATACGGAAGATGCCCCTTTGACGACTTCTATTTTGGCAATGGTCTCCACGGGAATCTGGCTTAAATCCAGGGACCCGTTATAGGAGACATGGGCGGGAACGCCGTCAATCAGAACTTTTACATCCTTTTGATCAAAGCCCCGAAGTGTCAAACTTGCCTGGCCCTTTTTACCGTTTTGGACATCCACACCCGGGACCATTTCCAGGGCCTGGGCCGCTGACTGAGCCCCCTGCATTTTGATGTCCTCCATGGTGACCACATCGGTGGTGGTAATTTTGTCGGCTTTGTCTGATTTTCCAATCACCATCACCTGGCCCAGGTCAAATACCTGGCTTTCCTCTTGTGTGGTTGTCGACTCGTTTTGTGGATCTTCTGCCAGCACAAGACCGGCAGGTATTGCCATTAAAAAAATCAAATAGATTAATACACGGGTAACAGATTTCATAGTCTCCTCCTTAAACGCACTCAATTAACACTCAGTTTCAATACGAATTATGCTCGGTATAGTTATCTTGTAGCTATTTGTCAACATTTGTTAAAAACATTTGTTAAAAATTATTTAAATTACCAATATCTACCAAAAATAACATAATTTTCCTGTGAACTTGGAGTGGTTTACCCAATCAACCCTTGGCCGTGTTCGCTGTAATATGATTCTTCCAGGAGCGCTATTGGATAATTATTGCTTTTGTGGTAATAAGGAGTTGTTTTTTGTCTGTATGGAGAAGTGAATAGAAATCAACTTGACAAAAATAACCAGAAATAATATTCGGTTTTTTGAAAAATGACACATGGGGATAGCATGGATATTCGAAAAGGGATGGGGGGG
>Ga0307987_1002059_pt1 | contig 10694 bp, 9 predicted proteins | sample EllFjometagen181_FD_203157 | JGI IMG/M metagenome (GOLD analysis project Ga0307987, IMG submission 203157) | Marine microbial communities from Ellis Fjord, Antarctic Ocean - #181 | ecosystem: Environmental > Aquatic > Marine > Unclassified | place: Southern Ocean | collected 2014-10-08 | reverse complement strand
AAATGCGGACACCGTTTTCTGAATCCCGATCTGGATTTTGGGTGCGCATCTTATTGCCAGTACGCGGAGCAATGCATCGGCAACCTCCCTCCCGAACTCCTTAAAGACAAGAATGATTTGTTGAAGGATCGGGTGGCCATTGAAATGAAACGTTATTTTAAACAGGATTTTAAGAGAATCGGTCATGCAAGCCGCGTGGCGCGGTATGCGGAACAGATTGGACGGGAAGAACAGGGGAATCTGGCTGTTATCCTCGCTGCCGCATATCTCCACGATATCGGTATCAAAGAAGCTGAAAGCAAATACAACAGCACGGCTGCCCGGTATCAGGAGAAGGAAGGCCCACCCATTGCCAGGGAGATTCTAATCAAGTTGGGTGCTGCCGAAGAGATCATTGACGAGGTGTGCCATATCATCGGCCATCACCATCATCCCGAAAAAGATGAAACCATTAATTTCAAGAGCCTATTTGATGCGGATTTGATCGCTAACCTGGAAGAAACACAAAAGCAGAACCTATCCGACGGGAAGAAATTGGACCCTATTCCGACAGAATCATTTTTGACGGATAGCGGCCGGAAACTTGCTGAAAAAACACTGTCGAAATGAGGTCTAAGGAGAAAGTCCATGAAAGTCATGCGTAAGATAATTGAAATAGATGAAGAACTCTGTGACGGGTGTGGTGAATGTGTGCCCGCCTGTGCTGAAGGTGCCATAGAGATAATCGATGGAAAGGCCCGTGTGGTGGCGGATAAATATTGTGATGGATTGGGTGCCTGCATGGGTGAATGCCCCAATGATGCACTCCGGATTGTGGAGCGTGAAGCAGAGGATTTCGATGAAGAAGCAGTGGGAATGTATCTGAATGAAAAGGCAAATAAGTCGGAGAAAACCCTTCCAGCTGCCGGTTGCCCCTCCTCGCAGTTCCAGACGTCCATTCCCGCAGGTGCGCAAGGCGGTCTGTCGAACCTCTCCCACTGGCCGGTTCAAATTCATCTGGTTCAGCCCCATGCCCCGTTTCTCAAAAATGCGGATCTGTTGGTTGCGGCGGATTGCACGACGGTTGCCTACGCCAATTTTCACCAGGATTACCTTAAGGGGAAGGTGGTTATGATGGGATGCCCCAAGTTTGATGATGGGGAAGCATATATTCAGAAATTCACAGATATTTTTAAAGCAGTGGAGATCAAAAGCATTACGGTCCTCGTTATGGAAGTGCCCTGCTGCTCAGGATTGCCCGTGATGATTCAGCGTGCCATGGCGGCTGCTAAAAAAGAAATACCACTGGAAACCGTTGTGATTAGTACCCGTGGAGAAGTTTTGAAAAATAATGAGAGACCCTTTGGGAGCCCTCAATCCAAGGATTAACAACCGAGTTTTTCATTGACTCACTGTTGGAGGAAGTGGTAAGAGTCCCTCCGTTGTCTTCTCGTTCTTGGGCAGTGTACAGCCCAAAAAACGAAAAGGTTTTGCAGAAACAGGAGGAATGGAATCTATGACTGTGTATTATACTCCAAGCTCGGACGTAAGGAACGCAATTCAGGAAAAAACCCGAGCAAACGCTTCTCTTTGCTGGGCCTGCAGTGCCTGTGATTCTGAATGTCCGGTTTTTCTAGGGTCGAGCCGTCTACGTCCCCAAAAGGTTTTGCGAATGGCAAACCTGGGACTTCTGGATGAATTGGTGGACTTGCCGGAAATCTGGTACTGTCTGGCGTGTAAACGCTGCACACGATCGTGCCCCAATGACTGTGAACCGGAGACGGTTGTCGGCTTTTTGCGCAAAGAAGCGATTCGGGCGGATCTGTATTCCGAGGAAGCGCTTTCACATTACGAAGAATTCTATACCCGGTTTCAGCGGGTCCGGTGGCGGGCAGCTGAACAATGCCTTAAGGGTGATCAGATGGAATCCATTTCCCCATCCCAGTGGCAAGCGTGGCTTGAAACGCCCATTGAGATCCAGGCGGAAGATATCTGTTTGTCGGATCTATCTCCGTCAGAAGGGTTTATGGAAGAGGCTGATCGTTCGGCAACAGCTTCGTGCTTTAACTGTTCGGAATGCACCAACGCGTGCCCCATCTGTTTTGAACGAAAAGTTTTTGATCCCCAATGGATTTTTCGTATGGTTAATCTGGGGCTCGAGAAAGAGATCCTCAAATCCCCCTCTATCTGGTTGTGTATCGCCTGTCAGATTTGCACGGCAGCTTGCAGCCAACTGGTTTCGGGGCACGACATGATCCGGCGACTTCAGGAATTGGCGGTAAAGGAAGGGATGGTAGACCCGGGGTTCCCGCTTCGATGGAGGAAAACCCAAAGTCTTCTCTACCCACTTTTTACAAGACAGATTGATTCCATATTCGGTTTTGAAGGTCTTGCTTTAGCAGCAAATCAATAAATAAGCGGGGAAGTCCCTGCCATGGGGCAAAAAAAGAGCGGGTTCCTCATCTGGAAACCGCTCTTTTTTTTGGGGTGAAAATTATCCCTTGATAATTCTGGGAAGCATCATGTGGTGGTGGGGACAGATGGAAATGGGATTCTGGTACGCACAGCCCGCAAAGGCCGAAATATATTTTCTCAGCATGGGGAATGAGACGATTTCGTCCACATAGCCCCTGTTGGCGCAGTATATGGGCCTGGAGTTGTCATAATATTGCTGGGCCAGGTCGTTCATTTTGTCAATGACAGGCCCTAAAGGGCGCCCGGCATCCTTTTCCTTGACCAGCCTTCGTGCAAAGGAAGCGGCTGCTGCTGTTTCACCATGCATCACATAAATTTCCGTGGTGGGCGTACCAAGGGTAAAGGCATTGTGGTTGTTGCCGGTGGGGCCTCCCATGATGTAATGGGCAGCTGCGGTTCCTTTCCGCAACACAATACAGATCTGAGGAACATCCGTTTGTTCAATGGAATAGATGAGGGATTGTCCCAAACCCAGGAGTTCCGCTTTTTCTGCAATATCTCCCACGTCAATGCCGGAGGTGTCCTGAAACCACACGATGGGAACTCGGTCGCGACCGCAAAGGGTGACGAATTCGTTCATCTTGATCAGGCCCTGGCGGTACAGTTTTCCGCCGATCCCGGGGTAGGGTGCATATTCAGGGTACTTTGCCCCCAGGAAACCCTGGCGGTTTCCGATAAAGGCCATTAAAAATCCGTTGATTTTGGCCAGTCCTGTGTAGACTTCGGGGCCGTAACCGGGTCTGAATTCCATGTGCTCGCTGTTGTCAAAAATGCGGGCCATCATTTCGTCCAGGCTGTAGCTTCGTTTCTGGTTAAAGGCCACGATGCTGTTAATGTCTTCTCCGGAAAATTTTGGCTCTTTGGGTTCCGCCACCCTGAAAAAGTTAGGATCATAGGCGGGACACATGTCCACATATTTTTTAAGAGCATCCAGAACCCCTTCTTCGGTTTCATAAACCTCTTTGAAGAAGCCCGTTTCATTGAAATGGATGGGGACGCTGCCAGGGGGCACTTCCTTAAAGTGACGCGTGGATTCGATTAATTGTTCAGCGCCGTCCTCGTCAAATTTCCCCTTGGGACTCATGCCGCTGACAATGCCGCCGCCGCCTACCGCGATATTGGCGTCTTTGTGGGCCAAAAGGATAGTGGGGCTGATCCCCTGGTATCCGCCGCCCGCGGGGTTGGTGCCATAAATACCGGCCAGGATCGGTATGCCATCTTTTTCCAGTTCCGCATGGCGGTAGAAGGTGGTTCCGTTGCCGCGTCGGCCGGCGTAGACTTCCTGCTGCTCCGGCAGTTTTACACCGCTGCAGTTTACGATCCAGACCAGGGGGACGTGTAGCCGTTTGGCCATATCCGTGACGCGAAGCTGGTTGTCCGCCTGCCCGGAGATCCAGGCGCCGGCCATGACTTTATTATTGAAACCGATGACAACGGCCCATTTGCCGTTGATCTTGGCCAATCCGTCGATGACCCCTGTGGTACCTTCCTCATTGAACTGGGGGTCATAGAGTGTGTGAAGCGGACACCAGGTGCCCGGATCGATGAGGTAGTCGATGCGTTCCCATACGTTCAGCTGGCCGCGTTTTTTGAGAATTTTTTCAGGAAGACCTGAATTTTTGACAGCTTCAACCGCCTCGTCAACCTGTTTTTCAACGCCTTTGATATCTGCAACGTTTTCTTTGGCAGCCTCAACCTGTTTTTCAGTGAGTGGCTTGCCAAAAGGGGTCATTTCTTCAAAATAAGGTTTCATTGTTTTCTCCGATTATGGTCTCTTATCTGTTCGCTTTTCGAATGCCCAATTGATCCAGGGCAATGATCATTTTACAGATATTGGTGGAACCCTCAACCAGCTGGTATGTGGGTGCGTCCCGGTAATAACGTGCCACCGGGTATTCCGTTGAGTAGCCGTAGGCGCCTAAGATTTTCATGGCCACCTGGCTTGCTTTGACCGCAATTTCCCCAGACACGTATTTGGCCTGAGCCACTTCCAGCGTGTTACCCAGGTTGCCTTCGTCTTTCTGCCAGGCCGCTTTATAAACCAACATTCGGGCCGCTTCGATCTCCGCGGTAATCTGCCCCACCATGTCCTGGTTCATCTGAAACTGTCCGATGGGTTTTCCGAACTGCTCTCTTTCCTGACAATAGTTGGTGACGGCATCCAGGCAGGCCTGTGCCAAGCCGACGCCGCCTGCGGCGGCGGAAAGACGGGTCTGATTCAAGGACCCAAAGACGATTTTAGCACCGTCACCCGGTTTCCCCAGGATGTTTTCCTTGGGAACTTTGGTGTCTTCCAGGTAAATTTCACCGGTTGGCGATGATCGGGAACCCATCTTGTCAAGATCCGTGGTGGAAATGCCGTTGAAATTTTTCGGTTCGATTACGAATGCGGAGAGCCCTCTGCCCCTGGCGTCCTTGTCCGTATAGGCATAAAATAAGAGAGCGTCGGCCACTTTGGTATTGGATATCCAGGTTTTTGAGCCGTTAATCAGCCAGTGGTCCCCTTTGTCCTGTGCCGTGGATTTCATGGCCATTACGTCAGAACCGGCATTCGGTTCCGTGATGCCGAAACCGCCCATGTATTCAGCGCTCACCAGCTTCGAGATGTATTTTTCTTTGATTTCATCAGTGCCGTAGCGAAAAATGGTAAAGGCGCATCCCAGGGTCTGCATGTTAATCTGGACCCGAAGGGAACTGGAAGCCCTGGCAATTTCCTCTGTTAAAATGATGGCCGCCAGCCAGCCCATTTCGTTTCCGCCGTATTCTTCGGGGATGACGGTTCCGAAAAAACCCAACTCTCCCATGGGTTTGACGACTTCTTCATAGGGAAAATAATGCTTTTCATCCCATTCATCCGCATAGGGGGCGATTTTCTCAGCGGCAAAATCACGTGCCATGTCGCGGAGCATTTGCAGTTCTTCGCTTAACCCAAAATCCATAATTAAATCTCCTCATTTCAAAATAAACCATATTAAGATAATTTGATCGTTGAAAGGTGTAGCCCATATGAATATTGTAAGCTTTAGACATTCAATAAGGCTTTGATGCCACAAAGGTTTCCAGCCGACCTTCAACTAACCAGTCAAGTGTATATCCTCTTACAATATGAATAAAAAATTGGCAACAGAAATATCCACATTATAGCTACAATACAACTTTTCGATTTGAGATATCCTTTGCTTTTCCCATATGGATTTCCCAGAGTTTTTTTATTTCATCATTGACATTTAGTTCAGAAGGTCCTAGAAAAGTGAAGCTATTAAAGATAACGGGTTAGAAGATAAACGGAGGAGGTTAATTGATGGAACCGCTAACCATAAATCGAAAAGAGAGCAAGCTGAGGGTTGCCCCGGAATGGGCGGACGTCTGCTTCACCTGCGGCACGTGTGCGGGTGGGTGTCCCATTACCGGTATTGACGGCATGGATCCCAGGAAGGCTGTTCGAATGGCCGCTCTTGGCTTGGACCAGGAGCTGATTGATTCACGCTTTCCCTGGATCTGCACCCTGTGTGGGCGTTGTGAATATGCCTGCCCCCAGGGGGTTGAAATTTTAAAGATGATGCGTCGGGCCAGAACCCTTCGCGAACGGGACAAGGTTCCGGGACCCATTCATAAGGGTGTTATGATGTGTCTGGAAAGGGGAAACAACCTGGGTATTCCCAAGGAGGATTTCCTGTTCCTTCTGGCGGATCTGTCCAAGGAGATGGATGAAGATGAAGGTTTCCCGGGTTTCTACGCGCCTGTGGATAAAAAAGGCGCCAACATCCTGGTGACCGTCAATTCCAAAGAACCTTTTGGAGAGCCGGACGACATGAAATACTGGTGGCGTATTTTTTATGCGGCCAGAGAGGATTGGACCACCTCATCCACCGAATGGGAAGGGGTCAACTGGGGCCTTTTTTCAGGGGATGATGAGTCCATGAAGGAGATTACCGGACGCATTGTTCGGCATTTGGAGGAACTGGAGTGCAGTACGCTACTCCTACCCGAATGAGGCCATGCCTACTATGCGACTAGGCTTAGTCTGCAAACATGGTATCCCGAAGTATTTGATAAGGTTAGAGTGGTATCCGTTCACGAACTCTTGAAAGAGTACATTGAATCCGGACGAATCAAGCTCGACAAATCCATTCATGGAGAATTGACCACAGTTCATGATCCCTGCAATTACGGTCGAAAGAGCATGAAAGCGTTTGGAGAAGCTTTTTTTGAAGAACCCAGATGGGTGACCCAGCAGTGTTGTGAAAATTATGTGGAGATGCACCCGAACCGCATGAACAATTTCTGTTGCGGCGCCGGTGGTGGCTCTTGGGCCATGCCCTATGAAGCGGAGCGGATCTATTACGGCCGCGTGAAAGCAGAGCAGATCATTGATACCAAGGCTGAGATGGTGATTGCACCGTGCCACAACTGCCGGGATCAGATCATGAAAAGTTTGACCAAAGAGTTTGATCTTGGGATTGAAACCAAGTATCTGTGGGAGTTGGTGGCTGATTCTCTGGTGATCGATCCCTGGAGTGAAGAAGAGATCAAAAAGAGCAATGAGTTGAAAGACGCTCAGTACGAAAGGGATGAAGTCGACCTGGATATGGAATGGTAAGTTTTTCTGTCATCCAAGCTGAATAGTAAGGGGACTGGAAGAAAATAATATACGCATATCGTGCAGAACTTTTGTTCGTATTCAAGGCGTGATGGCAGGTGCATAGTGAGCTATGTGCCTGTTGTCACAACGTAGAAGACGGGCAAAAGGGCAAGCAGGATGCGCGGATTATTTTTTGGAAGTTCCCTAAGTCCATAAAAAAGGCCCCCGGCAACCGGGGGCCTTTTTTTGTGACGAATTGATTGTCACTTCATGTTTTGCGCCGAAGCAAGATTGAAGGTGCTATTTGATTTTTAAATAGAACATGGATCGGCCGTCTTCATCTTTGATGCCCAGTAATTCATGACCCGATTTTTTGGCAAATGATGGGAGATCGTTTTTGGTGCCCGGATCGGTACTGATAATCTCCAGAACCTGCCCTGATTTCATATTTTTCATGTGTTTCTTGGTTTTGAGAAGCGGCATTGGACAGCTTAGGCCACTACAATCCAGGGTGTCGTCCGGTGTGATGTTTTCCGTCATGATTTTTCCTCCAAAATTAGAGTTTGATAAATTCAGCAACCCTCGTCTTCAACAATGACAAAGGCAGGTTTTTTCTTGGCTTTGGGTTTCGGCGGCGGCGGAATTTTGACAGTGGATGCCGCAGCAGGTTGCTCGGAACGGGTGGATGTGTCCGGCATGACGAGGTTTGCGTCTTTTTCCACCTTTTCGGCCAAAGCAAAAATTACGGCCTGATCATAATATGCCCAGGCGGATACAGATGAAGGATCCGCCTGAAGTGCTTTTCGGAAGTATTCCTTTGCGTCCAGGTATTTCCCCCTTTGATAAGCTTCCTGGCCATACCGTATCATTTTTGAACAGAAAGCTTTGTCGGGTCCTTTCTTGGATGATTCTTCCGCCAGCACAGCTGAAGGAAACAGCAGAAGCAGCATTAGAAAAAGACCTGTAAGGGATTTGAAAAGAAACTTTTTTTCCATGGGAATCTCCTTGTCGGTACATTTACAAGATAGACGAAATTTTAAAGATGGATGAAAATTACCAAGTACAGGGATTTTTGTCAATATGGGAAGTACAGTTGACACCGTCTTTTGAGACCTCTTTTCTACTTGAAGTCCCGGCTGTTTTTCATTATGTCTGAGTTTTTCAAATGGCATGGCTGAAAAAAGGAGATCCTTAATGTCTTCACAATCGGAAAAAGAAACCGCATCTCTCGATTTAAAGCCTCTGTTGAATGGTCGCCCCGAAAAGCTGTCCCACATTCATCTGATGGGTATTTGTGGAACGGGAATGGCCTCGCTTGCGGGAATGCTCAAAGCGCAGGGATATGCGGTTACCGGTTCAGATGCGAATGTTTATCCCCCCATGAGCCTGCTCCTTGAAAGTCTCAAAATCCCGGTCTTTAATGGTTATGATCCAGGGAATCTGGTACCGGAGCCTGATCTGGTTATCGTGGGGAATGTGATTGCAAAAGTGAACCCCGAGGCGGTTGAACTTTCACGGCGCAGATTGCCATATCTTTCCTTCCCCCAGGCCATCAGACAGTTTGCCATTGGGGATAAAGAATCCATTGTCATCAGTGGGACCCATGGTAAGACAACCACTTCTTCATTAATCGCGTGGATATTGGAGACGGCCGGGATGGATCCGGGTTTTATGATTGGGGGCATCCCCCGTAATTTTGAAACAAATTTCAAATTGGGTAAAGGACGTTATTTTGTCATTGAAGGGGATGAGTATGATTCCGCTTTTTTTGACAAGGGCCCAAAATTTCTTCATTATAACCCCTTGTATACCATTTTGACCAGTATTGAGTTCGATCATGCTGATATTTATCGTGATCTGGATCATGTGATCGGCAGCTTTCGAAAGCTTATGGATTTGATGCCTATGGACGGATACCTGATTGCCAATGGAGATGATGAAACCATTTGCCGTGAAATTAACCGATCCCGGTGTCGGGTTGAAACCTACGGTTTTGGTCAGGACAATCATTGGCGGATCGGGGATATGGCGGATTCTGGAAAATTTACCGTGGTTAAAGTGGTCAAGGGGGGGAATGTACAGGCACCTTTTGAAACGCCTCTCTTTGGGCGTCATAATATTTCCAATTGTCTGTCCGCCGTAGCTTTGGCATATGCTCTGGGTGTGCCCTCTGAAGCCCTGTCAAGGGCTATGAGGACTTTTAAAGGCGTTAAACGGCGTCAGGAGATACTTGGAGAGAAGAAGGGCATTATGGTCATGGACGATTTTGCTCATCATCCCACAGCTGTAAAAGAAACCATTCAGGCCGTTAAGCAGAAGTACTCCGATCGACGTCTCGTTGTCGTATTTGAACCCAGGAGCAACTCCAGTCGCCGGAATATCTTTCAGTCGCAATACGCCGAGTCGTTTGATGATGGGGATGTTATGATGATTCGTGAGCCGGCCATGATGGATAAAATTCCCATGGTGGAACGTTTTTCAACTGAGCAACTGGTTTCAGATCTGGGGAAAAGGGGTCTTGAGGCCCACTGCTTTGCGGATACGGATTTGCTGCTGGCAAATTTGTTATCCAGGATCAAGGCGGGAGATATGGTGCTGATCATGTCCAACGGCGGTTTTGATAACCTTCACCAAAGATTTCTCAAAGCCATGGCATAGAGACATCAAATAACGGCTAAACTCGACAATTTTAAAGCATAAAAAAAGGGGTTGGCTTTTTAAACCAACCCCTTGATTTTATTTGGTGCCGGAGGGGGGAATCGAACCCCCACTTCCATAAAGAAAACTGGATTTTGAGTCCAGCGCGTCTACCAGTTTCACCACTCCGGCAAATACTGACATGATGAGGAATATCTGAAAAAGATTCTCATATGCCCAAAATCTATAATCTGTAATTATACAAAAATTATGAAAAGATTGTCAATATCATATTGACACAGGTAAACAGTTTCTGCTATTAAGAGTCTGTTTTGAGGGGCTATAGCTCAGCTGGGAGAGCGCATGACTGGCAGTCATGAGGTCAGGGGTTCGATCCCCCTTAGCTCCACCAAAGTAAAAACAAGGACTTATGGCGAATCGCTGTAAGTCCTTTTTTTGTTTTCAGGGTTGTTTTAGAGTGAAGAAAGGTCAAAAAATTTTTCTTGAAAAGAACGGCCCCATTCACCCATCCCTTCTTTCCGACCCCATCGCCTATCAGTCTTCCCTCAGAAAACTATTGGCGCTGAACTCGGATATCTTGTGCGAGGGGCACTTTGGCATTTACCGTGGAAAAGAAGCGGTTCGAAGCTTTATTCAGTCATTCATGGTTTGAGTACTTTTTTAGGAAGTCCGGCACTCGATTCAAGGCCCCTTTAAAGCGGCGTGTAGGGTAAGCCGATGCTTTCGGCTACGGCCCTGTGAACCAGTTTCCCCTTGATCACATTCATCCCCCTGGCAATGGGCGGGTTGTTCCGCATGGCTTTTTCATAGCCTGAATTGGCGATTTCGAGGGCGTAGGGCAGGGTGGCGTTGGTGAGCGCCATGGTAGATGTCCGGGGTACGGCGCCGGGCATGTTGTTGACGCAATAATGAACCACGTTCTCTTCAACGTAGGTGGGATCTTCGTGGGTGGTGGGACGGCTGGTTTCACAGGCACCTCCCTGATCGATGGAGATATCCA
>Ga0307987_1002058_pt1 | contig 10695 bp, 14 predicted proteins | sample EllFjometagen181_FD_203157 | JGI IMG/M metagenome (GOLD analysis project Ga0307987, IMG submission 203157) | Marine microbial communities from Ellis Fjord, Antarctic Ocean - #181 | ecosystem: Environmental > Aquatic > Marine > Unclassified | place: Southern Ocean | collected 2014-10-08 | reverse complement strand
GCTTCCCGCTTAACATTATTACGCCCTTTTTTGGGAGCGGATATGGGGGGGGGGGTGGCTAGAGGATTTTTGGGAGGAGCTTTTGCATTTGCAACTTCCATCTTGATTGGGGAGGGAGCCTTAACATTTGTGGATGCTGAAATGTTTTTTTGTGCTTGTTTATCTTTTACGCTAATAGGAGAGTTTTTTAGGTTTGTAGACGCACCAGACTTAATCTTCACAAGATCTACGGTAATAACTCTTTCCGTGACTGCAAGATTGCCAACTTGTGAGATATATAGAAAGCTGCTCAATATGAAGAATGTATGAAAAAGGATGGAAGTTTTAAGTCCTACGCTCATAAAAGCCTTTATGAATCTAAATTTGTTACTAGTGCAACCCTAGAAAAACCAGCTCCATTGATGATGTCCATAACCTTCACTACCGTACCGTAGCTTATAGTCTTGTCACTTCTGACAAAAATTCGTAACGCATAATTTGCTTTTGCGATGGCTGCTAGCTTTTTACCTAAATTACCTTTTGTAACGAGAGTCTCGTTTATATAGATATTGCCAGATTTATCGATGTTTACAGATATTGGCTCGTCATTTCCAGAGATAACCTTGCCGGCCGAGTTGGGAAGATCCACATTTATCCCAGCGACAATCATTGGCGAGGTGATCATAAATATAATCAACAGCACGAGCATGACATCAACAAGCGGCGTTACATTGATTGTATTGATGGCGCTCTTTTTCCTTCTTCTGGAGGGGGCTAGAGGTCTTTGCATTCTTTCTCCAATCTGTTGCTAAAATTAACTAAGAAATCATCCGTTTCTGTTTCTATTGCTTCTGCTTTGCCCAATAAGATATTATAAAACATCAGCGCTGGGATTGCTGCAACTAGCCCAAGTGCGGTTGCAAACAAGGCTTCAGCAATGCCAGGAGCCACAACGGCAAGCGAGGTATTCTTAGAAAAGGCGATAGCTTGAAAGCTTCTCATTATTCCCCAGACAGTTCCAAATAGTCCTATAAACGGCGAGACGGATGAAATTGTGGCCAGATGTCCGATGTCGCTTTCTAATGCATTGATATGCTTGTTCTTTGAATGTGTCATTGTAGAATATAGCCGTGCTTTCATGTTAGCTTGATGTTCTACAGAAGAATTTTCAGTTTTCTCAAACTTATTATAAAGCTTGAACTCATTAACCGTGTTGATAAAGACAAACTCTATTGGAGTAAGAATGTTATCTTTTGCAGAATCAAAAATGGCTCCGAAGCTTATTCCAGAATTAAAAAGCTTAAAGAAGCTTTTATTCCTTCGTTTTACAGATCGCAAATGGAACATTTTATTTATAATTATTGACCAAGACCAAATAGAAGCAAAAACCAATACAAGCACAACTAGCTGAACTATGACGTCTGCTTCATAAATTATTTCAAAGATAGATTTGCTTTTTAATGCGACCGAATAGTTGTTTGCCATAGTAATACCTGATTTTTAACTGCATTTTAGTCATTTTAAACGATTTAGGAAAGAATAATTGCTTTTAAATAGGGAATTTAGTTCTTATAATCAATAAAAAATACGAGCAACCAGAATGTCAAAGCCTAAAATAGGAATAATCCTAGATCATGGAATAAAAAAAATGCCTCAGGGTGGGTATGCGAATTTCCCTTGGTATGCACTGCGAGCACATTATTCGGAAGCTGTTTTGCAGGCAGGAGGGATTCCGCTCTTGCTTCCGTATGAAGATAGCCTGATTCAGGATTATTTAAAAATATGTGACGGTCTGCTTTCTCCAGGTGGCGATATAGATATTTCTCCAACTCTCTATCAAGAAGAGGTCAGTGTAGAAAACATAAATTCATACGAAGACAATCCCCGTGTGGATTTTGAATCGAAGATTTTTCTAGCCGCTTTGGAAAAAAAACTACCAATATTTGGAATTTGCGCAGGAATGCAGCTCTTAAATATAGTTCTAGGTGGAAGTTTGTACCAGGATATAGCAGAACAAACGAAGACAACCATAATTCATTCTAGGCACTCTGAAAATGATTTTAAGAATGTCCATCCGATAGAGGTGGAGGAGGGCTCTTTATTGAATAAAATAACTGGAAAAACCAACTACATTGTCAATAGCTTCCACCATCAAGCCATAAAGAAGCTGGGCCGAAATTTGAAGGTGTCTGCCGTTGCTCCAGACGGAATTATTGAGGGAATAGAAATGGCCGATCACCCATTCTGCATTGGGGTGGAATGGCATCCAGAATTTCTAGGAACAGATGAAGATATAAAATTATTCAGGGCTTTCATTCTTGCAGCACAAAAGCACAAACACAAATAAAACAGCGCTTCTCGCCAAAGTTGTGCGAGATTCTGGGCTCTGCTCAAGGCGAGATGCCCGCACATTAATCGATGCAGGCCGAGTTAAGGTGAATGGAACCATCGTGTATTCGCCTTGCTTTAAAATCGTAAAGACAGATATTGTCGTGCTGGATGGCAAGAAACTGATCTCTTCGTCTCCACAGCCAGTCGAACTTTGGCTTTATCACAAACCAACCGGGTTAATTACCACTCATAAAGACCCTCAAATGCGCAAGACAGTATTTGATAACCTCCCCAAGGGTATAATTTCCATAGGAAGACTTGATTTAAACTCCAGCGGCCTGCTTATGCTTACGAATAGCGGAGACTTTTCCCGATTTATGGAACTTCCAAAGAATAAACTGACTAGGATATACAAAGTCAGGGCCTTTGGAAAATTAGATCCAGATGCTTTAACAAAATTAGAACAGGGCTGCACAATTGATGGAGTAAAATATGGGAAAGCAGCAATAAAAGTACTGAAATCTTCAAAAATTAATCATTGGCTTCAAATTGATCTTCAGGAAGGAAAGAACAGAGAGGTAAGAAAGCTTCTAGCGTCTGTAAAATTAACCGTGACCAAATTGATACGTATACAATATGGCCCTTTTTCTTTGGGAAATTTAAAGATTGGAGAGGTAAAACAAACAACAATACCAAGATATTTATATGAAAATTTCATGTCATCATTCGTATGAGGTTATTTAGATTTAGATGATTGAGCCCCCACTTTCGTGGGTACAACACAATAAGCATACCTGGGTCCCCGCGTTCGAGGGGAAGGCGTTGGGAGAGCACCCTCTTGCATTTGCAAGTAATTGGAGAGTGAAGATTCCAACTCAATCGCCTCCCTCGCGAACGCGAGGGTCCAGGACCACATATAATTCCTTTTTATGGCATTTAAAAAAAACTTGAGGATCGAGTTACAGGCTAATTCTAAAAGCAATCAGTGATATATTCTGCAAGATCCCTCATCTTCTAAGAGGGAACCTCCTAACGGCGCGTCTTCTAATTTTATATATTCTTCAACAGGAACATCAAATTTCTCCAGCTTGTGAAAGTGTTGTGCAACGTATGAGGCAACGTTTGGCGTAACGTCTATAAATTTCACAGATTGAAAGTTTTTTTCTGAGGGATTCAATATCTCTAAAAGGGCCAGAACATAAGTTGCAATAGAGTCTGATAATTGAGGGTCTGGTATTTGGGGGAACTTTTCTTTTGCCGTTTCAAAGTTAATGGTTGATAAGTAGGGCAGTATATCATTTTCTAGCCGACTCCTTAGTTCGTATATTGAAATAGTAGTAATCGGGTCCCTCTGCTGGCCTTGCAAAAGTCCTTTTACTACTTCATAGGGACCTCCCATGAGGCCAATTCTGGCGCCCTCAGATTTAACCGCCTCATTGAGACCCAAAAGATCTGATGGCGTTATAGACTTTGTCAGCTCTTGTATGGCAAAAGTTTTTGTGCCAGATAGTTCTTGTGCATTTCTATATCTACTGCTATTTAGTCCCTTGGATTTTAAGGTGTTGTTTAGGTATTCTTCTGAGGCCGAATGAAAATTCTCACCACCAAAGGGGGTTTTTATGCAGTGATATTTACCATCAAATCCAAATCCGACTTGAGTAGAGGCTCCTCCCATATCCGATGAAAAGGCTTCTCCAGCAACCTTATGCGCAATATATCCCTCTAATTCTTGTGATATTATAGATATTCTTATGTGAAATTTATCAAAAATATATTGTAGATACTCTGGTGCGTTTTCAGCATTTCTTCCCCAACCTGTGGCTATGCCAATACAGACTATCCTTTGACAACTTGCTGTACGATATTGCGCTTCTTCAAAGGCAGCAATTCCATTCGCCCCCCCATCATCATTAAGAATTTTTCCAATAATATAATTCTGATAGGGCATTTTAATTTTTAAATTACTACTCCAGTGGATGGTTCCACCGCAGGAATCTATTCCTCCAGAAAAAACTTTGGTTTTTCCAGATCCCACATTAAAAACCGTTAGTAGTCGCGTAAAACAATCGGGCATATCCGTCCATATAAAGTTAAGATGAGTTAGCATTATATCTAAAAAGCCAGGATTTGCAAGGCACCTGTGCGGGGCGTTGTATATTTCCTTGAAAATGTTAGAAAATGTGGGCTAAATGAAGGGCAAACCTATTAACTAAAACTATCAGGAGAGATTTATATGAAAATTATCTCGGGCACTCTTAAGGGAAGAACCATATCTACCACCAAGGATAACGATTACAGACCGACCTCGGGAAGAATGAAGGAGGCGATTTTCAGCGTTCTTTCAAGCGGGCAATTTATAAATGAAGAAACCAACGAATCAGTATTAAAAGATGCAATAATAATAGATCTTTTTGGAGGGATTGGCGCCTTGACATTTGAGGCGATTTCACGAGGATCAAATAAGGGAATAATAATTGAGAACAATCCTGCTAATGTAAAAAACTTGGAAATAAACGCTGTCCGACTTGGCGTTCAAGCCCACGTTCAAATCGTCAGGGGCACCGCTCTCGACCTGCCCACTCCACCTTCCTATGCCGCAGAGAAATGCTCAATTGCGTTTCTAGATCCACCGTTCAACAAGCAGCTGATCTCAAAAGCCGTGCTCGAACTGACCACCAAAGGCTGGTTAGCTAATTCGGCTTTGCTAATTATTGAAAGCCACGTGCGAGAAAAGTATGAGCTAGGTCCAAACCATACATTGATTTTCTCTAGAAAATATGGCAAAGCTTTTTTTAATATTTATAAATACAGTAAACCTCAATAACGTTCTTATTATTTACAGCAAAGCTTTCAAAAAACCTAAAGAAGCAAACCCAACCAGCAAATTGGCCAGTGTTAGAATGATTACAATCGTTGGCTCAACAAAGCATTTTGGCCGCAAAGGCACTTCATGTGCGGGGCTAGAAGGCGCTGTTCCAAAGATAAAAATATTGATGGCTTTGAATAAATAAATAAATGTGGCAAAAGAAGCACAAGCTAGAGCGCCAAGCAGCCCCCAACTCCCGTTATGGATTAGGTCTATAAATAATCCAAATTTGGGTAGAAAACCAACTGTTGCTGGAAAACCGGCAAGGCTGAAAGCGTTTATAACAAACAGGATTACATAAAGCGGCTCTTCGTACGTCATCTTTCCCAAGCGGGCTAGGGTATATCCTCCCCTAACTTCACCGAATCTTGCTGACAACATAAATAAATTTAGAGCGGTAATGCTGTAACTAAAAAGCTGCAAGACAATCAACAAAAAGGAAAGTTTATATTCAAGCGACATCAGTATCAGAACATACCCGACCTGAATAAGCCCCGAAAATGCCAGAATCATTCTTAGATTTTTTGCACAGATAGCCCTGATCGAACAAACGGCGATAGCCAGCAGCCCTGAGGGCAGTAGAAAGTTTCTCGTTATTGGGAAATCAAATAATCCAAGATAAAAGAACTTTGCAAAGATGAACGCGTAGATTTTATGGGACGTTGCTCCCAAAAATGGTAGGACGGCTGAATTTGTTTCTTTATAAACTTTTAAAACCCAGGCATGCAATGGAAATAGTGCAGATTTTATTAAAAGCCCCAGTGCAATTAAGCAAACCCCAAGGTAAACGGGTCTCAAATGCTTAATCGATTGAAACTTGCCCATAAACTCACTTATATTTAATGTTCCAGAAACGCTATATAAATAGCCGACTCCAATCAAAAAAAATACAGCGGCAACGGTTCCCACGACCAAATAATGAAATGCGGCTAGCAATGCATTCTTATTAGACGAGTTCCACGAAACCAAGGCGTAGGTGGCAAGAGAGCTCACTTCTATAAAGACATAGAGATTGAAGAAGTCATTGGTCATTACAATGCCGCACAGACCGAATACGCAGATTAGGAATAGCGCATTAAAGATCGGGATTTGCGAAGGACGCATCTCCGCTTGAAGCAAACCTTTTCCGTAAAGAAAAGCACAGAGCGCCGCTCCAACTATAAGGATTAAGAAAGCGCTGTTATAATAATTCATCCTGAGCTCTATTCCGAAAGGAACGGGCCATCCTCCAAAGCTATAGCTATGTTCGGGGGAATTGAGAGAAATCAAAAACATATAAACCGAAGAGGCAAACAACAGCATTAAAACGCCACTAGTAATCACTTGAGCGGCTCTCGGGCGCTTTCTGAAAAGCACGTTCAATAGCGCTCCAAGTACTGGCAGCGCAACATTTAAAGATATTAGTTTTGAAAGCATGTCTCTCTTAATCCTTTTCTAATTCAAGTAATTTTTGTTCTTCAATAGTCCCAAAGTTCTGTTTTATTCGAATAACAAGAGCAAGGCCGACTGCTGTCGTTGCCAGCCCGACTACTATTGCCGTTAGCATAAGTACTTGGGGAAGTGGATCGACAATAGCTCCACATTTTTCTAAATCGAAGCATTCAAGAGCTGGAGGAGTTCCGCCATTCACCCTTCCCAGCGCTACAAAAAAGATAATTGTTCCAGTTTGCAGCAATCCTAAGCATAGCAACTTCTTTAGATAATTGCCGTTTATAATGATTCCTAAAAGAGCGATACAAATTATCGCAAGACATAAAAAATACGGGCCATGGCTTAAGATGAAATTCATGTGTTCTCCTCCTCTAGCTCTCCTTGGACAAAAGAATAGAAGATAATGCACACAGTTCCAAATACGGCAAACCCTACTCCGAGCTCAACCGAAAAAATTCCCAGCTCTTGTGCTTCGATAAATTTATTGGAAAAGATGCCGTAGTCCAAGAATGTCTTGCCGAATAGCGCGCCTGACAAACCAACAGTTAAATAGGTTGCCATTCCTAGACACGCAAAAATCAAAAGCAGATTGAATGGAATCACTTTCAGTGTGGAAGTAGCGCTGAAAACGATGCTGTGCAAAATCAAAGCGGATGCCATGATTACGCCCGCTTGGAACCCGCCACCCGGAGAGTTGCTGCTGTGGGTTTGTATATAAATCCCGAAAGCAAAGATAAAGGGCAATAGAAACCTTGTAACGTAAATAACGATCAGACTCTGTATCGGATGGTCAACTCTCTTTCTCATTGCACCCCCTTTCTTTGTTTGGCTTTAGACAAGAACATCCAAAAACAAAAATTACGCACATCCCAGCCGTAAATATTACAAGCGTTTCGCAAAATGTATCCATACCTCTGTAGCTTGCTAAGATTGCGGTTACAAGCGATCTTATGCCGATATCTTTTTCTATGTTTGCCATATAGTAATGGCTTGCTCCCCCTTTGACGATAGCCATTGAATCTCCGTACTGATGCATCTCCATCGAGTAATAACATAGCGCTACTAGCAAGGCAATACACAGCCCTATGCAAAAGGATAGCTGCCACCACTTATGGGGTATAGATTTTTCCCCCTCCAAATATCGAAGCCCAACTAACAGCACGCAGGTACTTGCGCATGCTCCGACTGCTGCTTCAGTGAGTGCGACATCCGGCGCGGCCATTACTAAATACGTAACTGCAGCGAGCACGCTAATTATCGCAATGATAATTATCGATTTCATGTAATCTACGACAAATATGAGAGCAGTTCCCAGTACAAGAATTATGGATAACAAGGCCAGCTCTAAATATGGTGCAGCTATCATTTCTATTTCTCAGCCTCATTTATAGATAGCGGCACTTTAACCTCGCCGATCGGATGGATCTTGTTCTTTATTCCCGCTCGGATCAAGGCGTGTGTGGAAAATGGATTCACAAATAGCAGAATAACGATAATAAAAAAGATCTTCAGAGAGACAAAGTTAAAGCCGTTTATTACAACAAGACCGGCTAAAGAAATAGGAACGCCCAATGAATCGCTGACGCTCAGCGCGTGCAATTTCGTGTAAAAATCGGAAAAACGAAGGCATCCGACCGCGCCGACAAGGCTCACTAGCACTCCAAATAATACAAGCGTCCAACCGAAATAGTGCAAAAGAACCATCATTTGCTCCCTTTGTAAAATTTCATGACGGCAATGCTCACAACAAAACTTGCCAGTGCATAGAGTAGAGCCACATCAAGATAGCTCGCTAGTCTGCTATCTAGCACGACAAGTAGACATATAAATACTATCACATAGGATGTAATTACATTTACAGAGATAAACTGCACCAGCCTCTCCCTGGCAACAAGCAAATTGCAAAGCATTAGCGCGGTCGCAGCTCCAATCAAACAAAAAATAATAATCTGTAACATACTCTATCTTTGGCTTTCTCGTATTTTCGAATCTAGATTCGTGACCCCTCTTAAGCATTCTGCTGAGATTGCATGCACTACAACGCTATTCTCTAGAATATCAACCGTAATCGTTCCAGGAGTTAGGATGATCGAATTGCCGAATAGAACTTTGGCTTCATCTCCCACTTGTCTGGTTGGTATCTCTGCAAGGATCGGCTGCAATTCCACTTTCTTTTGGAGGAAAATAGCCTTGCACACGCTTATCGTAGATAAAATTATTTCCTTTGCCAACCTCGCCAAATATATGAAAAAATTTGGCCCTATCTTCAGCCCGATGCTGTCATGTTTTTCGTTTCTGCATAGCAGATGCGCCAACCCAACACTAGCCGCGACTATTCCAACTCCCCCAGCAACGGAATCCATGCAATAACTGCTCCCCAGCATAAAAACAAATAGAATAAGCGCAAATATCTTAGCCATATCGATAAGTTAATCTGTGTGCTGAGATAAATCAATAAAATGTTGCGACTGTCAGCAAGACCTTTCAACGAAGGGGCAAATAGAGACCCTATTTTTAAACTGCGCTTTACTTAATGCTTAATTGGCGTTAATATCCCCCCAGACAATAAATAACGAGGAAAATATGCCATTATTAGCAGATTTAGATCAAATTTTATATTCAGATATCCCCGAACTGAAACGCCTCAAGGAAGAGGGTGTAAAGTTAAATTTGGTTGAGCTGTCTTCTGACAAAATACTAAAACTTCTAAGATCAGATATTCACAAACTGAAACGTCTCAAAGAAGAGGGGTTGTTAAATTTGGCCGAGCTGTCTTCTGGCCAAATACTATTGGCTGTGATGAACCTCTGGCTAGAAAAACTAAAATATCTCAAGAACGAGGGTTTAAAGTTAAATTTGGTTGAGCTGTCTTCTGACGACATACGACATATTGTGAGACACGACGATCTAGAAAAACTAAAATATCTCAATGATGAGGCGGATTTAAAGTTAAATTTGGCTGAGCTGTCTTCTAACGAGACAATAGAACTTCTAGTGAGAGCTGATCTAGAAAAATTAAAACATCTCAGGGAATCTTGTTTAAAGTTAAATTTTGCTGAAATACCTTATAATGACGTACTATTTCTCACATATTACTGCGATCTAAAAAAACTAAAATATCTCAAGAACGAGGGTTTAAGTTTTGCTGAAATGTCTTCTCATGATGCAATCCGTGCACCAAGAGTCACCCTAGAAAAACTGAAATATCTTAAGAAAGAAGGTGTAAAGTTAAATGGGGCCCAAATGTCTTCTAATGACATGCAATACATTGCGAGGGTCCATGATCTAGAAACACTGAAATATCTCAAGAAAGAGGGTGTAAAGTTAAATTGGGCTGAAATGTCTTTTAAGGACATACCTGAAATTGTGCAACGCGCTGATCGAGAAAAAATTAACTATCTCAAGAACGAGGGTTTAAAGTTAAATGGGATCCAAATGCCCTCTGACTACGTACGAGCGATTATGAGGTACGGCGGAAATCTAGAAATACTGAAATATTTCAATGAAGAGGGCATAAAGTTAGATTTTACTGAAATGCCTTCTGAGGAGATTCGAGACAGTTTAATGAACGCCTATCTAGAAACACTTAAATATCTCAATGAGGCGGGTATATTTTTCGAAATGTTTTTTAGGGACATTGAACATATCTACCTAAAAACTCTGCAGTCTCCCAATGAGGAGAGCTTAAAGTTAAATTTGACTACAATATTTTCTAATTACGTACTATCGCTTGAGTTGACCAGCGATCCAGAAAAACTAAAATATCTCGAGGAAGAGGTTTTAAATGGGCCCCTCTTTAATAATTTGCTCACCGATTCTTCGAGGTTATGGGCAGAAAAGCTTGCAAGAAATGGAAAAATAAAGGTCCTAAAGTGGTTCGATTCATTTGTTGATGCACCTAAAACACAACCAAATCTTGAAAGAAATTTATTTCAATCGACAATAAATTCTTGTCTCGGAAAACCAGTATCAGACGACAATTATCTTGACCGGTTTTACGTCAACCTTAGTGACGTAATTTTATTTTATTACAGTACCATTTTTTTTCTCCATTTAAAGTATTTTTTTCTCCTCTGATTCTTTCTTTC
>Ga0307987_1002056_pt1 | contig 10708 bp, 10 predicted proteins | sample EllFjometagen181_FD_203157 | JGI IMG/M metagenome (GOLD analysis project Ga0307987, IMG submission 203157) | Marine microbial communities from Ellis Fjord, Antarctic Ocean - #181 | ecosystem: Environmental > Aquatic > Marine > Unclassified | place: Southern Ocean | collected 2014-10-08 | reverse complement strand
GCCCGATACCTCTCCACGCACTTTAACATGACCAAACTTTTGTTCGATTGATTGTTTTATTAGAGACGATATCTCACTTACAGTATATTCAAGCTGCCCGCATTGATTTTCTTTTCGATTTTCAACTTTATATGCATTCTGTTCCATTTCTACTTCGCTCTTCAAAGGGTCAAGTCTGTCAAGTATATACCATTCGCAAACCGCCACAAATGGAATTGTTACCAGTATTTTTTCTTCATTATGATTTGACCCCTTATTTTCCAAATTAATTAACCATATTTTAATAAATTTATGCGAGAATAAACTTATACCTGAGGAATATATATGTCTAAAAATCTTAGAAACTGGGTTACACCTGAGCAGGGCGCTCGATTAGCAAGAGTAGCTCCTGTTCTTGCAAATCTCCCACAAAATGTTTTGGGCTCCAAGCGTCCAATGCTTAGCGCGCTATACTCTATAGGAATTAAAGGAATTTTCAAAATAGCTGCAGTGGCGTTACCGCTTAGGGCCGAATTACAAAGCGAATTGGGAACAGATAAATCATTAAGAGGCATATTTGCAGATCCAGATTTAAAAAACAAAGCCGTACAAAGTAATACCATGCAACAAATGCTTGCTAGCCCACAACTTTGGGAGGGGGTAGACAAATGTACGGGTGGATCTCCTAAAGTTTTGGGAACAGATTATTATGAAGCGTTAGATCAGAAGATCACATGGTGGGCTAACACCCCTTCTAAGACTCCCTTGACTACAACGTCAAAAATGAAATTAGCAGCAGATCTAGCTACTCCTGTTGCTATACACAGCTTAACAAATTTAGCGAGTAGTGGAAAAAAGCCTTTAGATGCATTTTTAAAAGCAAGCAAGGCCGTACACGAGCTACCCTTTGCAACGAAAGCCGCGCTTTACTTCGGACCCACTGCTTTACGCTCTACTTCCTGGGTCATTCCCAAAGTAAAGACTGGCCATACTAAAAAAGGGCTAGGAATCTAAAGAACTTTTTCTTCCTGCTCTGTTTCCACCTCAATTAGTTCAACTTTATTTGAAGAAACAACAGTTAACCGATCGAGAGAGCCTGGAATAGATTTATTCTTCTGCACATTGATACCAAGTTTTTCAAGATGCTTTGCCTTTGGCAGCAGATTCGAGTTGAAAGATGCAGCAAATTTGTCAAAGTTATTGCAAGCTGAATAGATATTTTGGCCGACTTTTTTCGCATGGTCGTACAAAGTCATGAGCGAACTCAATAGCTTGCGCACCTCGTCTAAGATCATCTTCTGATTCTCCGATTGTCGAGTCGCTGCAATCTGGAACTTCGCATAATTTAAGATATTAATTAAGCCAGTGGGACCAACAGGAAATATATCTTTCTCCCAAGCTCTTTGAAGAAAGCTCTTATCCAATTGTGAAAGCTTTTCAACTGCAGACTCACTTGGTAGGAACATTATATTTGAGACATGGTTTAGCTGTTTATCTTTGAAATGTTCGAGCAAAAATTCTTTGTAATCTTTTCCACTCAAGCCCTTCAAGTGAGCATTCATCGTGCTTTTAAGTTGCCCCTCTAGCTCTTTTTCCTCAACCTTGGTTCGATTTTTATCTACCAACTCAATAAAATACTTGGAAGCCTTGCTATCAATAATAAGCAAATTGTTGCCTGGCAAGAATACGATCGCATCCGGTCTTAAGCGTTCGTTTGAATTTCCTTGGCTGAACGAATATTGCATTATGAAGTCTCGATCTGGTTCAAGACCAGATGCTTTTAATATATTTTCCAAAGTTATTTCGGCTAAAAAACCAGCGCCAGACGGCGAAAGCAGTGCGTTTTTTACATGCTCAACCGTGTCTTTTGAGGACTTAATCTCATTGTTTAAAACGGCAACGTTTTTCAGTATTCCTTCGAATTGCTCTTGCAATTGTTTGGTTGTATTTGAAACGCGCTGTTCAGCTTCTTTTGTCTCAGTCTTATGCTTCTCTATTAACTGGCTTGATAGTTGCGATGCTGTTTCGAAGATTGCAGCTTTGGCATCCTTTATCGCACCTTGCCTGGAAGTTTCCCAATCAGCCATCCTCTTTTCGCTTTCCTTCATAGCCTGCTCTTTGAGCTCAAGCTCTTGCTTTGCTGCATATAATTTCTCCTCAATTGCTTGCCTTGCACTTTTTAGAGTTTCATTATCATGGCCGAGATTTTCTACTCTTTCGTTCAAGGATTCAATCTTAGATCCAGACTTTCCAGTTTCGAAAAGCAAATCTTCTATTTTCTTTTGTATCATGGCCTTGTCCTTGCCCAAACGACGCAACTGAACTAACGAAAACAAAAAACCAACTGTTAAAAATCCTATTATTGTCAAGAGTGCTATCATGGTATATTTAAATAAGTTATGGTTATTTCGCTTAATACTAAATTACCAATCAAAGAATATAAAGGGTTATGTCTTTCTCAACGATTATTTTAGCTGCAGGACAGGGTGTCCGAATGAAATCCACTCTTCCAAAAGTTATGCATAAAATCGCGTCAAGACCAATGATTGATTGGATTCTTGCAACTCTCAAGAAGCTCGCCTCAAAAGATTGTGTGGTGGTTATTGGCCCTGAAATGAAAATTCTTGAAGAGCATGTCAGACAGCAAGACAGCAATATTAAATTTTCCGTGCAAAAAAAGAGGCTCGGCACGGGAGATGCAGTAAAGATAGGGCTTGGCCATTTGAAAAATCAAACTAAAAACGTCTTGATACTATATGGCGATGTACCATTTATCAAAGCTGCCACAATAAAAAAAATGGAGAGCAAGCTTGCCAAAGATCCAAAAGCTGCCCTTGTAGTTTTAGGATTTGAAGCGCAAGATCCTGCGCATTACGGCCGACTCGTGATAAACCAAGCGGGCTATTTGCAGAAGATTGTTGAATTTCTTGATTGTACCGACGCCGAAAAGAAGATAAGTATCTGCAATTCGGGCATTATGATGGTCAATGGCAAAAATATCGGACAGTTGCTCTCAAAAATTAAAGCCAACAAAATCAAGAAAGAATTTTATCTGACAGACGTTGTAGACATTGCACTCACCCAAGGATTGGATTGTCATCATATCATTACAAAAGAGGCAGAGGTTGTAGCTGTCAACAATCGCAAGGATTTAGCAAAGGCTGAAGCAACTATTCAAGATCAATTACGAAACCATTTTCTATTGAACGGCGTAACGCTAATAGATCCAAACAGTGTATATTTTTCAGGAGATACGGTTATAGGGCAAGACGTTGTTATTCACCCAAATGTTTTTATTGGACCTGGTGTTAAGATCGGATCGGATGTCCAAATCAAATCCTTCTCGCATATCGAGGGGGCTATAATCAAGAATAACGCGACCGTCGGGCCATTCGCAAGAATTCGACCGGGGACAGAATTGGGAATGGGAGTTCGGATCGGAAACTTCGTTGAGATTAAGAACAGCAAAGTCGCAAGTGGCAGCAAGATCAATCATTTGACATACATTGGTGATACCAAAATGGGAAGTAACGTAAACATCGGCGCAGGCACGATCACTTGCAACTATGACGGCTTTAACAAACATAAAACTACAATAGGCGACAACGTTTTTGTAGGTTCTAACGTGGCGCTCGTTGCTCCAATATCTATCGGCAAAGACGCCCTACTTGCCGCGGGATCAGTAATTACAAAAGATGTCAGAGCCGGAGATCTTGCAATCGAACGAACCACCCAGCAAAACATAAAGTCTGGCGCTGCCAATATTGCTGAAAAAAAGCGCAGATAGCTGCCGGAGAATAAATCCTTTTAAAGAAGGAGGGAGTTAAGAGTTGATGAATTCAACAATATAACTCAACAAATCAATTGTTTTGTTCGTAGATTTCGCGCAACACACCGCCTGTCTTGATTTGGACGGCCTTTGTAATTTGATTAGTGATGCCAGAAATCTCTTTTTCGGTGAGTGAGTGATCGGCAGCCTGAAACGTCACCCGGATTGCGATAGACTTTTTGTCTTCGCCAAGAGCTGGGCCAGAAAATAAATCGAAAATATGAGCATCTTTAATCAGGGCGTGATCAGAGATCGGTTTAATAGCTTTTATTAACTCTGAAGCCACGATGTTCTTTTCAACCACAAAGGCAAAATCTCGTGAAACAACTTGGTAATCAGAAAAGCCATAGCTTTTAACTTTGGGTTGGCAAGGAATTTCTTGCATGAACAGTTCAAAGGCAACGGTTGGTTTGCGAACATCCATGGCTTTCATAACGAACGGATGAAGCTCTCCGATATAACCTAGAAGAATTTTTCCACCGATTGAAACTAGGGCACTTTTGGCTGGATGATACCAGGAGGGCAAGTCTTTTGAAGAAGAAAAACGTACCATTTCAGGATTAATGTTAAATACAGTATCAAGAAGAGTTATAGCGTCGCCTTTTAGGTCAAAGAAGTCGATTGGCCGTGAATCTTTAAAAATATTTTCCTCCGAGAACTGACCGGAGCGAATCGCACAAAGCATTTTTGTTTGTGAAGAGTTTTTGTTTTCAAATACATCTCCGATTTCAAAAATTGAGAGATCAAAGAATGATCGAGCGTTGCTTTTACAGATGCAGGAAAGTAAATTTGGTACAAGCGAAGCTCGCAGAACGTCTAAATCTGCGCTGATTGGGTTCGTGAGGACCGGGCTTTCATCAAGCAGGCCGAGTTTTTTTGCGATTTTTGAGGACATAAATGACCAAGTGATCATTTCGTCAAAGCCAAGCGCCGCAAGAGTCGTCCTTGCTCTTAAGTCAAGAGTGTTCTTCTGGGGAATCGGAGCCGCATTGATAGCCATATTTGTTGGGATAGGAATAGTTGGAATTTTGTCATATCCATTTATTCTAAGGACTTCCTCAACGAGATCCTCGGGAATGGTGATATCGTTTCTCCATGGTGGAACAACGACTTCTAATCTGTCATCATCTATCTGTTGCAACTCAAAACCCAAACCCTTCAGAATTTCTTCAGCCTTTTCTCTTAAGATATACACTCCTCCTAATTCTAGGACTAAGCCTAAATCAAAAGTTATGTTTTTTTTTTTTGAGATGGCGTTGCCAATAATTGTTATCTCGCTCGATTTTCCACCGCACAGATCTTTAATCATCTCAGTTGCGATTTCTATTCCGTTAACCGTAAAGTCAAAATCTACACCGCGTTCGAAACGGTATTTAGCATTTGAGTTGATCATGGTACGCTGACCGGTTTTAGCTATCAGGATTGGATCGAAAACCGCTGCCTCTAGGAAGATATTTCTTGTTTCGGAAGTGCATTTGCTATTTTCACCACCTATTATTCCGGCGAGAGCACATACTTTGCGATCATCGGCGATGATAATATCTTGTTCTTCCAAAGAAATTTTATCTTCGGACAATGAGAGCAATTCTTCTCCTTTCTTGGCCAATCTTACATGAAGTCCCCCCTCAATCTTATCTGCATCAAAAGCATGCAGTGGTCGGCCGAATGAATAATTGATATAGTTTGTGATATCGACGATCGGCGAAATAGATTTCTCACCAATGGAGGCAAGAGAGGCTTTCAACCAAGATGGTGTTTGCTTTGCATTATTATCGAGACCCTGAAAATATCTGCCTATAAACAGAGGACAGGCGCTTTTATGATCTACCTTAACTGCAATTGGGTTTGAACAACTGGCTATCTCTGTTTTTATTTTTGGAAGCGGCTTAAGCTTTCCTATCCCATAAACTGCTAGATCTCGTGCTATACCGTAAATGCTTAGACAATCTGCGCGATTGGGAGTCACTGATATGTCTATAACGGTATCGTATGCCCATGGACATTCGTCAACAAATCTTCCGCCAACTTTCAAAGAGTTATCGAGCTCGAGAATCCCGCCAGAATCATCTCCCAAGCCCAACTCTGAACTCGAGCAAATCATGCCCTCGCTTTCCACTCCCCGGATTTTCCTTCTTTCTATCTTCATATTGCCAGCTGGAATAACATCTCCAATTCGCGCAAGTGCGATTTTTAGGCCGGCTCTGACGTTCGGAGCACCACATACGATGTTTAAAGTATTTTTGCCATCGTTGACGGAGCAAACGCTAAGCTTATCAGCGTTTGGGTGCTTCGTACGTTCAAGCACTTCTGCAACAATAAATTGTTCAAGCCGGGGAGAAGGCAATGAAATGCTTTCAACTTCTAAACCTAAATTCGTCAAGGATTTCACTATAGTCTCAATTTTGACGCCCTTTAAGTCCAAAAATTTTTCCAGCCAACTTATTGTGAATTTCATGTATTTACCCTATCAATTAACCTTGGAACATCAAAAAATCTGAAACCATTTTGCTTTATCCATCTAATGTCATTTTCATAGAAACACCTGAGATCATCTATTTTATATTTCAGCATGGCAAATCTCTCAACGCCCGCACCGAAAGCAAAACCTTGATATTTCTTTGGATCAATATTGACGTTCTTTAGAACATTTGGATGCACCATGCCACAGCCCAAAATCTCGAGCCATTTCTTTCCACCATCTAGGGAAATATCTACCTCCGCCGACGGTTCGGTAAATGGGAAAAAACTTGGTCTAAATCGGATATCAATTTTTGTACCCACAAAGAAATTTTGCAAGAGTTCAAAGAGACAGCCTCTCAAATGTCCCATATTGATATCACGATCGATGTACAAACCCTCAATTTGCTGGAACATCGGAGAGTGAGTAGCGTCATAGTCGCATCTATAAACCTTCCCGGGGGAGATAAATTTGAACGGAGGATTGCTCCTTTCCATTACTCGAATTTGTCCGTTGGATGTATGAGTCCGTAGTAATAGTTTTTTCTTATCTTTAGTTTCAGATCTCAAATAGAAGGTGTCGTGTGATTGCCTGGCAGGATGATGCTCTGGTATATTTAAAGCTGTAAAGTTATAATAGTCGGTTTCAATTTCTGGCCCACTTTCTATCCCAAATCCCATATTAGCAAGGATGCCCACCATTTCCTCAAAAACGTATGACAGTGGGTGAATTGTCCCAAGCTTTCTCTCGCGAGGTGGAAGGGTAACGTCAATTTTTTCAGCCTGTAGCTCAGAGTTCAATTTTGCCGTCTCTAAAGCGCAAAGTCTTGTATCAATTAAATCTGCAACTTCTAGCTTTACCTTATTTAATTCGGCTCCAAAGCTTTTCTTCTCCTCTCCAGAAAGTTTCCCGAGCTTCTGAAATTCTTGGGTGATAATTCCGCTCCGACCAAGGTATTTCGCTTTTTTTACTTCAACATCAGGAATGGTCGTCAGGATCTCCAATTCCCGCTTGAGTACAGCTATATCTAAAGAAATTCGTGACGTCATAATTAAATAAATTAACGAACAATGCCAATACTATCAGTTGGAAGTTTGATACGCAAGCGGAGTATTGTTTTTTTGTATGAGTGTACAATCACCTCCTGACCTTATTTTAGCTTTACCATAGGTCAAGTTTTCTTTGCAAACTATACAAATACTTCAATGAGGAAGAGACCAAATTTGTTTAGCACATAAGAAACCTATATCTTTCCATGAAGTTATATCAACTTCAAACAATTTTATCATCCCGGTTCTAAAATAGATTTTTTTTCCCGTCAAACTAGAGGACAGTTCACTCAGGGCAGGATTATGGCTTATAATAAGTACCGAATTGTAAGAATCGCTTAACTCGCTTATAGTGTATAAGGCCTTTTGAGCACTGGTACGGTAAAGCTCTTCAAAATATTTCGCGGGTTTTTTTGTTTTCACTGCTGATTCTATTAAACCCCAAGTTTGATGGGCTCGAACAGCTGAAGAGCTGAAGACTGCGTCGCAGACCAGCCGACCCTTTTTACGTATGATTTTGGCTAGCATAGCCGCTTCCTCTTCCCCCTCAGCACTTAAATAACGGACAATATCTTGTCCTGAATTTGGTTCAGTTTCCGCATGTCTAAGTAGGTATAATTTTTTCATTGTGGTTCCTCCTTATTGTCTGTTGTTTTTGATTTAGATGGATTCTTGCTTAAAAGCGTGTGTAATATCTTATCTTCAAGTGATTTTACTTTTTCCCAAGGCAGAGTGTGATTATTAATCAAAATTGCAAACGCATATTTTGGGCCACTTGGGGGAAGATAGTAACCTGCCAGAGCAGAGGCTGTTTTAGAACTTCCCGTTTTGCCATAAGTATACTGATTTTTTTGTCTTCCTAACGTTCTAAATTCTAGCGTTCCCGGCAACCCATATCTAGCTAGAGCATTTATAAAAGAGCTTTTTATTTTGGGATTTTTATACCCCAATTCAAGCAAACTAACCACCGATTGGGGCGCAATCAAATTATAGCGCGACTCGCCCAAGCCATCCTTTATGATGAAAGAACCTTTAAATCCAAATTCTTTGAGCAATGTTTTCATGACTTTTTCTGACTCATCATCATTCGCTTGCTGTTTCGTATATTTTGCGGCGATGTGCTTAAATATGGAACCAGCACAAATATTGCAGGATTTTCCTAGAACGTCTTTCAACAGCTCTTTAAGCGGTGCAGATTTGTGAGTATAAAGCGCAATAACGTTCTCCACCTTTCCAAACTTTATTTGCCCCTTTAGTTTTATGCCCAATTCTTTTAAAGCCTTATCAATATAATTATGCGCCATCAAATTATTATCTTGAAGAGCGAAATTTAACTTAACTGCCTTTTGCCTATCATTAAACATACATCCATATACTTCATATCTATTCGCTCCGAGGTATTTGGATTTATAAGGGCAGTCTTGTTTCTGGGGCAATACAGTGCGTACATTGTTTTTTATATCGAGCAACTTTGGATCAACGATAGCTAACTGCGCTTTATCTCCCACATTATTTGCTGGAGACATTGTTGCTTCACTGCAATTTTTATCGATGATAATCGCACTCCGAGGCGCTGCATAATAAAAGGGATTGTCATCCCATGTAAATCCACCTGGTGCTGCATGTTGTTCGTCAAAGATAGTCCCATCAATCACTATATCTCCCCCTATCTTTTTTACCCCTGCCATTTCAAACATTCCCTTTAAATCCTGATATGTGAAGCTAGGATCGCCAGAGAATTTTATATATAGATCTTTCCTAAACTGGCCATCTTGTGGGCTTTTTTCACTAGATAGGATGGCAGTTTCAAACTTATATTCTGGAGTGAGATAGTTAAGCGCTTCATAGGCAGTAAACAATTTTACAATACTTGCGGGGAAAAACAGCCTTTTCGGATGATACATAAATTTTACAGACCCCGTATCTAGATCCTTTATATATATTCCGACATTTATGTCTCCTTCTCCATGCTTTTTGAGTAGCCACTTCACTTTATTATATAAGGTGCTACTATTCTTAAAGACTTCCTGTGCGGGACAATACATGCCTGGAACAGCTAAAAGCCAAATTATGCAGATAAATTTTAAGACTCGGAGCATAAAAATGCTTAATTAAGAGAGCAAATGAATAAGTACGAAAAAACAACAACAATATTTGTTATAAAAGTCATGACGAATTCGTCAAGCAATAAACTGAGTAATGCTAAAATAAATGATGATAACACTATTGCATTAAAAGCATACCTCACCGCCTCGCCCGAAAAAGGAAAGGCAAACGCTAGTTTAATCAAAATGCTTTCTAAAACTTTGGGTATAAGGAAGGCAAACATAGAAATCCTTCGTGGGCATACCAGCGACAAGAAAATCTTGTCAGCTCTTGGGATCGACCGCATGGGGGCGTATGAAATTTTACAAACTACATGCTAGTTGAACCGAATCCCCCTTCGGTTCTGGCGCTATATGGAATTCAGACCATGTATCTTGACGGCGCACCACTACAAAGCGGGAAAACTCTTGACAAGATTGTTACCTTATGGCAAATTGTATTGGAATTGTTTATTTGGATAATTAATTATGGAAAAATATGATTTAGCGAAATTAAATGGATCGAAGTTATTAGAGTTTCTAACTAAGACACCTAGAGAATTGAAAGAGCTTATAGAAGAAGAAAGGCTTGATTTCTCTGAGATTGATCTAAGCAATCTTACTTTTCCAATTTGCCGATTTTTTTTAAATTAGTGAAGGAAAAGAATTTAAAAGAGACTTTATCATTTCTTGCAGACCACAATGTAAAGTTCTCTAAGCTTAATTTATTTTGGTTACTTTATCCTGATGGAATAAAATCATTTTTAGCACTTGACGAAGAACAATTAGAATTTTTTGAAAACCATGGCACAAATTTTTCTAATCTTGATTTAACGAAATTAGATTCAAATAGCAAAGTAACGCTACTAGCGTTAAAACAACAAAAATTGGAACTACTTCTAAATAATGGAGTCAACTTCCTTCAAGTTTTTGGAAATATGGAAATAGGTCAATTGGGAGCTGTAAATACAAGAGTTATTCTTGAAACTCTATTTACATATGATCAAAAAATGTTCGGAATTCTCGCTAGAATGGGCGTTGATTTAGAAAAAACTGACTTCACTAAAATTGATTTTACTCGATTAGGAGATTGGTACTTAAAAAGTATAACATCAGATTTTCAAAAAACATCTTTTTTAAGAAAGAAGGGAGTTGATTTAAGTAAGTTAGATGTTTCTACGGATATCAAACGACAATTATCTTGACCGGTGGACGACAATTATAAATTGCTGACTTTTGGCATATAATTAAAGTCTAGACATTAATAAACTTGCTAGAAAGATGTCTGGACGGGAACTAACAAAACAAC
>Ga0307987_1002055_pt1 | contig 10722 bp, 10 predicted proteins | sample EllFjometagen181_FD_203157 | JGI IMG/M metagenome (GOLD analysis project Ga0307987, IMG submission 203157) | Marine microbial communities from Ellis Fjord, Antarctic Ocean - #181 | ecosystem: Environmental > Aquatic > Marine > Unclassified | place: Southern Ocean | collected 2014-10-08 | reverse complement strand
GTTATATCGATGTCAGAAAATTGGGTTACATGAGGTATTTTTGTCCAACTGTCACATAAAATTTTGTTTGATATTAGTTTTTTTTTGGTAATGATGGCATTTTCTACAGGGCCCGCTTTATTTGAAAGCTTGATTGGATTTGTTATATCATTTTTTATTATTCTGTTATTTTTTCCACTACCCTTGTTTTGTGTTAAATCTATTTTCAGTTCTCTTGCCAAACGTCTTATATTTGGACTAGCATATATTGTTATTTTGTCATGTATTTTTATTTTATCTTTATTTATATCGTTGTTTTGTTTTATTGTTTTTTTTAATATATGTTCTTTTTGATTTGTTTTAATATTTAGTAAAATTGATCCTATTTTTATATTATTTCCTATGGTAATATTTATTTCTTTAATTATTCCATCATATGGTGATGTAACATCTATTGATGTTTTACCTGACTCTACGGTAATGATTTTATCATGTTTATTTATTTTTTTATTTTTTGAAATTAGAATATCAGTTATGGTTATATTTTCATAATTGCCTATATTTGGCATATATATATTTTTTATCATTTATTTATTGCCTTTTTTTATTTTTATATATTTTAATATTTTTTCACTTAATATGTTTTTTTTGTATAAAATGTTTAAGGTTAAATTAATTATATTATATTTATCTATTTTAAAATATTTTTTTAAGTTTTCTCTTGAATCACTAATTCCAAAACCATTTGGTGTTAATGTTGACAAGTCATTTGGTATAAATTCTCTGATTTGTTCTATATATATTCTGCTGTAATCACTTACAGCAATTATTGGATTTGTTGTTTTTTCAAAACATTTTGTGATAAATGGTTTTTTTATTTTTTTTATATTCAATTTATTTTGTTCTTTAATTTTTTCACCATCTCTAGCTAGCTCTGTAAAACTAGTAGCACTCCATATATTTGATTCGATATTGAATTTTTCTTTTAAAATTTTTGCAGCTTTTATTACCTCGAATAATATATTTCCGCTTCCAATTAATTCTATTTTTATATTTTTGTAATTTTTAGTCTTTGTGTATTTATATATACCTTTTATTATTTTATCTTTTATATTTTTATTTAAGTTTATTTTATTTTGATCATGTTTTTCATTATATGTTGTGATGTAATAAAACACATCTTTTTGTTTTTTAAACATTTCATTAATTCCATGATGTATAATAGTTGTTAGTTCATAATTAAAGGCAGGATCATAACTTAGACAATTAGGTATTAAACTTGATATTATTTGACTATTTCCATCACAATGTTGTAATCCTTCACCTGGAAGGCTTGTTTTTCCAGATATTGCTCCAATCAAAAATCCTCTTGCTCTAGCATTCGCTGCAGCCCAGATAAGATCACCAATTCTTTGAAATCCAAACATCGAATAAAACATATAAAATGGTAATGTTATAATGTTTGTTGTGCTATATGATGTTGCTGCTGCCAACCATGAAGAAAATGCTCCAGCTTCGTTTATGCCTTCTTGCAGAAATTGTCCTGATGTGGATTCGTTATAATATATTAATTGTTGAGAGTCTATTGGTTTATATTTTTGTCCAAATTTTGAATAAATTTTTATTTCATTAAATAAATATTCCATACCAAATGTTCTTGCCTCATCTGGAACAATAGGAACTATTAGTTTTCCAATATTTTTATCTTTACATAATGTAAAAATTATTTTTACAACATTCATTATTGTTGATGAAGTGTTTTTTTTTAAAATGTGAGAGAATATATTTATATTTGGTATTTTTAATTTTATATTTGAATGGGTATTTCTATTTGGTATAAAACCACCTAGTTTTGTTCTAGATTTTATGATGTAAGATATTTCTTTGCTATTATTTTTTGGTCTGTAGAATTTTAGGTTTATAGCATTTTTGTCTGATATTGGTATTTTTAAGTCATTTTTAAAATCAATTATATTTTTTTCAGACATATATTTGTTGCTGTGAGAGTTATTATATGCTGTTATATATTTGCCAAGACCAAAACCTTTTACTGTTTTTGCTAGTATTACTACGGGTTTGTGTTTTTCGCTTGCAGCCTGTTTATAAGCATGATATATTTCTTCATAATCATGACCACCGTAATTCAAATCTTTCAATTGTTGATCACTATAATTTTTTATAAGATTTTGTAGTTCATCTGTATTAAAGAAGTGTTGTTTCATATACTGTGACTCTAAACCTTTATATGCTTGGTAATCACCATCAACAACATCATTCATTCGTTCCTTTAATTTATTATTTTTATCTAATTTTAATAGTTTGTTCCAGTTTTTATTCCAGATAACTTTAATAACTTTCCATTTTGCGTTGTTAAAAATATTTTCTAGTTCACTTATTATTTTCGAATTACCTCTTACTGGTCCATCAAGTCTTAATAAATTGCAGTTGATTACAAATATCAAGTTATTTAATTTTTCTCTTCCTGCTAAATTTATAGCGCTTAATGCTTCTGGTTCATCCATTTCACCATCGCCGCACATACACCATATTTTTCTTTTATTATTTTGTTTATTTATTAATTTTCTGTTTGTTAAGTAATGTATAAATTTTGCTTTATATATTGCTTGTAATGGCCCTAAACCCATAGATACTGTTGGAAATTGCCAGTACCGCGGCATCAGCCATGGATGCGGATATGCTGATAAACCGTTTTTATTTGTCTCACATCTATAGTTTTTTATATTTTTTTTTTTCAATCGTCCTTCGATAAATGATCTTGCATATATTCCTGGCGCACTATGTCCTTGTATATAAATCAAATCACCATTATTTATATTTTTACCTTTCCAAAAATGATTAAATCCAACTTCGTATAGTGTTGATGCGGAAATATATGTGCTTAAATGTCCACCTATTTCTGTATTTTTTTTTATAGCGTTTAAAACTATCATAACAGAATTCCATTTTATTATGTTTTCTATTTTTTTTTCTATATTAAAGCTTTTATTGTTGTTATATTTTTTTATTGTATTTATATATTGATGATTCTTGTTATCATGATTGATTTCTTTTTTTAAATTTTCAAGTATAAAGTTGGCTCGTATATTACCAAATGTTTGTTGTATATATTTAAATGATTCTATCCATTCGTTTGTTTCATTTGGATTTATATCGATATCTGTTTTATCTATTTCCATATATATCTCCTTTTTATGTGTATTTTATTAAATTATTATAAGTTATATAATATAAAAAGTATAATTTTTATATTTTTTGTTCATATAATTTTAATATTTAAAGGTTTATATATTTTTACTTCTATGATAATATTTAAACACTATTATTGTTTTAAATGTAAGAATTGGTGTTTATTGTGAGACCTAAACATATATATTTAAATTTGTTTGCAATGGATTTTCCATTGACAGCTATTGCTTCTATTATGCATAGGGTAGCTGGTATAGCATTATTCATGTTTATTCCATTTGTTTTATATTTTTTTAAATTATCTTTAGAATCGGAAAGTTCTTTTGATATGGCTAAAGTTTTAATATCTCAGTTTCATATTAAAATATTTTTATTTTTAATGTATTTTGTTTTTTTATATCATTTGTTTAGTGGAATAAAACATATGATTATGGATATAGGTTATTTTGAAACTAAAGATGCTAGCAGACGGTTTGCAATTGTATCATTATTTACAACATTGTTTTTTTATATTTTGAGCGTTTTGTTATGATTATGTTGAGTAATACGGGATGGAAAAGTGGTTTAAAAGAATGGATTGTGCAAAGATTAACAGGTATATATATTACATTTTATTTTTTATTTATAGTTTTTTATTTATTTTTAAATGGTGGCTTCACATATTTGAATTGGATTAATTTGTTTTCATCCTTTTATTTTAAGATTATTACAGTTTTATTTATATTTAATATAGTTTTACATTTAGGTATTGGAATGAGTATAGTCACAACAGATTATATATCAAGTTCAATGCTAAGAGTTTTTGTAGATTTTTTAGTAAATATATTTTTATTATCTTATATTTTTTTTATTATGCAGATTCTTTGGGGTTTTAAATGACTATACCCGAACATTCATTTGATGCTATTATTGTTGGAGCAGGTGGAGCTGGAATGAGAGCTTCATTACAACTTGCTAAAGCTGGTTTTAAAGTTGCTTTAGTTTCTAAAGTTTTTCCTACTAGATCTCATACTGTTTCTGCCCAGGGTGGTATTACAGCGGCGTTAGGAAACGTTGATGACGATAATTGGTTATGGCATATGTTTGATACTATTAAAGGTTCTGATTACATTGGTGATCAAGATTGTATAGAATATATGTGTCGTAATGCAAAAGAAGTTGTATATGAATTAGAACATATGGGAATGCCTTTTTCTAGATTAGAAAATGGAAAAATATATCAAAGGCCGTTTGGTGGTCAATCTAAAGATTTTGGTAAAGGTGGTCAGGCTACTAGGACAGCTGCTGCTGCTGATAGAACAGGTCATGCATTATTGCATACATTGTATCAACAAAATCTGAAATGTAATACTACATTTTTTAATGAATGGTATACATTAGATTTAGTTAAATCAGATAATGGTACTATAGTTGGCGTAGTTGCTATGTGTATGGAAACAGGCGAGTTAAGTTTTTTAAGAGGAAAGGCTGTTATTTTAGCTACTGGAGGTAGTGGTCAGGTTTTTCAATCTACAACTAATGCTCTAATAAATACAGGTGATGGTATAGGAATGGTTTTAAGATCAGGTTTTCATGTTCAAGATATGGAAATGTGGCAATTTCATCCAACCGGTATATCTGGATCCGGCGTGTTGGTTACTGAAGGTTGTAGAGGAGAAGGTGGTTATTTGGTAAATGCGGATGGCGAACGATTTATGGAACGTTATGCTCCAAATGCTAAAGATTTAGCATCTAGAGATGTTGTTGCACGTTCAATGTCAATGGAAATAAGAGAGGGTAGAGGTTGTGGTCCTAAAAAAGATCATGTTCATTTAAAACTTGATCATTTAGGTGAAGATGTTATTAAAACATTTTTACCAGGTGTTAGAGATTTATCCAGAACTTTTGCAAATTCTGATCCAATAAGAACACCGATACCTGTTGTTCCAACATGTCATTATATGATGGGTGGTATTCCTACTAATAAATTTGGTCAAGTTTTATCGATTAATACAAATGGAAGTGAAGCAATAGTAAATGGATTATATGCTGTTGGTGAATGTGCTTGTGTCTCTGTTCATGGTGCTAATAGATTAGGTGGCAATTCTTTATTAGATTTAGTTGTTTTTGGAAAAGCGGCTGGTGATCATATTATATCTAATTTTGGAAATTTTGATAATATTTCTTTAGTTAAGGATTCTAATATTGGCGCTGCAAGCGAACGTTTTTTTAAATGGAATGCTAGAAAAGGTAGAATTTCTGTGTCTGAAATACGACGAGAGATAAAGAAAGTTATGCAATCTGATTTTGGTGTTTTTAGAACAGGTAACATTATGACGGGTGGATTAAAAACTTTAAGACAGTTAAGAGATAGTTTGATGGAAACTGGTCTTTCAGATAAAAGTTTATCTTATAATATGGCAAGAATTGAAGGTTTAGAATTGGATAATTTGATGTCGGTTGCTGTGTCTGCGGCTGTATGCGCAAATGAACGTACGGAAAGCAGAGGTGCTCATTCTAGAGAAGATTTTCCAGATAGAGATGATGTTAATTGGTTGAAACATATAATTATTGATATAAATGATAATATAGGTTATAGACCTGTAAATCAAAAGCCTTCCTTAGTTCCACCTTTCAAACCTACAGCCAGAAAATACTAGGATATTTTATGTTAATTTCAGTTTATCGTTATGATTATAAGAAAGATCTTGATTATAAAATGCAAGATTATAATGTTAATCCAGATGATTGCAGCGGTGTTATGTTGTTGGATGCTTTAAGTTTTATCAAGGACAACTTAGATGAGACATTAACTTTTCGTAGGTCTTGTGGTGAAGGTGTTTGTGGTTCTGATGCTATGAATATAAATGGAAAAAATGGTTTAGCCTGCGTTACTCCACTTAGCAAATTTAGTGATAGTGGTAAAGTTGTTTTAAGGCCATTGCCAGGAATGCCTATAATTAGAGATTTAGTGGTAGATCTTACAAATTTTTACTCTCAATATAGAAAAGTTAAACCGTTTTTGTTGAACGATGATTCTATTTCGTATGAAGCTGAAAATTTACAATCGAAAGAAGATAGAGATAAATTAGATGGTTTGTATGAATGTATTTTATGTGCATGTTGTACAAGTGCTTGTCCATCGTATTGGTGGAATCCAGATAAATTTTTTGGACCCGCCGCGTGTTTGCAGAGTGCTAGATTTGTGTTTGACAGTCGTGATAATAAAACAAGAGAAAGACTTATAGATTTAGATGATCAGTTTAGTATATTTCGCTGTAGGACTATAATGAATTGTACATATGTTTGTCCAAAAGGGTTAAATCCAGCTAAAGTAATATCTGAATTACGAATGGAAATGTTAAAACATAAAATTTAGTTAAATTTATTTATGTTTAGTTTGAAATGTGGTGATACAGCTGTTTTTATAAAATATAAACTTGTTATCTATCATTTTTATAGAAAAAAGTTAAGTAGTTAATATGTTTAAAATTGCCTTAGTTGGTAGAGATGGTTTAGATAAGTTTAGGTTATTTAACTTTCTTGTTGGTTTAATAAAAAAAAATCAAAAGCATTGATAATTTTAAAACTGTGTTTTTTTTTTAATGATATTAAATATTCTATTACAAATTTTTCTGATTTGAATTTTTATCAGTTTAATCTTTTGTCAGAAAATAAAGTGTGTGGCTAGCATGATGTAATATTAAATGTTATAAACACAAAATTTGTAGAAAAAACAGTTGTATTTATTTTTACAATTAATCGAACACGCACTTGTTTCGGTTTTTATTTTTGTTTGTAATTTAGAAGATAATAGTTATACGTTAGCTGATATTAAAAAACTTTTAATTTATTTTTATATACCTGATTGGTTTATTTTTATTATTTTTGATAGATTTTTTTCTGAATTAAATATGGTAGCATTATTTAGTGTAATGCAAAATTGGCTGTATATACAGTTTTTGTTGTATTTTATTTATTTTTATATTTTTATACATGTGTTTTGTATTTTATTTTTATAAATACATTAAAATATAGTATATTTAAAAATTTTATGTTATTATTAAGGAAAAGTTTTAATTTATTTTGGAGTAATAGGTTTTGGCTAATTTGAAGCAATCAAAAAAAAGAGTATTACAAGATATAAAACGTCGTATTTTAAATAAAAGTAAAATGTCGATGGTTCGTACATATATAAAAAAATTTTTAAAATTGATAGTTTTGAATGAATTTAAACTAGCTTCAAGCAAATTTAGTTTTTTAGTTTCTAAAATTGACAAAAGTGTTAGCAAGGGCATTTTTAAAAAAGGGAAAGCTAATAGGTTGAAAAGCAGGTTAAATATAAAATTAAAATCAATCAAGCATGATTAAAGGCATGTAGCTCAGTGGTAGAGCATCACTTTGACGTGGTGATGGTCGGTGGTTCGATTCCACTCATGCCTATTTTTATTTCTATTTTATTCATTATTTTTCTATCAGTAATATTTTCATGGTTGTATTTTAATAAATGCAGTATACCATGAATTATTGTTTTTTCTAAAAAATTTTTATTTATCAATTTCGGACATAGTATTATATCACCTAGTGTTCTATTTTCATATTCAAATGTTAATATATCTGTTGATTTGTTTATTTTTCTATATTTTTTATTTATTATTTTTATGTATTGTTTGTTAGTTATTTGTATATTTATATTATAGTTATTTTTAATAAGTTTTTTTATATAAAGTGATAAATTTTTTATCGGTATTTTATTTTTAATAATTTTTTTCATTTTTTTTTGATTTCAGGTTTAATATGTGTAGTATAGAATCTATTTTTAATTTTATAAAGTCTGGTGCAAGTGAAATAATTTCTGAAGATGAATTACGACTTTTAATTTTAAAAAAAAAATTAGTAATAAAGGTTGGTTTTGATCCAACTACTAGTGATTTACATTTAGGTCATGTTGTTATTTTAAAAAAATTAAGGCAGTTTCAAAATCTTGGTTATTGTATTTGTTTTTTAATTGGTGACTTTACAGCTATGATTGGCGACCCGTCCGGTCGTAGTAAATCTAGAAAGTCTTTAAGTAAAGAAGATGTAATGTGTAATTATAAAACTTATAGTGAACAGATCTTTAGGATATTAGATCCTCTTTTAACAAAAATTTATTTTAATTCTATATGGTTTAATTTTTTTGGTATTAATAACTTATTGGATTTGATTTCTTCAACAACACTTTCTAGGCTTTTAGAGAGAAATGATTTTAAAGTCCGTTATGAATCAAATAAACCTATAAGTATTAATGAAATTATTTATCCTTTTTTGCAGGGTTATGATTCTGTTTTTTTGGAGTCTGATATTGAGGTTGGCGGGATTGATCAAAAATTTAATTTTTTATTATCTAGAGATTTGCAAAAAAAACATAATCAAAAGCCGCAAGTTTCCATTATGATGCCTATTTTGCTTGGCATAGATGGAAAAAACAAGATGTCTAAAAGTTTGGGAAATTGTATAAATCTTAGTGATGATCCATATGATGTTTTTTGTAAAGTGATGTCTATTCCTGATTTTTTAATGCAAGATTATTTTATTCATTTATCTTTTTTATCAAAATCTGAGTATTTTGATATGTTAAATAGTTATGACAATCCTATGACGTTAAAGATAAAACTAGCTGTTAACATAGTTTCATTATTGTATAATGAGTTGTTAGCTGAAAAATCTCGTGTTCGTTTTAATGATTATTTTTCAAAAGGTTTATTGTCTGATGATATAGAAAAATTATTTTTATATGTGAAATCTGATAAGTTGTTGTTATTTGATATTTTATGTGAAATTAAGTTTTTGTCTACACGATCTGATTTTAAGCGTCTTTTAAAATTTAATTCAATCAGGGTTGATGGTATTGTTGTGAATGATAGATGTTTTTATTTAAATATCAATAATTTTTATTTTTTGCAGGTTGGTAAGAAAAAGGTTGTTAAAATTTATTTAAAAAAAATATAAAAGGTTATTGACTATAAGATATATTGTGTTAATATTAACTCATGTAAGTATTGCGAAGCTTTTTTAAGTTGTAGCATATAAGAAATTCTATTAATTTAATGATACCTATTTATTTGAGTTTTTGATCTAATTGTGTATATAAAAAACGAAGAGTTTGATCCTGGCTCAGATTGAACGCTAGCGGCATGCCTTACACATGCAAGTCGGACGGTAACAGGTTTTTTTCGGAAAATGCTGACGAGTGGCGAACGGGTGAGTAATACGTGGGAATCTACCTAAAAGAGGGGGATAGTTATGGGAAACCATAAGTAATACCCCATATTTCCTAAGGGAGAAAGCAGGGGACTTTTTTAAAGCCTTGCGCTTTTAGAGGAGCTCACGCCGGATTAACTAGTTGGTGAGGTAAAGGCTCACCAAGGTAATGATCCGTAGCTGGTTTGAGAGAATGATCAGCCACACTGGGATTGAGATACGGCCCAGACTCCTACGGGAGGCAGCAGTGGGGAATATTGGACAATGGGCGCAAGCCTGATCCAGCAATGCCGCGTGTGTGAAGAAGGCCTTCGGGTTGTAAAGCACTTTCAGCAGTGAAGAAGTGGTAAACGTTAATACCGTTTATTATTGACGTTAACTGCAGAAGAAGTACTGGCTAACTCTGTGCCAGCAGCCGCGGTAATACAGAGAGTGCGAGCGTTAATCGGAATTATTGGGCGTAAAGGGTGTGTAGGTGGTTGAAAAAGTTAGATGTGAAATCCCTAGGCTTAACCTAGGAATTGCATTTAATACTTTTTGACTAGAGTTTTGTAGGGGGAAGTAGAATTTCCGGTGTAGCGGTGAAATGCGTAGATATCGGAAGGAATACCAGAGGCGAAGGCGACTTCCTGGACAAATACTGACACTGAGACACGAAAGCGTGGGGAGCAAACAGGATTAGATACCCTGGTAGTCCACGCCGTAAACGATGAAAACTTGCTGTTAGACATGTAAATATGTTTGGTGGCGTAGCTAACGCGTTAAGTTTTCCGCCTGGGGAGTACGATCGCAAGGTTAAAACTCAAAGGAATTGACGGGGGCCCGCACAAGCGGTGGAGCATGTGGTTTAATTCGATGCTACACGAAGAACCTTACCTACTTTTGATCTCCATAACCAGATAGAGATATTTGGGTGCCTTAGGGAATTGGATGACAGGTGTTGCATGGCTGTCGTCAGCTCGTGTTGTGAGATGTTGGGTTAAGTCCCGTAACGAGCGCAACCCCTATCCTTAGTTACTAACAAGTTATGTTGAGCACTTTAAGGAAACTGCCGGCGATAATCCGGAGGAAGGTGGGGATGACGTCAAGTCATTATGGCCTTTATGAGTAGGGCTACACACGTGCTACAATGGTTGATACAAAGGGTCGCGAAACCGCGAGGTGGAGCAAATCTTATAAAGTCAATTGTAGTCCGGATTGGAGTCTGCAACTCGACTCCATGAAGTTGGAATCGCTAGTAATCGTGGATCAGAATGCCACGGTGAATACGTTCTCGGGCCTTGTACACACCGCCCGTCACACCATGGAAGTGGG
>Ga0307987_1002054_pt1 | contig 10723 bp, 7 predicted proteins | sample EllFjometagen181_FD_203157 | JGI IMG/M metagenome (GOLD analysis project Ga0307987, IMG submission 203157) | Marine microbial communities from Ellis Fjord, Antarctic Ocean - #181 | ecosystem: Environmental > Aquatic > Marine > Unclassified | place: Southern Ocean | collected 2014-10-08 | reverse complement strand
CTTTTTCATTGATACAAAAAGCGATGGGGTGCCCAACTGGCGGGGTAATGTCTATGGTAAATGGTGATACTTTGTAATTTTTCATTTATCTATTTCTTTCCTAGTCTGAGGTAATCATTGATGATAACTATACGTTTATTAGGGATATTGTCAACTGTTTGGTGTTTGTTTTTAATGCTTTTTTTATAATATTTCATTCCTTGACTTATGTGCTGTTCTGTCAAAAATTTGCAGGCTGAGCCTGCAACCAATTCTTTATAGATCAATGTTATATAGAAATTTTTGTCTTATCCCTATGTTTTTTCTTTCATTTCGGTCATCGGGGACGATGACTCTCCCTGTTAAAGCTGCAATTGAAACATTAACCTGCAATGTTCACATGGGAGGGATGCCGTCCTCGGCGTCCGCATTAGAAAATTTTTAATTTTCTTATCTTTCATATTTTTTCATACAATTTTTGACAGTACTTGTTTTTATGTTCTGTTAAAAGTTGCAGATGATTTATATAAATTGTATGAACACTGAACTGTAGCGGTGATGATTCATCGCCGAAAATGTCTGGATTCGTAAGATATTGGCAATATATATGTGATGACCAAACACATCGTTCCCATAATCCCCATATTTCTCATTTACTGTTTCTTTGTGATACTTTTATCACCCACGGAATTTTTCAACCCAACTTGTAAGCGTTTTGGCATCGGTCAGGAACTGGTTCGGATCATTGTCGCGCACAAACTCCAGCAGTGCAAAATGGTCACCAGCCGGCAGTTCAACCGCAAGATATTGCTGCCAATCGTCAACCCCTTCCGTCAAAGGACGTTTTTCACATTGCTGCTTCTCTGAATCGTACAGCCAGTGAAATACATGTAGGTTGAGAATTTGCTTACTCAGCGCATTTAATCCCTGAAGCCGATAATCCATACTTCGTCTCCAGTAGATTGGTTGCCAATAGGTATATAGATTTGGATGACAAGCATCCTTCAAAAATTGAATAGTTGATTCGTTAGTCTCTGTCATCGTATTGCGATGGAACTCAAAAGCGAGCCGTACATTCTTTTCACCCGCTTGTTCGGCAATCAGCCGACACTGCGCAGCCAGTTTGTTGCGGTATGTCGCATCTGCCGTATCCGAGCCTTGGCATCCCGCCCATATTCGAATTGTATCCGTTCCCAATTCAAGTGCAGTATCTAGCACTGGCTCAAATTCCTCAGCGTTCCCGTTTTTATCGAGTACCTTGAAATAGGAGCCATACGAGGAAACCGTCAATCCAGCATCCTTCGTGATTTGCTTGGTTTCTTTTGCCGCGATCAAGTCGCCATGTGGCACATGTATGTCTCCGCCCCATTCAATTGCATCAAGCCCGGCTTTTCTTACCAGTTCAGCAATTTGTGAAACGGATAACTGGCGAAATGTGATTGAACAAATTCCTGTCTTCATTTGATTTTTCTCTTTTATTTTCATGTTTTTTTCGATTCACCAAGCTGAGCTTGGAACCATAGTTTTTTCGATTCACAGAATCGACGCTACATTGCTAGGCTCAACATTAGTCGCGAATAATGTAGTGTCCGCTCTGTGAGCGGAAATGTTTTTTCCATACAATTATTGACGGACCCACTCACGTTGTTTGCAAAATGGCCACCCTTGGGGCTTGCCCCCTTGGGAGCCATGATGGTTTTAATAGCTCATTTCTTTAATAACATTTTTTCCTGCTCACGGCAGTGTCTTTCTTCATTCAAAATTGGGCGTTGAACGTTCGATGTTGGACGTTCTTTTCTTCATTCGTCGTTGGCTATTGAGTGTTGGTTATTGAATATTCTCTTGTCTTATCCCCTTCATTTCGGTCATCGGGGACGATGACCCTCCCTGTTAAAATTGCACTCTCACATTAATATGAAAGGTTTATCCGGTCGGGAGTCCCCCGCCGTTCGCATGTGAAAACTTTTTGTTTTCATATTTTTCATATAACCAAATTTACAGTGTGATATCTCTACTAAACCTTAATGTTATAATCTCTTTTGGTTTCAGTTTTGTTGTGAAAATGCCATCTTGTACAGGTTGTGGTTCTTCTAAAGGAGAACTTTCAAAATTTACCTGTTGTACATATTGTGTATTTTGTATTATTTCCGTTTGCTTGTCAAATTCTAATGAAACTTGTTCAGTTTTTGTATTAGGGTTGAAAATACGTACTTCAATATTATCTTTAACTTTACGTAAACTGGTTAATACGGCATTTCCATGGATTTCAAGAAAACCTGTATGGGCAGGAATAGTATTAGATACATTATAAAGAGGAATATCTCTTGCTGTTAATTGTACATTGTGTGTTCCGGCCGCTAAAGCTTGACCAAGATTGAATAGTTCAATGCGATTTGCTTCTCCTTTAAAAGGTTTAATCCAGTACTTAAATTTTAATTGTCCCTGTATTTGACCGTTTGGTTCTCCATCTGTGCTCACTGTTTTTTGTGTAGAACGCAATAGTGTCAATGCCATTGGATGTTCTGGAATATCGCGCACCGCTGTTTCTAATAATCCTGTGCTGATTACAGCAAGTCCACGATGTGCATCAAATACTGTTGTCCAACTTTGTTGCGGCTTTGTTTCTGTTTCAAGTTCACGATAAACATGATTGTCAGCACGAAGTTTTATTGGACGTTCAATTACGTCAAACGCACTGTCTGCCAAATATGTGGTTGCGGTAATATCAGTTGGAAAAAGTACGCATAAACGATGGTCGCGTACTGTGTTGTGAACCGTTGTTTCCACTTCAAGGTGGTTAGAGCCTGCCCGCAACCGTAGAACATGTTCTACGGTTAAGTCAGTTTTTCTTTCAGAACGTCGCATGGTATCAAATTTGAAATCTTCTGGTAGACGCAGGTGAACAGATACTTTTATTGCCGCTACGTGTGATCCATTACTTATAAGTGCAATGTCAGAATGAACAGCATGAGAGGTATATATTTCATCATTTACTGCAATTCCATGAAACCATCCATCGCCAATATCGGCTCTGTCTTCCAACGTAAGTAAGCGTTCATAAATCTGTCCATTAATTTTATCTTTTAGCTTAATTGTTCCGTTTGCTTGTACAGTAACGCGTAGTTTTTCATTTTCCAGTGTATGATCATTGATGGCAATACAGGGTTTAGTTGGATATCGTGTTGGCTCTTTGTTTTTACCGGGACGAACAGTTATAGTTGTATGCCCCAGCGGTCTTAAATTTAATGGCAATGTAATATTTACATCATTAGTTTTATATTCCTGAGGAAATTTTATGGCGGGTAAGCGTGTATTCCTGCGATTCATATCTTGTCCGACACGTTGATATGGGATTTCTTTCCCCTCTGAATTATATATTCGAAATGAAGGCTTATCTTCAAATCCAAAAAACTCTGAGAAGACTGGCCATTCAACGGGGATTTGCAATTGTATATCTGTATATTCATTAAGAGAATACGGTAATGGATTAAAAATTGTTACACGTAATTCATTTTCTTTAATAGGTCCTATACTCGCCGCTATAGCAGATTCGGACTCAATCGAAATGCGTTCTGTAATTTGTTTGCATTGGGCAAACCTAAACTTCATATCTTCATGAACGGCATCAATACTGCAACCGCAGATAGAATCATGTGGATGATTTTTCAGAAGCCATTTCCATGCAACATTAAGAAATCCTGTAACATCCGGTTGTCCGGCAGTAATGGTTGCGATGGCTGATAAAGGCTCAGCCCAGCTACATAATAAAGTCTGACATTCCGCATTTGCCTGTTTAATCTTAACGCGACTGGAAAGAACACCTGGAATTAATACTTGTTCGTCTTTGTTACTTGATAGTTTCCCTGGCTCACGTAGTTCTCCTGTGACCCTATCTTCAATTTTATCTGCTTCTGGGAGCATATCTGCCAGATAGTCGTCAAGACTGGAGTGTATACCTTCAATTTCATCAGCATGTTTATTAAAGTAGTTTAATAATGCGTTATACATGTCTCTGTCCCATCCCTGATGATCCCCACCATCAAAAATCAGTAACGGCGTTAGTTTCGTCAGCTCTAGTTCCTTGGTAATATAGTTTTCTAAGTCCTTATTTGCTCTTTCATGATCAAAGGCCAAGTCTCCCTCTGAAGCGTGGCGTACATCGAAAGCATAATCGCAATAACCATTTCGCCCAAATTTATAGCATGGTAGCTCGGTACCATCTGCGCCAGTCCAAATGATATTTCTCGTGTCGGGACAATTAAGTCCACGCCAAAGGAAACCACCTGAAATACCGAAACCGGAGAGAATCTGCGGAAGTTGAGAAATATGTCCAAACAGATCACAAACAAACCCTGCATTTGAAGGTTTTGCACCCAGCTCACGGGCAACCTGGCGTCCAAGACGAATATTACGGATTAAAGATTCGCCAGAAACGAGAAATTCATCTGGCAACACATACCATGGACCTATAATAAATTTCCCTTTTTGTGCATAGTTTTCTACTTTTTTACGTTGTTCGGGGCGAACTTCTAAATAATCCTCAAGCATAATTGCCTGACCATCTGTTTGAAATGGACCCTGCAAAGTTCCCTGTTCCCATCCTTCTAGTACACTATCCAAAAGTTTTACTAGCTTCCATCTAAAGTCTTGAAAAGTCTGATGCCATTCGCGATCCCAGTGGGAACTGAGTACGTAATGTATGTGACGTTTTGAGTCATTTTTCCGAATCATTTATTAGCCCTTGTTTTGTTGACACATCGTTACTCACGCACGTCATTTTGAAATTATTTGTTACCGTCCGTTCACCCTGAATGCCGCCTGATAAATCAATGTTAACAATTCCTTCGCCCGACCATTGGTTGCCGGTAATCATTACATTACGAGTTGGTAATAATGCCACTAAAGCTTGTTTCTGTCCATTACTTTTTCCACTTATAAAATTATCTTTTACGGTTAATTGTTTAACACCATGTCCAACAACGAGGAAACGACCTGTGTTTTTGTTGCGCGAGCCATCCATAATGATCATATTGTCTGAAACAACTACGTTAGCAGCATTGAGGTCTCGCTCCGTATAGGGACTGCCAACACAAATTTCTCCGTGCATTGGCACCGAGATTTCGCGGCAGTTTTTTTTGAAAATATTACCCGTAACAAGAATGTCACGAGATGCGCACTGCTGTTGAACACTATAGCTTACGAGCAGTCCCCATCCAGCCGATTCCTCGATAATGTTTCCTTTTACAATAACATTAGAGCATCCAACCACATCAATTCCTGATCCATTTGTAGTGTGCTTTGAGGTGTTGTTAGCAATCACAATATTATTACATCGCCCGTTGGCAATGAAAGGGGCATCGTGACTACGAGTCGCGGTGTTGCCCATTAGGATACTGTCCTCACAGTAGGAGAACCCAGCACCGGAAGAATCCTGAAATATATTGTTGGCAATTAGCGCCTGCTTTTGGAACTGCCATCCCATGGCCTGGCCGCCACCCTCAATGATCGTGCAGTTGACCGCCTTGTTGCCCACATGAAAGGTCTTATGGTCACTGGTGCCCAGTGCTGACACTCCTTCCCAGCGAAGATTGGCCTGCTTGGCAATCCACCCTCGATAGGTTCCGGTGCCGTTGCCTGAAAAGTTCAAGCCATCCACGGTGCAGTAGTTCGCGCGGATCAGTACCGCGGCCCAATACCATTCGGTGCCGATTTTCATCCCTGTGGTATAGTCAGGCCCCTTCAGTACTTTTATGACGCCATCGCAGGTTACTTTGCTGTAGTCGTTGCGCAACCAGATCAGGCATTTGCGCCGTATGATGCCGGGTGCTAACTCCCGTAGTGGCGTTCGCAGTGGATTAACCATAAAAATTCCAGCGGGAATATGAACATGCACTGGCCCCTTAGCTATGGCAAGTTGTGCGTCCATTGCATTGAATGCATCTGTATCGTCGGTAACGCCATCTCCTTTTGCTCCAAACATAACTGGAGTAAAATATAAAGCTGGAACATCTGTAGTTATCGTTGAATTTGTAGTTGCCATTACTATGTTTACCATGAAAATAAAAATAGTAATCCCTGATCTGAGTTGAAATATATTCATTGTTGTTGTTAAGAAGTCTGTTAAGGATATATATATAATAAGATCTCTGCTACATTTGTACAGACTTATTGGATTACTATGAGTGTTCCAAGAGCAGGCCATGGAAGAGCTCTACCATTTACTGTCAATACTGGTCGGTGAGAACTGTCGCCTTCAATTGTAGTATATGTGATCTGTTGAGCGGTAGTACCGTATAAACGACGCAGAATCACTCCCTTGTTCGAATCAGGATCATCAAACCATCCTTGTACTGCGCTTACAAAGTTGGCATTGGATGGATATATTTGGTAGCTACCTGATTCGGCATCAAGAATATCATCATTACCAAGTACTGTTCCTGACACATCCCCGCCCGCTGTTGTCCAGGGAACACCAGTCATGGCGTTATTCCAAGTTGCTTGTGATGCCAACCAATGCTTAGTTAGTTCATTAATTTGAAAATATCCGTTGCCGGCCGTTGATTCAATATAAATTCCAAAAGTAACTGATGTCACAATGGTTCCTTGGTAAAGTGAACTCATATCGAATTTAAACAATCCACCATCCACAGAAATAGTTCCGTTTCCTCCGCCGTGGATCTGAGCAGAAGTATCGCCTTCAAAATTAGTATTTGATTCACCATTTAGACTGGATGTTTTTGTGTCTTCGGTATTTGGTGTTGGTATGGGGAGATATTCTACTGTTAATATTGGTTTGTTGATACTGCTTTCGGTTGAAGGAAATGTGATTTGCTGAGCTGTGTCGCCGAATTCTCTTCTCAAAATGATACCATAGTTACCGGCAGGATTATCTACCCAAGACTGAACTCCGCTTACAAAAACACTGCTTGAAGGATAGATCAAATATTTGCTAACATCAGCAGCTAGAATATCATCGTTCCCCAGTTGAATACTCGAAGCATCTCCACCAGCTGTTGTCCATGAAACTCCTGTCTTTGCATCGTTCCAGGTTGCTTGTGATGAAATCCATGGTGTAGTTAGTTTTCGGAATTCAAAATATGGACTTCCCGCAGCTGAATTAATATAGATAGAAAATGTAGCTGACATTATAATACTGCCTGCAGGTATGCTGGTAAGATCAAATTGGAATAAACCGGCATCAACGCCACCACCGTGCAATTGTATGGTGGAAGCCCCTTCGTAATTGACATCTGAGTCGCTACTCATAGTGGAAATGCGTGTGTCGCCAATTGGATTAAGAGTTACGGTATTGCTTATACCTACTTCAGGAGAACCTAATATTATATATAGGCCGACAACACATAGAGCAGTTATTTTTTTCATTACTTTCTTCCTTTTACTTCACGTTAGATTAAACTAATGTCGAAAACAGACAACTTGTCTGTTTAATTGTTGGTTGTATGTTTACATCTTTTCTGTTTTTTGTCAATACTTTTTTTTATTATTTATAAAGATCCTTGATCTCCAACCTGAATAACAAGATGAATTTCTGTTTTTACATTAGTTTTATCTTTTTCTACTTCAACCGCTAGTTCCGGTGGATTATGAAAATGTCTCACCGTCAATACCGTCATCGCTGCGGGAGTTGGTAGGCGTTACTTGTTCCTGTTTTTCACGGTCGCAGCATTTTTGCGATACTCCGTTTTCACCCATATAGCGCAAAAGTATCACGGACTGCGGTGGCAGTAACAGTGCGCCGTTCGCGAAGCAGTCGCCATCTTCAAGAAGCCGGGATTTATCAAGGACTTGGCACGTTGGGTTAGATTCCTTGCCGATGATTTCGACCGTGACGCTGCACCCAGTCGCATTTTTGTTGACGATGAGCACGGCGCCGTTGGTGGCATCATCCTTCGCGGCACAGACATACAGTCCGTCCTGCTCGTCGCTGCTACACTCGACCGCTGTTCCGAGCTTGTACAGTTCGTTGAACGCCTTGAATGAATAGTAGGTCTTCGTGACTTTTTGACTTGGGAAGTAGTAGAGTCCGCAATAACGGCGCGTCGGCAAGGCGTCGTAATACATCGCTTTGTCGATGGCAGACCGTTGCATCAGGCAAAATGCGGATGCGACAAAGGTCGCTCCGGGCATTTCCTTCATGGAGTCCCAGCGGTCGGGATCGTAACGGTCGATAAAGTTCCATTCATTAAAGATGTTCTCGACCCCATCGAGCCCGGATTCTTTGAGTTTTTCATCGACAAAGTTTGCATGGAGAATAATCTCGTGGGGATCCGACGTGTAGAGGTGCCAGGAGAAGAAGTCCAACGGCGCAGAGGTTGCAGGCGTTGTTATGAATTTTAGAAAATCCAAGAAATACGGGACAAAGGTTTGGTGGAGATCACTCATACCCTCATGATTGAGCGTATAGAATCCACAACCGGCGTATCCTCCAACCTTGATGTCGGGGAACTGCTGCTTCAGGTAGTTGGCGGTCACACGGTAGAGCTCGTAATACTGTTCACGAGTGCCAGTCCACATCGGCGGATTTTCGGGCTCATTCCAAATTTCCCAGTATTCAATATCGTAGTGGAAGCCCGCGGCCCATCCTTGGTTGTAGTGGCGCACGATTCCCGCGCAGATTTCGGCCCATTTAGCGAAGTCTTTTGGCGGATGGATACGATGGGGTTTGATGCGAAAATTGTTCTCGATCGTAACGCCCAGACGGTAGAAAATTTTCATCCCGGATGCGGTCAGGCCCTTGAGATATGCGTCGGTGAAGGCGAAGTCGTAGGAGGCGGGATCGTTTGGGTCTGCCTCAAAATCTGGGAAGATATTGGGCACGTCCACAAGGTATGTTCCGCCGAATGCGCCGCCAGAATCGTGTAGGCGGACGAAGGGAATTCCCGCATTCTTGAGCTCTGGTAGTTCGTCTCCGTAGGTGAGTGGGCTGTTATTGATGCCGTGCAGTGGTTTGACAACTCCGGTTGTTTTTGAAAAATCGACTTTAATCAGGTTCATATCTACTCCTTTATATATATTTTTGTTTGTTATCTAAATCCAGGTCCTCCTATTCAATGTTCGTGCATTCGCCCGCTGATTCTCTCCATATAAACTGCATCGGTAGTTTGTGTGAACGTATGGGCAAGTCGGGCTGATCAAGTCGGCTTGTCAGCAAGTCTGTTATCACATCCACAACCTCTTTTCGGCGTCGGTCTGCCGTAGCTAATGGCGGATTTAGCACTTTGCTGATTCGCATGTCGTCGAATCCAGCTAGCGCTACGTCATCAGGAATTCGCAGGCCGCGTTTGGTAAGCCAGGCACAGGTCAGCATTGCCAACTCGTCGTTCCCGCACATTACCGCATCAAAGGGGAAGTCAGAACCGTCGAACCGGGTCATAAGCACGTTCCGTGCGTAGGTTGGGTTAAAAGTATGTCCTTTGGTAATGTCAATAATCGCATCGGGGAGTACCTCCATTCCACAACGACGCGCCTCGTCAAAGAACGTTTCGACCTTCTGAATGTTTTCTCCGTGATGGGCGAGCATGATCGCCGGGCGACGGCGGCCGGAGCCTGCAAAATGGCTCGCTGCTTCGCGATAGGCACCCAAGCGGTCACGCACCACCTCGTCGAATGCCAAGCCGAGCGACTTGGGGCTGACCAGTACAACAGCACGAAATGACGAAAGAACGTCGAGGAACTCAGGGTTATTGGTGAGCGCAAGCACATCATTAGTCTGTAGCACAATGCCGTCGAAATTACGCTGGGAGAACTCTTGCAGCATTGCTATGGGCGCCGTCTCCCGGACATCCATATCGGTCACGTAAGACATGAGTTGTCGCTGCTCCAACTCCTCGGCGAGGAGGTGGGTTGTTCCGATCGCCTCGGGAGTACTGCCAAATACCCACAGCACGCCGATCATGTTAGTGCGTCCCCCAGCCAGACCGCGTGCCAGTGCGTTGGGCGTGTACTTAAGCGTTTTGGCAGCTTGGCGAACCTTCTCCTTGGTTGCGTCTGCGACAAGGTGCTCGTCTGAAAAGACGCGCGCCGCTGTAGCTCGGCTGACACCAGCTAGTTTCGCTACGTCTTCAACGTTGGTTCTTCTGGACCGACCATCGCGATCTCGCCTTTTCACTACCTTGCTTGTGTCATCCATAATTTTTATTTCATACTCCTGATAATCTGTTAGCAATAGTCATGAGACCGCTCTCAATTAAGCACATGATAGCAGGGGAGGTGTTATTATGTCAATACCTATATGACGTGATTTGGTTTTATCTTCAAGCTGGCATGCATCTTTTCGCCAGTGGTTACGTATTTCAGTATGAAATTATAATTTCGACGACCAACGGTCGACGCTACAGTACACTATAAGAAATGATAATAGTAAACTGTAGCGGCGATGGTTCATCGCCGAAAAAAACAAACCTAAACCGTAAAATCAAGGAACCGTAAAACCAAGAATATAATGTGTTGACATAATAATAAATCTTTGCTAGTATGTGTCTAATTGAGAGCGGTCTCATGATTGTTACTAACCTATTAATTGAAGGAGCTGGACGATGAGAGCAAGAAGCAAAAAAGCGGGAAAATTTATTTTTAAGGCAGGCGTTGTAGTGGCGTTGTGTCTGATTGGTGTGCAGTCACTTACGGCGGGGCAGACGATTGTCCTCCGGAATGGTCTGAACGGCTATGAGGAGACAGAGGATACTCGACTGATTGGTTCTACCGAGGCATACAAGCTGACGAA
>Ga0307987_1002053_pt1 | contig 10724 bp, 7 predicted proteins | sample EllFjometagen181_FD_203157 | JGI IMG/M metagenome (GOLD analysis project Ga0307987, IMG submission 203157) | Marine microbial communities from Ellis Fjord, Antarctic Ocean - #181 | ecosystem: Environmental > Aquatic > Marine > Unclassified | place: Southern Ocean | collected 2014-10-08 | reverse complement strand
CCGTAGATGAAGGTGTCCCGGCATGGGCCGCTGATGTGGAAGGTGCGCGTCTTGTCGTTCTGGCTGATGTTGTAGCGGATCACCGTGCCGATGTTGCCGATGCTGTGGGGCATCTTGCTGGCGCCGTTGTTGCAGACGAGCATGAAGCCACCCTCGTTGTCGTGGCTGTAGTTGTACTGGAAGACCGTGTTCCGGCAGTTCCAGTCGGAATCGAAGCCCTGGCCATCCCGCGTTCCCTTCATCCCGGAGACCTCGTTGAACTGGACGAGCGTATTGTCGCAACTCCACGGCCAGATGCCAGCCGCAGCATCCAGACAGCGCTGCCTTCCCTTGCTCAGGACATTGTGCTCCACCAACGCCCCATCGCAGCCAATGGGCACGATGCCATCGCCGCCGAAGTCCACAATCCGGTTCTTGCGGATCACCACATTCAGGTTTGGATACCACTCCTTGCGCGTCCAGTAACCGGCGAAGTTGATGCCATTGCGATCCACCCGCTCCAGCAGGCAGTTCTCGATCAGCACCCCATCGTACCGGGACTTCTTCGCCTTGCCCTTGCGCCTGACCATGATGCCACTGCCACCGCCCGCTCTCTTCACATTGCTGCCGGTCACATCGTGGATGTGCAGACCGCTGAGGACGATTCCCGAGGCCGTGCCGAAGCTCTCAAGCTCGACCAAGACCCCGCGCCGACCCGCCTGGCGTCGCTGTCCGCTGTTGGCGATGTCCAGGCCGCGCAGCTCAAACTGCGAGATGTTGTGGAGGTAGACCGCCGCTAGGAGCTTGCCCTGCGGGTCGATCCGAGGCTTGAGCCCGTCGCCGTAGGGTTCCACGACGATTGGCGCTCCGGGCTGCCCCTGGCCGCCTGGCGTCAGGGCGCTGGTCCATGCCGAGCCACGCTTCAGCAGAATCCGGTCTCCCACCGCAAACGTGCCTTGGTTGACCTTCGCGAGCGTCTTCCAGGCCTGGTCTGGGGCCGTCCCCGTGCCCGCGTCGTCGCCCTGCTCCGAGTCGATGTAGTAGCTGGTCTTTCCCGGTGATTCCCAAGTCCGGGCAATGGTCGGCAGCGGATAGGACGGGGGGATCCCGTCCGGGTCGGTGGTGATGCGCACATTGTCGATGGCGATAGTGCCGCGCTTCTTGATACCGAGGATCAGCGACCAGTCGGCCGCGTTGCCCGTATACAGCTTGGTCTCTACGGTGCCGGTGTCGCCCGGCTTCCCCTGCCAGTCCTGCCAGCCCGTGTTCCCCTTGCCGCCGCGCGGCCGACGGAAGAGCGCGTAGAACAGGGCACCGTCCTGGCGAGCCAGCACCCGGTAGTCGAAGCTGACCCGGTAGGCCTCCTTCGCTTTGAGCAGCCCAGGGCGAGAAACGACGAACTCATTCCACGTCGAGCCGCCCTTCATGCTGTCCCCACGCAGGGAACGCGTGCCCCCCACGACTTCCTTCGGGTCCTGGGTGATCGTCGCCCTTTCCAGATGGCTCTTGGCGACAAACTCACCCGCATCCCCGGTCTCGAAATCAGTCTCGAACACCGTCTTGGCTTCATCGGCCACAGCAAGGCCCTCCGCATAAGTGAACAGCATCAGGATAGCGGCGACAGGGCGCGGCGGCAGGAATCGTCTCATACGAGAACTCCAGCATTGGGTGTTGGGGACGAAGTGAAGATGCGGGCCGATGAGTGGCATTTCAAGATTCTGCATTCGTCACCACACCATGGCACCATGCTCCGGGAGCCGAGTCGCCATGGCGGCAGTGATCCGAAAGGGCGGTGCCATGTCGAGGCGCACCCGTGGAGGCGTATCTTGCTTCGCCTGCCCACCAACCTACGCTAACGTGTGCGAGACAGCCCCGTTGCCGAAGACGTCCGACCCCTGGAGACGGCCGACCGATCGTCCAGTTCACGGGCAACCAGGGCAGACGCGCGGTGGGCCGTCCTTGACATGGACGTCTGTCCCACCTACTGTCCCTGCCCCCCGAGCCGCGGCGGAAGCTGCAATGCAAGAACAGACGAAAGGGATAGCGTGATGCAAAGAATCCGAAACGCCTTCGTGGTCCTGTCGGTCGTGGCCTTCTCCACCGCGGCCGCTCTGGCCGACATGCCCAAGGAACTCAAGGGCACCTGGATTCTCGACGCCGAGGCGACCGAGAAGTACGTCCAGACCTCTCCCAAGTGGAAGGATGAGGACGCGAAGCGCCTGCCGATGATCATGAAGCGCATGTCCCAGGTGCTCTACGAGTTGAAGGATGGCGCCATGATCGCGACCATGTGGGGCAGGTCGCAGACCGTGGCCGTCACGCTGAACAAGCGCGATGGCAAGAGCTACGTGTTCGACGCGAAAGTCCGTGACCAGACGATGACCATGACCGTCACCTTCGTCAGTGACGCCACCATCACCATCCGGTCGTCCACCACCGACGACATGGATTACTTCCTCTGGAAGCGCGGCAAGCTCCCCAAGGAAGCCGGCCCCAATGACAAGGCCCTTGCCCTGGAGGCCATGAAGAAGGCCATGGAGCAGGCCACGGCCAAGCCAGCCAAAGGCAAGTAGCAGCTCTTGCCGTGACACATCTGGGAACAGGGGGGGCCGTTCCTCCCTTCTTCGCGGCCTCCGTGGCTTCGCGGTGAATCTCTCTTGGTTGAGTTACCCGTGGCGGGGGAGGGGTGCTATGGTGCGGTGTTCGATGCGACTTGTCCTCGGAGTTTTGTAGCCGAGAGGTTGATCATGATTGAGCTGATCGATGTGCAGGCGGGGTTTGGTGGCTTGGCAACCGGGGTGCGCGAAGGCATCCCTGCCGATGAACTGGTGGCGGAACTGGAGCGACACCAGATCTCCCATGCCCTGACGCGAATCACGCCGGATGGGATCGACTTCGATGTGGAACGCTCCAACGAGAGCCTGTACCAGGCGTGTGCGGAGTTCCACGAGCTGATTCCGTGTCCGGTGGTGTTGCCCGCGCAGTGTGGCGACGTACCACCCGAGGAAGAACAGACGGCTGGGGCAGCAGCGTCCGGCGCAGCAGCCGTGGTGATTCGTCCGGGACCAGACAATTGGCTGCCGGAACACTGGGTTATTGGGCCTCTGCTTGATGCGCTTCAGGAGGCCCGACTGCCGGTGGTGTGTCTGAACCGACTGGTACCGCTGCCCGTTGTGGCGCAGTTGGCCGAGTGGGCACCGGAACTTCCCTTGATCGTGGCCGAGGTCCCGTACCGCCTGAATCGGACGCTGGTGCCGCTGCTGCAGAGTTTTCCGAACACGTATCTCTCGATCGGCAGCAACTTCACGGCCCATTGTGGGGTGGAATTCTACGCGAGTATGGTGGGTGCGGATCGCCTGCTGTTCGGCACGGGATTGCCGGCGGCGGAGGCGGGCGCGGCCATCGGCCAATTCCTCTACGCCGACCTGACTGGGGAGGAGCGGGAGTGGATTGGCGCGGGCAACTTCCGCCGCCTGCAGGAGGACATCCGCTCATGAGCACGCTACTCGAGAAACTACGCGCTGGCGAGGCCCCAGACTTCAAGATCCTGGATCTGCACGGGCACGTGGGGCGCTATGCCTACCCCATTCCCGATCTGACGGCGGAAGGCCTGTTGGAAGTGCTGGACCGGGTGCGGGTGGAGAGCATTGTGTGCAGCCACATGCAGTGCATGGCGCGCGACATGGCCTGGGGCAACCGCCAGGTACTGACCTACATGAAGGCGTGTCCCGGGCGGATTCTGGGCTATGTCTCGCTATTCCCGAGCACGGCGACAGAGGTCAAGGAACAGGCCGAACATTGGCTGGGCGAGGGGTTCACGGGGCTGAAACTGCACGACCACAATGGCTTCCCCTACGACGACCCCGCCTATCTGCCAGGCTATGAGCTGGCCAACGAACGGGCCTTGCCCGTGCTCTTCCACGTCTGGGGCCAGGAGCGGCAGTTCAGCGCCATCCTGCGTGTTGCCGAGAAGTTCCCGGAGATGTCCATTCTCCTGGCCCACGGCGGCAGTGCAAACCCGGATGCCTACATCAAGACGGCGCGGGCCGCCCCCAATGTGTTCATCGACACCTGCGTCAGTAGCAGTAGGCGCGGCTTGGTGGAGTATCTGGTGGCTGGGGCGGGGATCGACCGAGTCGTCTTTGGCTCGGACTGCTACTTCTACAGCTTCACGCAACAGCTTGGCAAGATCATGGGGGCCAAGCTGGACGATGCAGCAAAACAACAGCTTCTGCGCGGCAACGCAGCCCGAATCCTGGGCCGCATCCAGCGCTGAATGAGAACGGGGACTCACATGCGGATCGACAGCCTACTCAAGCGAGCAATCGGTGGAATGGTAATCATGGCGACGACAGCGGCAGCCGAGGGAATCACGGCGATCCAGGACGGCGCGGGCATGGACCTGAAGTTGGGCGGCGCGGGCGGCGTATACTTCCTGGCCGAGCCCGGCGAGTTGCGCGTGCAGGTCTACAAGCAGGACCGCAATCGGGGCCGCATCCTGACCCACTTGCGGGCCATTCTGTTCGGGCCCGACCGCGAGGTGCTGCAAGAGGAATGGCTGATGGACGATGGGGTCCGCAAGGGCAAGCCCGGCGACCCGCAGATGGTGTTGCTGACCGCCAAAGTCCCCGCCAAGGGCATCTATGGACTCAATATCACCGTCTCCGACGATCGCTATGGTGGCGAGGCCTGGTGGGGCTTCCGCACAAACTGCGCGAAGTTCATGGTGGAGACCTCGCGCGGGCATCGCGACCGCCGCCACGAGGAACCGCTCCAGTTCGCCAGCCCCCAGACCGAGGGCGACGTGTGCTTCCAACCGGACCCCAATGGCTTCGAGATCGCGGTCAGCGGCTTGCCCGCAGGCGGCGGGCCGTTGCTGCTGATCGACGGCACGGGCAAGACAATGGCGACCCTGGCGGTGGGCAAGGACGGCAAGGCTTCGACCAAGGTTGCCAAGGACAGGGAACGGAGCATCGCCCCCTGGCGGCTGCATTTCCCGAAGTTCCAAGGCACGGTGCAGATCGATGGCGTCACCCGTTGGCGGCGGGGCGACCTGTCGCCCGAGCTCTCGCTCTGGACGCCCACGCCGAGCTCGTGGTTCTCGTTCCACGCGAACCGCTGGCCGTTGACGCCCTACAGCCGGACCGTGTACGGCGCGACCGGCGATAGCCGTGAACTGCCGTTCCAGATCCAGAATCGGTCGCTCAAGGACCGTGAGTTCGCGCTGAGCCTGGAGTTCCCCGGCACCAAGTTCCCGGTCGAGTTGAGCAAGAGCCTGGTGAAGGTCAAGGCCCGGAGTTCGGCCACTGTGACGGCGCGCGTTACCATGCCCAAGGCGGGGGATGCCCTTGCCTGCCGCCTGCGCGTGACGCCGCGGGATGGCACTGGCTTCACCACCTACTCCAGCATCATGCTCAAGCGTGGCATGGCGCCGGCCGATACCGATCCCCTGCCCATTCCCCTGGATCTAAAACCGTACCGGCACGAAAACAAGCAGTTTGGCTACCTGCCGGACTACCCTCTCGACAACCAGATGTACTTCGACCTCAACAACCAGCCGTTCGTGGCGGCGCCGGGAGCTCTGTGGTCCAGGCGGGACGGCACGTGGCAAGCGACCCCGCTTGCCTCGGTCACCAACCGCCCCAAGGGCGCGGGCGTGTCTCTGCGTTGCAGCAAGGTGGCCTTCGATGCGGACAACACCGCCTATGTGGTCGCAACCATGGACCGCAAGCCCGCACTGCTCTACTCCGACGACGGCGGCAAGACGCTCACCGCAGCCACCATCCCAGGCAATGGGACCTTCGACATCGAGCAGTTCTCCGGACACAACACACCGCAGGAGCCCCCGCCCTTCATTCGGATCACGCGCACGGTCAAGGATCCGAAACTGCACTGGCGGAGCCTCTGCGACCTTGACCTGTTCCTGCCTCGCAAGGAGAATGGCAAGGTCGTCGTCGGCGATCCCATCCGGATCTCCAAGCTGTGCATCGGCCTGTCCAACCATTCGGGCATGCCGTCCTCCATCGTGTCGCGCGGTGACAAGGTCCACGTGGCCTGGGCCGAGGCGACCGATCCCAAGGAGAAGGTCCCCGGCGTGCCCACCTATGTGGTCACCTACGACCGGAGCACGGGCAAGCTGGGCAAACCGCACTTGGTCGGTTACGGCCCCCCCGCCAACGATGTGCACAACACGCCATGCATCACCATCGACAGCAAGGGCATCCTGCACGTGCTGATCGGCACCCATGGCCGCGCGTTCCGCTACTCCCGATCCCGCCTGCCCAACGATGCCTCCGGCGGCTGGAGCCCGGCCAAGGAAGTGGGTCGCGGGCTGCGGCAGACCTATGTGGGGCTGGTCTGTGATCAGGATGATACGCTGCATCTGGTCTTCCGGCTCTGGCTGAGCGATCCCAAGCGCTTCCCCGCCGGACACTTCGCTTCCCTGGCGCGGATGAGCAAGCCAGCTGGCGAGCCCTGGTCCAAGCCCACTCCCCTGGTGCTCGCGCCCTTCAGCGAATACAGCATCTTCTACCACCGCCTGACCATCGACCGGAAGGGGAGGCCGTTCCTGTCCTACGACTACTGGTCCACCTTCCACTTCTACCGCAGGGACCACCAGGGCGGCCGCCGAGCGCTCATGCTCTCGCCGGATGCGGGCACAACCTGGAAGTTGGCGGGGACAAGGGACTTAGCCGAGTAGTCAGCGGAGCGGATGGAAGCCCTCCCCCCCTTGCCGAGGGCGGGGGACGGGGAAGATGCCGGCTGGAGGCCGGCGCTCCCGGCAGCCCTCGTGGAGGGCGCGAGGGGAGAAAGATGCCGGCTGGAAGCCAGCGCTCCCGGCAGCCCTCGCAGAAAGCGGTACACAGTAGCCACGAACGTATGGCCCGTGGCTATTGAAAGACGCGGATGGTGCCGAACTGGCCATCGTAGCCGGGCGTGCGCCGGACCTTGCCCGCGCGCAGGCGACGGATGGCTTCGGCAAGTCTGCCCGACTCGACATCAGCCAGTTGCTCGGGGGGCAACTGGCGGAGGATGATCAGTTCGGGGCCGTGGTTGGCGAGGAGTCCGTGGTAGAGTCGCTGCACCCGCTTTGAGTTGGGGCCAACGCCGGTGATCTCGCTGAGCAGATCGGGGAGAGGGATGATGTACTCGTGGTGGGGTGGATTCCCCGGCTGGGCTCCGGCCGGTCGATCCGCAAGGGCGGTGACTCGATGGAGCACACCGAGGACGAGGGGCTTGCCACAGACGGGGCAGATGTCGTCGTTGGCCAGGGACCCCTCTGGTTCCAGGCAGACTCCGCACTTCCGGTGCCCGTCGAGATGGTACTTCCCTTGCTCCGGGAAGAGGTCGATGGTACCACCAAAGGTGGCCGGGGCCCGAGTGCGGAGGGCGTCGAGCACGGCAAAGTAGCCCACGGGACAGCGGAAGAGCGTGGCGTTGCGCCCGAGGTTCTTGGGGGAGTGGAGATCGCTGTTCGAGACGAGGGTGAAGCGGTCGAGGGCGCCCACTCGCCAGTTCATCGGCGGATCGGAGGAGAGCCCGGTCTCCACGGCGAAGATGTGCTCGGTCAGGTCGCCGAAACACTCTTCGACAGAATCGAAGCCCGACTTGGAGCCGAGCATGGAGAACCAAGGCGTCCAGATGTGGGCCGGGATCAGGCAGGCATCGGGATGGGCCTCAAGGACAATCTCCAGCAGATCCCGGGGATCGAGCCCGAGGATGGGGCGCCCGTCGGAGGCGATGTTCCCGATGGCGGCAAGCCGGGCGTTGATCGCGACAGCGCTATCCAGATCGGGGACAAGCAATAGGCTGTGGACCTTCCGAGTGCGCCCATCACGCTTGTAGATGCTGGAGATCTCGGCCGTGAGCAGGAACTCGATGTCCGAACGGCAAGCGGGGGGGATCTCCGAGTTGGCGGAGGCCGAGTACTCCGAGCGGAGCCGGAAGAGCCCGGGGGCCGAGGGCATCAGCTTCTGCCGCAGCTCTGCGAACCATAGCGGATGGGTGAAGTCCCCAGTGCCAACCACGCGCACGCCCTTGCGCTGCGCCCAGCCATGAAGCCCCTCAAGCGTGCAGTCCTTGCTGGTGGCACGGGAGTAGTGCGAGTGCACATGCAGATCGGCGGCGAATGCCATGGGGTCGCTGTGGTTCGTTGGCAAGGAGACTCCACGCCCCTTGGTCAGGTCGGGGGCGAGGAGCGTGGTCAACTATGACACGGTGCGTGACTACTCGTCACGCTCACGGTTCCGGAGAAGTTGCGAGAGGTCCATAGGGTAGGCTTTGCCGAGAGAGGGCACCTTCGTCACATCGGTCGGGATGATGACCATCACCGCCTGCCGCCCAAGCGTGGGATCGGTGACCATCCCGAACTTCACGCGCGAGACGTTGGAGGCGGTGGTTGCCGCGTTCTTGACGCTCGTCAGTTCCGCACTCATCTCCTTCTTGAGGGCGGCAATGTCAGCCTTGACGTCGGTTGCCAGACCACCAACCTTGAGCATGGTGACCATGACGGCCACAAGCAGAACCACGTTCAGGACGACAGAGACAAGGAGCAGTCCTTTGCCACCACCCGAGGGGGCGGGAGCGACCTTGGTTCGGACACCTCGCGTGGGAGCGGCTTCCGTCCGCTCGGGTTCCGGATTTGGCTTGGGGGCAGACTTGCCGGGCTTGGCGGCAACGGGGCGGGGGGTGCCCTTGGCCGCCTTCTTGCCGATGGGAATGCTTCCCGTGCGCGTGCCGGCGGTCTTGGGCTTCTTGCCTGCCAGCTTGCTGCCGAGCTTGGCCTTCGCTTTGGGGGCCGACTCGGCAGCTTTGCTGGCTTCCGCCTCCTCTTCGGCAGCAGCCTCCTCGACAGCCTCCTTCTGCTCAGTCTCCTCGTCGTCAAACAGAGCGTCGAGTTCGTCGGTGATGTCGGCCATGGGTAGGTCTCCTGCACGTTTGCTGTAGTGAGGGTGGAGCGATGTATATGCTGTTGCTCCATACTAGAACCGGAACCGGCGAATGCAACCTCAGCCCATGGCCGCACGCAGGTGATCGCGAGCGCGTTCAAGCCCCCGGCGATTGCCGTCTTCGTCGCCCATATAGAGGCCGTCCTCCAGCTCAACGCTGACCGGTCCGTCGTAGCCGCAAGCGGTGAGGGCAACAACGACATCACGCCAGTTGACCTCGCCATCGCCCGGCACGCAGTAGCGCCACCAGCCCTCACTGCAGGCGAAGGCGGGCCGCCCAAAGGTCGGGGGGAGGCACCCTTGCAGGTAAAGCTGCTCGTGGTCGAGAGCGCAGTCCTTGCCGTGCACGTGGTGGACTCGGTCGCCAAACTCGCCAAGCACGCGACGGTAGTCGATGCCAAGGCGGACCAGATGGGAGGGGTCGAAACAAAGGCCGAGCGCGTCCATGCCCGCGACCGCGAACATCTCCCGCCACATCTCGGGGGTGCAGCCGAGGGTGGGGTACTGCGGTGCGGAGCCGGGCCAACCCTCCATGGCGATGCGGATACCGCAGGTGGCGGCATGCTCGGCGACGGCGGGGAAGGCATCGGCCCAGAAGCCGAAGTTCTCGGCCCGGCTGCGGGTGCGGTCCTCGGGCGCGAAACACACGAACCAGGTGGTGAGGCCGAGCGCGGCCGCTCCATCCAGTCCCTCGCACAGGGCTGTTGCCGCAGCCTGCCGCTTGCCAGCGTCAGGGGAGCTGATGGTGGGGATCCCAGGCAGGTCGAAACTGCCGGGCTCCAAACCATGAGCGCGGCAGAGATCCACCGCTTCCGCTTGGGGGACTTGCAGGTCAATGGAGTCGAAGCCGTGCGTGCCTAACCAGGCGCACAGGGCAGGGACATCCTGCTTCAACCGCAGGGGATTCGGGCGTACACCGAGCTTCATGTCAGTCCTTTCGGGTAAGGGGTGGGACGGAGGGAATATGCCTGCAAACCAGGTCTTTGTCACGTCCAGACAGAACCCTTCGGAGCCTTGATTTTCCAGGTGCGGACACAATAGTTTATGTTTCGGTCGTTTACATGAGTGGGGGCGTATGGCGCGCCCTGTGCTTGGCCATTAACCCGGGAGAACCCCGTGAAGATAGTACGTTCTGCGCTTCTGTCCCTGGCGCTGCTTGGTTCACTACCGTCCTTGTTTGCCGCCTCCATCCCCATTGAGGGCAGGGACTACACGGTCCTGGCCAAGGCTCGGCACAGCCGCTACGACCTGACCTTGCCCATCGCCGCAGGCGCGTCCCGACTGGACGTGGTGTTCGCCGCGAGCGACCCCAAGAACTATGCCCGTCTGCTGTGGACTGCCGACGGCTTGATCCTGGCCCTCACCGAAGCGGGGGAAACCCGCAACCTGACCCAGGTGAACACGGCCTTCCCCGCGTCCCTGGCAAAGGGAGGGACCGTGCTCCTGCGGCGCCATCGCCATCGCCTTGAAGTGATTGCGGACGGTCGCCGCGTGTGCCGTATCCTGGCCCCGCCCTTTGGCAAGGGCATGGCAGCCGTCTGCACCGAGAACGGTGGCGCGACGGTCACAAAGCCACCCTACCAGCCCGTGGAACCAGTGAAGTTCGGGGACGATTTCATGCGCACCGAGGCGGAGGGAAAGAACCTCGGACTCTGGAAGGCCGTGTCTGGGGACTGGCACATGTATTCGGTGATGGAGCGCATTCAGGCCAATCCGGATGCGCGCATCCGCGAGGGACGCGAGCCGGCAGCCGACCGCAGTCCGAATCCGTTCTGTCTCTCCGGCACCGGTGCCGAG
>Ga0307987_1002052_pt1 | contig 10726 bp, 17 predicted proteins | sample EllFjometagen181_FD_203157 | JGI IMG/M metagenome (GOLD analysis project Ga0307987, IMG submission 203157) | Marine microbial communities from Ellis Fjord, Antarctic Ocean - #181 | ecosystem: Environmental > Aquatic > Marine > Unclassified | place: Southern Ocean | collected 2014-10-08 | reverse complement strand
CTGTATGGAAATTAGTTACATATTGAAAAAATCTATATATCATATTGAAAAAATCTATATGCTGTTACGTCATTCACCATAAAGGGCCACACCGTTTACCTCTATCGAAGATATCATTCTTCTTTTTCTTAGGTAACAACATATCTTTCCTATTCTTTTTGCTCATTAAAATTCTTTCTAATATGAATGTGGACCATCATTCCTCGAAATGGATATTTCGTTTTCGAAGAAGATTTTTTAAACTATCTCGATTTGATTGGATTTCTTGTTGATTTTTTGATAAGCCAGACATAATTTTACTCCTTTTATCTAAAATCTTCCTTCATATCTAAATTCTTTAAACTTCTGTAAAAACACTTCCTTTGTTGGATATCCTTCATCAATATATTCAATGCTACGTCTTTCTGTCGGGTGGTAGTTCTGCTTGACATCAAATGATAATACCTTTTCAAAAACAAACGGCCTACCACCTATTTTACTAAATCCTTCTTTGCCTGTTTTTCCAAATTTAGGGCTTCCTCAATACTTTTCTACTCCAATCCTACCAAATCCAGGACTTGAATTTTCACATTTATTTGTGCTTATCATATAATAAGCATTTCCATTTGTTGCATAGGCAATTGAATCTTGTTCAAAAAATTCACCTAACTCCACTAAATCCCTTTTAAGCTTGCCAGAATCTTTTAGATCAACAACGAACCAAGACATTTCACCCTTTTCTATGTCGCCATTTTCAAACCAAGACCCTTTTATTTTAGTAACACCATATCCACGTTTCAATAATTTGGATTTTAAAACCCCATTTCTGGATCTCTTTTCTTTCATTGTAAGAATTTCACCTTCCCCACAATCTTCTGCATATCTAAATGCAGTAATAGCTCCCGTGTCATGATTAGACCATGCATTTTGAATTTTTGACAGGGAACTCTCAGTCAAATAATCATTAAATATTTTCATTATAATAATCTCTCCAATCCTTTTTAGATAATATACTCATCGCCCATTTTCCCATTCCACTACCAGGATATACCATTTCAGTTAATGTTTGCTCTAAAACAAACGGGCGGCCATTAACTCTTGTAAAGAATTCACCTTCTTTACCAAATATAGGATGTTTTAGTAATAATCTTTTATGATATCCAGGATATTCAACATCCATTGTGCCTATCAAAATGCCCTTTTCTGCCCCTTTAGGCACAAATAAAATACTATCTTGTTCAAAAAATTCACCTAAATTCATTAAAGTTTTTTCTAAATTTCCCTTATCATTTATATCCACCACTATAAAAACATTTTCCCCAACTTCTACTGCATCTGATGTTTTGTAATTTTCAATATATGATCCCTTTGCTTTAGTAACAGAATATTGCATCATAAGTTTAGCCAAGAGAACCTTGTTTCTTGATTTATTTTCTCCTTTGTTATATTCATCTCTAAATGCTGTAATAACACCCGAATCATGATTAATCATATGTTTACGGGTTCTTGATAAAGATGCCTCATTCAAATTCAGCCATTCATTGAATAAAGGCCTTCTCATACATTTTTTTGTTTCATCTATAATAGATTTAACCGGTTCCATTTCTTCAATGGTAGTTTCTATCAATTCTTCTGATATAAACTTATCTGAATTAGCTATATCAATCAATTCCACTGACTTGACAGGCTTATTTTCCTGGTCAATATTTATCTGGGAGAACTTATCTTGCTCTTTAAACCCAAACAACCCCTTCAAAACCTTTTGTGCTCATAGTGTTAGATATGATTTAGATCTACCAGCCATTCTTTTGACATTGACAGTATAAAATGATTTATACTTCCTTATTCTGATTCATCCATTTTTGAACAGTGACAACATAATTTGTTCACGTGCTTTTCCTTCTTGTCCTATCTTTTCATTATATGTATCATAAATAAATTCAATGAAATCATTGTCGAATCCAAACCTATCCGGATTATCAATAACAACACTAATATGTTTAGTAGGCACATCTATAATCTCACCTTTAGGGCTTATCCACCATGCAACACCACTCATTATCTTTTCCTCCCTTCTATTTCATTTTTAATCCATTGTTTAGCAATATGGTTACTCACTGGCTTTTTTGAAAATTTCATAACTTCTCCTTTGTATGTTTTATATGTATATTTATACAAAAGATGCAAGGCAATCATATTCTTCATCAACAAACCATCCATTGTTTCTAAGACAATATACATCATTTTCTGATATACCAGCACCAATCAAATCATATGGTTCAACAGAATACACAATATCATGCTCTGCTGATTCAAGTCCTTTGCCTGGACAATATTTATCAATGATATGTAATCCAGTTAAAATATTACATTTCACACGATTAGTATAATTATAATCACTATTCATTATTTCTTTAAATTTTGTTATATCCATTACAATCCCACCTCTTCATCCAGACGATTCATAAAATAATCTCGGCCAACTTTTGAAATCCTAGCATTTACATCCTTTGGTGTTAAATCATTTTCAACAATCAGATCAGTTTCCTCTTTCCAAACATCAGTTATAAGGGCTCTCAGATAATCACCAGTTCCCTTTATGTTACCTTCACCACCATTCAAAACATCAAATACTTTGTCGAAAATTTGAACCAATCTCCACTGTGGTGTAACCTGATCAACAACGTCAATTATCTTCTGTAATTTCACATCATCTACTTTTTTCTGAACCTTTATTTTAGACTTACCGGCGTGAAGAACCCCTTTAATTTTGAACTGGAATTCATTGTCCTTAAAAGACGTTTTAAATACGATCCCCTCACCCAAACCAGACACCCCAAAGTATTTTCCAATAGGGCATTCTTTTTCAACACCTTCCATCATTTCAATCATTTGATTATAATACATCAATGGTTCATTAAAGTCAATATCCAATTCAAATGTCCCAAATTGTTTGATATTATATATGTCAAATTTATTCAGTGTTTTATGGTGAAATATATCATGTTCAATCCAATAAGATGGGATTTCATCATCAATAGGCTTCACTTTGATACCAAATATCAACATTTTCTTATCTAATTGAGATACTGCAACACCCTTTTGAATTCCACACCCAACGAATTCTCCCATAATAGTGACAATATTTTCATTGAAATCAATTTCAGGATTTAAGTGTTTGATCTCATTAAACATATCATCAACTATATTCATTCTCTTTTCAACAAAAGCAGCAAACCCAGCATTGTCTTTTTTTACAGTAATCACATTCTTTTTAGATTGACAATAAATGACATCATTAAACATAGACACCCCAGCACATGTCCCATGTCCTTTCGTAGTGCCTGCCACAGAAAGAATTGGCATCTTAGCATTTCTATCCATGATAGGATCACCATTAACACCCATACCTTGATATTGAGCAGTGTGTTTGATATGCTTCACGATATCCCTATACTGTCCAATGCTGGGCATTTTATTTAATTTCATTTTATATCTCCTTTATGATCCAACTAATTCTACATAATCACCAAACGCATCTTCAAAAACTTCAAGAAGATTGTCATAATCACCACTTCGCATGTCATCGAGAACCGATTCTTCCATATTCAACTGTTTACAAAGACTTTTTGCTGTAGCTATCATTGAAACCGCGTTTCCTTTCGGCCCACTAATGTCAATCTTTTTCATTTTATATCTCCTTGATAATATGTTTAATTATAAATATACTATAATCTTTTCATACCACATTGTCAATGATTATTTTAACTGATTCCCATGGTATTATCACCTGTAGATCTATATGAACTTGCATATTCAGTAACATTGTCACCAATACCAGCAAACCCATCCATAGTAGTTTCAAATGATGCACATTTCTGCATTTCCATTCCAAATTTATTACCTTCACCCTGGGCATCAATGCCAGCGCCTAGGAAGATGAAATCCCACCCATCTTTTTCTTTATGTGTATCCATCAATTTCCGAACCATCGATCCATTATATTCTTTTGACATATTTTCATGTCCATCTGTAATAATAACAAACAGAACCCTTTTAGGTCTATCAGCATCATTCTCTTTCAAATAAACATTCAGTTCTGTAATGGTTTTGCCAATGGCATCATGTAACGCTGTCATTCCTCTTGGAATGAATGTTTCTCCATTGATTAGTGGCTTCACTTTTCTGATTTGTTTTCTATTATATATCTTCTCATACTTATCATCAAACTGAACTAATGTCAATTCAGCATAATCATCACCTTCTTTTTGTTCGGCAAGGAATCTATTATACATTCCAACCACTTCATCACTGATTCCATTCATTGAACCGGATCGATCTAAAATTACATTTATTAACGTCATGTCTTTCATATTTTATACCTCTATAATTAAATGCTTATCAAATTTTGGGTTCTGGTTATTCCTATAATATCCAAAACTGTTCTCCACAAACTCAGTATTCCATTTCTTGAATATCTTACTATTATGTAAATGTCCTGATATCCATAATATAGGGTTAAACTCTTGTATCAAATCAGACCAATCATTTACGAAAAACATATTCAAAATATCACCTTCAAATTGTTTTGGGGTGAATTCGGGTAATGGAGCATTATGTGTCATACAAATAATCTTCTTATCTCTAAACATTCCCATTGTCTTATAGAAATAGTTATATGATTCTCTGTTCCACATACAAGCATTAAGTGGGTCATTATTTAATTCATCAATTAAATAAAAATCATTTAGATATGGGCTTGATGTTCCTCTTCTTTTACTATAACTATCATGCCATCCACAGGCACCGATAAAAACATATTCACCCATTACATAATAGTTATTCTCAAGGAAATGAATACCATTCTTTATTGATTCATCTCTTAATTCAAAATCAACCTTTAGTTTGGATGAATGGTAGAATTCGTGGTTTCCGGCAATATAGAATATGTCTTTTCCCCTGAATACTTCACCAATTATATGCAAGTGCTTTTCAATGTCGGTTGTGGTAGTAATATCACCTGCAAGGGCAATTACATCACAATCCGTTACCAATGACTCAAGAAATTCATGTATATTGGTTGTACTATTGAAGTGTTCCAAGTGAAGATCGGATAATATTTGAATTTTCATATCTAATGTCTCCTTTGTTTGTTCACTAAGCACCTTCTCAGGAAGTTACTGAATTTAATCAAGCAATGACTTATCTTCTAAGTTCATTATCACCAATACTTTGATATCATTTTTCTTGGTGATTTAGTGAGTGTTATATTTTATAATTAAGGGGTGTGGGGCAGGATTGAACTGCATCTTATGGGCCACAACCATACGCTTTCACCAGTAAGCTACCCACACATCAAATTTTATATTCTATAATACCACTTTATTTCTGCAATGTCAATTCATTTCTAAATTCTTCCATTGTTTTGCCACGAATTATTTCACATAACTCCCATGTATAGTTGTATAGGTGGAGTCCTTTACTGGATGCAATTATTTCGCCATTCTCAACACCAATCTCAGATGCACAATATTGCTTCATCATTTCAATTGCTGCTAAGTTAGCAGGCATGCCACCCCAAAGGTCCCACGAACGGAAATAAGGGAAGAAATGGAGTTTCCCGTCCTGTATTCTCGTGTCAATGTGACGCAAACAAGGAGGATCTTTCAATAACATATCAGATGGTTGTCCGACTTGCATTATCATCTGATTATTTCTATGTCCCTTATTCTTATAAGTCCAAATCATCAATTCCAGTTGTGACATAAACGATTCAATGTTTGAATCATCATTTACAGGTTCCCCCCATACAATTTGTTGTTCCATATGTGGATATTCATCAATAGTAAATACATCACTAACATTTCAATGGATATCTTCACAATTTACTTTATTGATTCGTTGGCCATAAGTATATGCTTCTCCTGGATGTTCTTCCCCTGTCATAAGATAGGGCAAATATCCATCCAAATAATCACTGGCAACAGGATCGGGGATTTGTAGTGCTGGATTTAAACTTGGTAATAATTCACCTGACGGATTTTTGATGTGAATGGTGACATAATCAAATTCAAGCCTTTTCTGCCCTTCGAACGATCCCCTGTCTATTACAAATTGCCTTCCCTTTTCCACGCATTTGTAAATTGTCTGAAACCACGCATCACTTAGTGTTGTCGCACTTATAAAAATTGGATCTAACATTTACTCTCCTTATACATTTAAGATATACTCAATGGAATTGATATGTGATTCAAAATGAGTGCATACTGTCATATGATACATCATTCTATTGATAACTGGAATAGGAACATTGTGATTCGTTCTGTTCTCGTTTCTATCCATAATCACATTAGTAGGAGCAAACACTTGTTTTACAACATAGTTATATTTCACTCCAATACTATTAATTATAGCACGTCTTGATTTCCGAGTCAATGATGTATTACAAATACTTACATGTCTACTTTCAAGTAACAATGCTCTTGCCTTCTTAGACATGATCTTCATCAAATCTGTTTTCTTTTCATTACAGTGAATAAATGCGTCCGCATATACTTGTGCTGGTGTTCTTCTGGTATGATCACCAATGGAAGCCAAGTATTGTAGGTAAACATCAACCCTTATTTCGTCAAATGATAAAATTTCAGCATCTGCTAAGAAATCCTTTCCACTTCCCGGCAATCCGATCCAAATCGTAACAGTAGGAAGTTTATCATTCCATTTCTTAGGAACATATTCTTTTAATTCAGTTCGATTTTCCTGTTCAATCGGCACACCATCACAGATTGATCCCTGTCCGTCCATTTCTTCCATTCTCTTATAATACTTCCAAAGAATGATATCATTGCCAGTGAAATAGAGCAATTTGTTATAGTTCTGATAATAAACCATATGGTTAGCCATTGCCGGTAATCCAAATTCCATAAATTCATCTACAATATCATCGTCAATTATATCCATGTTTCTGAGATACATAAGAAAATCAATTGTGGGTTGAATGGAAGCGTCCGCATGCCCATAAAAAGTTACCTTAGATCCATCTTCCTTTATCTTCCTTGTAATAACTTTTCCAATATCGTGACAAAGTGCCATTATCAATTCAATTGGATCTGTTGAATCTGCCTGATTATATACTAACATGGAATGGCACCAATTTGAGCCACAAAGGTGATATGGATTGTTTTTACTATTATGCCCATGGTCACAATCTTTCATGGATTTTACAAGTTCAGTATTTTCCAGAAAAGCTTTCAATATTTCAATTTTATAATTCATAATTCATTCCTTTTTCAAAATAAGTATAAATACATTCTAAACTATATGGAAGGATTTGTCAATAACATTATTTAAGAACTCTGATAATTTTTCTTTTGGGAGATAATTTTGTGTATAGTTATCCTTTATAACTCTAAATGTGCCATCTCCATCAACCTCTATTACCAAGTCCACAAATATCACATCTGATAGTGTAGGAACATTTGGGCTTATTGTAATGTATTGTTTCATTTTACTTCCTTTATATATTTTAAGTGATTATTGTGATTTTCATTAGTTGGATATTCTACTTTAATCCATAATTTCAATTCAAATTTTAACTAGAATTATAAAAATGTTCTAAGAACAAGTCTAACATAATTTTTAAATTATGTAAACCTATTTGAAGAAATATTTTTATTTATTTTAATACTACCATATATACATTTAATGCAATAATTTTTATTTATTTTCATTATTATTTAAAAGTTTTTTCCTGATTTCCTGTCCACCACATTCATTAGTATTTAAACATTCACATGATTCAATGCCCCACATTTGAATAATAAAACATTCAGATGTTAATTCATTTTGTTTGATTATATTATTTCCCATTATTTCCCCTTTGCATAGTCGTGGAAGGTTTTTAGTAAATCATTGTCATAGAAGGCATAAAGTGAAAAATCGTTATCCCACCATTTCCCCCATTTACAGAAATCTTTTCTATTATCAACCATTACATATTTTAACATATAATCCATTGCCATCATTGTGTTTACTCCTTTTCAAAATATTTTACAAGTTGATTTAAGTTATCTAAGGTAAACATATCATCAAAATTCAATCCCTTTCTCAATCCAAACAAGAAAGATTTATATGGAATGTCTTTGATATTCAATGCAAATTCCTTCTGATTCTTAATAGATTCAAACTTCATGTATGATTTAATAATATCCAATTTTAATTGATTGTATTTGTCAATATATGGTTTCATAATGGGAAGATCAGTGCCAAAATATGTCAAATATTCATCCATTTCACCTTTGATCAATAATGTTAGAATTGATTTCAAGGTAGCACCATCATTGCCCCTTAGATGATGGATGCTCACATAACTGGACGATTTCATCTTGATTCTCATTTGCGTTCCAACATCATACAATACACATCCTTCATCAAGCGGATTTCTACCTTCAACGAATTCTTTCAAATCTTTTTCATTATTGATATCATAAGATTCACATAATCCAAACTTATCTGCATTGTATTTTACAAACTTATCAAGTCTGTCATATTCACTGTATTTTCCGGTTTTGTTATCCCTGATGGCCAACAACGTAGCAGATGTTTTGTTGTATTTGGTAACAATTCTATTTTCGGGAGAAGTCAATTCAAAGATAAAAGTAAGTGATGTATTGAAACCATCAAATGCTTCTTGCAAATCCATGCCAATTGCTTCAACAAACAGATCATGGTATGTTTTGCCCATAGGTGTTGTTCCTTCTGCAAAGGCAGTTCCATTAGTGGACACACACCATTTATTTCCATCATTGAAACACTTTAGGCAACTTCCATCCAGTTTGTTAAATATGATGCAGTTATCCCAATTAAATGTCTCACAGTCGTTTCCCTCTGAAAAATTATAGAAACGGTCGAATCCCCTTGCCATGACATTATAATCAGGCAATGACAAAATGATGCCCCTACATTCTTTTATGATTTTATTATATTTAGGTGATTTCATAGTATATTTGAATATGATTCTGTCATCATATGCCTTGAAATTAATATCCAATTCATTTTTCAAATCTTCTGGGGTTTTTGTCTGTAAGTATTCTTGAATATGTAGCATATTCTATTCTCCTATATGGTCAATTTTTCTTTTTTGATAATCCAACAAGTCAGCAAAATCACCAAACATAGATTTCAGTGTGGGATATTCTCCCATATTCTTTTTGAAGAAATCTGGATACATATTATTGAAATTGATAACCATTCTTTTTGCCACTATCAATTGTTTATTTGTTTTACAGGATTTGATAGTGTTTATAACCTTCATTAGTGTATCTTTCTTAGTTGTCATTAGTAAATCTCCAACTCGATTTCAAATTCATCTGCAATGTTTTCTGCCAAAGTGAGATACTTGTCTTGATTTGTAACACCATCACCCATAAATTCACAGAAAATGTAATCTTCCATTTTTTCAATCAATTTGTTGATTCTGTGTTTCTTTGTGAATTTTGAAATTACATCAATGGATCTGTTGATGTTGACAGAACTGCCCTGAAAAAGTATTGCAAAATTTTTAATTCCTGGCAAGTGAAATTCAATGATATTTTCCATTTTAAATCTCCTTTGTTAGATTCAACTAAACTATAACCTTTATTTAGATGGTTGTCAAGGATTAAAAATAAAAAAAGGATATTCTATTATAGAATATCCTAAAGTTTTGTGGTAGAAGGTGGTGTAATTTTTCAACACACGGGGCTTTATTTACCACCTTCAATATGTAATGGTCGAGAATGGATGAATCGAACATCCCTGGCTCGGTATCCAAAACCAAACCGTCTCCTATAACATTCTCGTTTATAGTTTGTCTAATATTTCTTTGTCAAATGAATACTCATTCAGTTTATTATAAATTATCATAGCATCTTTCAATGGCAATGCAGAGATAAGATTATAAAGATCTTTATCTTGAAATGATGGGTCAATCTTTACTAAGATATTTTCCAATCGATCTTTAAACTTCTTTTTTGACTTACTCTTTACAGCCATTTCCATCTTCAAAATATATTCGGCTACTTCTTTTGATGATGCAAATTCACTTCCCCTTCCTTCTTGTAGATAAAAATCAATCTTATTTAAAACACTTTCTCGCTTCATTAGTTTTTTCTTTTGTGCATTTAGTAAATCTCTCATACTTTTTACCGCACTTACGTTTATATCCCAAATAGATTCGATATCAAGTTTTCTATCCTCTAACCATTCCCTGAAAGCGGCTTTTGCTTTGGATTTATCAAATTTCTTTACTTTGGATTCAAGATTGTCTATATCTCTTGCTGACATAGCATTTTTAATACCAAAAAAATGGTTATCTATCCCCGATTTAACACCTACTTCATCAAGTTTTCTCATTATATAATTTTCTCCTTTATTGTATATTTATCAAAAGGAGAATATAAAAATGGAGCCAAATACAGGTTATGCTCCCATGTCGCCGAGTTACAAATCCGGTGCTCTACTAATTGAGCTAATCTGGCTTAGTTTATGTTTATTCATTTTCCACAAGTCTAACTTGTGGTTTTAATGGAGCAGTGAACTGGAATTTATACCAGTATCTTTAGACGGGGTAGCCTAATATCTTACTTAGAAGACCACTGCATGTTTTTGAGCGTCCGGCCGGAGACGATCCGGCATCCCAAGATTGGAAATCTCGAATTCTGCCAATTGAACTACAGACGCTTATTTTGGATGAACTAATCAGATTTGA
>Ga0307987_1002051_pt1 | contig 10728 bp, 13 predicted proteins | sample EllFjometagen181_FD_203157 | JGI IMG/M metagenome (GOLD analysis project Ga0307987, IMG submission 203157) | Marine microbial communities from Ellis Fjord, Antarctic Ocean - #181 | ecosystem: Environmental > Aquatic > Marine > Unclassified | place: Southern Ocean | collected 2014-10-08 | reverse complement strand
GTCTCGAATCGCTGGGAAAGGTTGGCCTGGTATATATCTCCCGCCGTAAGATAGTGGGTGATTTTTTCAACTGCCTGGATATATTCCTTCTTTGTGAAGCTGGATTTAAACCCCCGGTTGTCACTTGTAAAGAAACGTTTTTCCCAAGCCTGATCCAATTGTTTCAAAAAGGCTTGTTTCCGGGACGACACATAGTCGTTGGGGTTGCCCTGGCAATTGGACAACACCGGAATGGACAAAAAAGTTTTTTGAGAAATCCGATCCTGAACCAGGAGAACGGAGGGCGCAACGAGACAGATCTCGGGCAGATGAATATCCACACAGGTCCGGGGGAGGGTTTCAATCCGGTCCTTCAGGTCATAGGAAAAATAGCCAAATAGCCCGGCACAAACCGGCAGCTCCCCTTTGGCCTGGTCCAGGTTAAAGGATGCTGATGTCAAAGGATCTAATCTCACAGGATTTGGTTTCACAGAATCTATTGTCCCGGGATCCAGTTTCAAATGATCCAGCAACTCCCCAAGAAAGGTGAAAGGATCCCGGACAAGATCAAAGGATTCATTGTCAACCTTCAGGACGAGGGTTTCCCCCCGGCCTTTGAGTTCAAGCCAGGGCTGAATCGCCAGAATATTGAATCTTGCACACCCTCCGGCAGGGCTGGTGCCCGATAAAAGTAGGACGGTTCCGGGATCTGCAGCAAATCTTGCAGCAGCCATCTCAAAGGGCAGCTCCAGATCAATCTCTTCCATAAAAAGAGAGGTTACCCGGGGCAGTTGTTCAATACCCCATTTCATCTAAGGAATGGATTCATTCGCTTTTCATCACCGATGGTGGTTTCAGGACCATGACCCGTATACACAATGGTGTCATCCGGTAATTTAAAAAGTTTTGTTTTAATACTGGATATCAAGGTATCAAAGTCGCCACCGGGCAGGTCGGTTCTGCCGATGGAACTTTTAAACAGGGTGTCTCCGGCGAAAACATGCCCTTTGGTGTACAGGCAGATCCCTCCCATGGAATGACCCGGGGTATGAATCACTTCCAAAGTAATATCCCCGAAACTCACCTGGTCGCCATGGTTGAGTAAAAGATCGGCAGGAGGAGAATTTTCCGCAGACAGACCAAACATGGAAGCTGCCTTGGACAATTCCATGAGCATGGGCTCGTCATCGGGATGGATGGCAAGGGTTGCCTGGGTCACTTCTTTCATTTTTTTATTGGCACCCACATGGTCAAAATGACCATGGGTATTGATCAAATATTTTACCTTAAGTTCTAATTTGGCAAGGGCCATGAGAATTTGATCCCCGTCATCTCCCGGATCAATCACAACCGATTCTTTTGTATTTTCACACCCTAGAATATAACAATTGGCCATGATCGGCCCGACTTCCAGTTTTTCTATGATCAAAACCTTCCTCCCTGATAAATGGATCTATTCAAACCCTTCTTGCAACCGAATCCTGTCCAGCACCCCGTTTATAAAGGCACCGGAATCCCTTGTCCCGAATTTTTTACCGATTTCAACGGCCTCATTAATGGTAACGCTAGGAGGAATATCCTTGCGTTTCAATAGCTCAAAGGTGGCAATACGCATGATATTCCTATCCACCACAGGCATCCTGGAAAGCTTCCAGTTTTTGGAATATTTGTTGAGCAGACCGTCGATATCACCCATGTCGGCAACAACCCCTTCCACTAATACCAGAAAAAAAGGTTTCACCATGTCGGTAAGTTCATCTTCCCGCTGGGCACAAAATTGTATAAGTCCTGCGGCAGGATCTAATTTGTTGACATCAAAGGAAAACAATGCCTGCAGCGCCAGTTCCCTTGAAAGCCTGCGATCTCCCATTCTCTTATTCCGCCTTTCCAGATTCTATATCCAGCTCACAGCAGAGGTTTGCCATCTCAATGGCCCCCATGGCCACGTCAAAGCCCTTGTTCCCGGCCTTGGTACCGGCTCTTTCAATGGCCTGCTCAATGGTTTCAGTGGTCAAGATTCCAAACATAACCGGCACATCCGCATCCAGGCCCACAGCGGCGATGCCCTTGGAGACCTCTGCGCAGACATAATCGTAATGGGTGGTGGCACCCCTTATAACAGCCCCCAGGCAGATGATGGCATCATATTTTTTCTGGCGGGCCATCTTCTGGGCAACCAGGGGAATTTCATAGGCCCCTGGTACTTTTACAAGGGTGATGTCCTTGTCGAGGGCTCCGCTTCGCACCAGGGCATCCACGGCACCGTCCACAAGCCTTGCGGTGATAAAATCATTAAACCTGGCAGCGATAATCCCAAATTTTTTTCCCTGGGCCGTCAGGCCTGCTTCTATTATCTGTGGCATATTTATATCCTTTATGGTTCATTTACATATGAAGCAGATGGCCCATTTTGGCCTGCTTGCATTTCAGATATCCCTGGTTGTAACAGTTGGGCGCGACTTCGATGGGCACCTGTTCCACGAGACTGAGACCATAGCCTTCCAGTCCGATCATCTTTTTAGGGTTATTGGTCAGCAACCGCATTTTTTTCACCCCAAGATCCACCAGCATCTGGGCACCAATCCCATAATCGCGCATGTCAGCCTTAAAGCCCAGTTTTTCATTGGCCTCCACGGTGTCCATCCCCTGACGCTGGTATTCATAGGCCTTAAGCTTGTTGACAAGCCCTATTCCGCGGCCTTCCTGACGAAGATAAAGCAATACGCCAGCACCTTCTTCCTCCATCATGTCCATGGCCTTGTGGAGCTGCTCCTGGCAGTCGCATCTTAAAGAGCCGAAGATATCACCGGTCATGCATTCCGAATGAACCCGGACCAGAATGGCTTGTTCCGGGTCAATATCTCCTTTGACCAGGGCCATATGGGTGAGATTGTCCATGTCATTCTCATAGGCAATAATTTTAAATTCCCCTGCTTTGGTGGGGATAACTGTCTGGGCAGCCCGCTTAACAAAACTTTCATTCTTGAGGCGGTATTTTACAAGATCTGCCACCGTGCAGATCCCGATGGAATGTTCCTTTGCAAAAACTTCAAGCGTAGGCATTCTGGCCATGGTGCCGTCCTCATCCATGATCTCACAGATCACAGCCGCCGGTTTTAACCCGGCCAACCTTGCAAGATCAACAGAGCCTTCTGTCTGGCCGATGCGAACCATGACCCCGCCGTCCCGGGCGCGCAGGGGAAAAATATGGCCAGGCCGGGCAATGTCCGCAGGAGTAGTACCATCGGCTACTGCCGTTAAAATAGTGGTGGCCCGATCTGCAGCTGAAATCCCTGTGGTCACACCGACCTTGGCTTCGATGGACACGGTGAACCCGGTTTCAAACTGGGAGGTATTCTTGTCCACCATCATGGGCAGATCAAGGCGGTCTGCAATACTCGAATCCAGAGGCAAACAGATTAAGCCCCTGCCGTATTTGGCCATAAAATTTATGGCTTCGGGGGTGACAGCTTCCGCAGCCATGGTGAGATCCCCTTCATTTTCCCGGTCTTCATCATCCACAAGGATGACCATTTTTCCGTTTTTAATATCCTCAATTGCCTGTACAATCGTTAAATGCGGCATTCGTTACGTCCCTTAATTATAAAATATGATAATAAATTATGATAATAAAATTATGATAATAAAAATTATAAAAATCCATTCTTGGCCAGAAGTGCCATGCTGATATCCGATTTTTTTTGGCTATCCGCATCATTTTTACCCCCCCTGCCCATTAATATTTTTCTGACATATTTGCCCAGCATGTCTGTTTCTATGTTCACCTTATCCCCCACCTTTTTAAGCCCGATGGTGGTGACATCTGCTGTGTGGGGTATAACACTGACCTGGAACGAAGCCTTTGAACCCGCCTGTGAAAACTGGTTGATGGTCAGACTGATCCCGTCAATGGCCACGGATCCTTTTTCAATCATATCCACAGCCAGGCCCTCATCAACGGCGACGGACATGATCAGCGCATTGGCGTTTCGGGTAACAGAAGAAATCGTTCCGGTACCGTCAATATGCCCTGAGACCAGGTGACCGTCAATGCGGTCGGACAATCTCAATGCCCTTTCTATATTCACCCTCGTTCCCGGCCCCATCCGTTTAAAGGTTGTCCTGGCGACTGTTTCCGGTGCCATATCCACCTTAAAATCAAATTTCCCCAGGTTTACAGCCGTCAAACAGGCCCCGTTTACGGCAATGGAATCCCCGATTTTACTGCGGGTCAAATCCAGATCACACCCAATGTGAAGGATCTTTCCCTCTCCATTGGATTCAATTGCCTTGATGGTTCCAAAGCTTTCTATAATACCTGTAAACACGCACTTTTCTCCAAAGGGTCTTGCCCCGTTATTCCGAACCAGGTGGTTCCTTAAGGTATCCGGTTATCAATACATCATCATCAAACAATTGCACCTTCATGTGTTTGAGTTTAAATGCATCACAAATTTTTGGGGGGCCCTTCCCGTTAAACACGGGCACCCCATCGCTGCCGCCTAAAAACTTGGGTGCCAGAAAAAACAACACCTTGTTGACAATCCCCTCTTTTAATGCAGCTGCTGCCACCTTCCCCCCCCCTTCAATGAGGAGACTTTGGATGGACATGTTTCCTAACTTAATCATGAGTTGGCCCAAATCAAGCCTTCCATTTTTTAAGGGCACTTCCAACACCCCCACCCCCATTTTTTCCAGGCGCTGCCGTTTTTCAAGCGGTGCGGTAGGCCCCACCACAAGAATCGTATCGGCAGTGGACTTCTGGGTGATCACCCGGGCGGTTTCATCAATGCTTAAGCGTGAATCAAGAATAATTCGAAGGGGATCTTTGGTCTGAAAATTTTCAATACGAGCGGTTAAAGAGGGATTGTCTGCATGGAGGGTGCCCGACCCGATGAGAATGGCATCCACTTCATGGCGAAGCCTGTGAACCTCTTGCCTGGAGCGTTCATTGGTAATCCATTTGGAATCGCCGGTGGAAGTTGCGATTCGCCCATCAAGGGTACTGGCACATTTTAAGATAACAAAAGGAAGTTTCTTTTTTTGCGTATACCAGATAAATGCTTCAATAAGGGTTTGGGCCTCAGGTTCTAACAGGCCGCATTCAACCTGGATGCCATTTTCCCTCAAGTATCGGATACCGCCGCCGCCGACATAAGGGTTTGGATCTTTACAGCCCACGACCACCCGACGAATACCGGCATTGATTATTTTATGGGTACAAGGTGGCGTTTTACCAAAATGATTGCAGGGTTCAAGGGTGACATAGATGGTGGCACCCTGGGTAATCGGCGGAGTATTTGCCGGAAAATTTTTTTGGGCATCTTCAATGGCTTCCACTTCTGCGTGGGCCATGCCAGCGGCCCTGTGCCAGCCCTGGCCGACCACCACACCGTCTTTCACCACCACCGCCCCCACACAAGGGTTGGGAGAGGTAACCCCTTTTCCCTTTAGGGCAAGGGACAGGGCACAGCGCATATGGTCATGATCGGTCATCAGCCTTGTCCGTCACTTTTTCCACCAATTGATCAAACTCAACCGGCTGGCACTCTTTGGGCAGAAGCCCTTTAAGTTCCTGGATAAAGTCTGCCACATCTTTAAATTCCCGATATACCGAGGCAAACCTGACATAGGCGACATCATCCACCCGTTTCAGGGCCAGAATAATTTTCTCGCCCACCACCTTTGAAGGAATCTCCCGCTCATTGTTTTCCCGCAATTCCTGTTCAATGACTGCCACCATCTCTTCAATGAGATTGATACTAATGGCTCTTTTTTCGCAAGCCTTGGAAATTCCCCGGAGCACTTTGTCCCGGTCAAACTCTTCCCTGCGGCCGTCTTTCTTGATAATTATAACAGGGCCCTGCTCCACCCGCTCATAAGTGGTAAACCGCCGGGAACAAATTTGACATTCCCTGCGGCGGCGGACTTCATATTCAATTTTACCCGGCCGGGAATCAACTACCCGTGTATTTAAATTGCTGCAATAGGGACACTTCATGGCCGCCTCTTTTTCTTCTTCTTCTTCTTCTATTTCTATTTAAAAACTGGTATCTAAAAACTGGTATCTAAAACTGGTATTTAAAGCTGGACAAGGTCCACCTTTGCCTGGTCAAACATTTCCAATGACAAAGGATCATCATACCCCTCCTTAAAATATACGGTTTTAATCCCGGCATTAATGATCATTTTGGCACAAATGGAACAGGGCTGATTGGTACAGTATAATACAGAACCGTTTACGGATACCCCATGGAAGGCGGCCTGGATAATCGCATTTTGCTCTGCATGGACCCCCCGGCACAATTCATGTTTTTCCCCCGAAGGAACGTGAAGCTGCTCCCTGAGGCAACCGGTTTCCCTGCAATGGGGAACATTTGCAGGTGCCCCGTTATACCCGGAAGATAAAATTCTCTTCTCCTTGACAAGAACAGCCCCGACCTTGCGCCTTAGACAAGTGGAACGACTGGCGACAAGGTTGGTAATCCCCATGAAATATTCATGCCAGGAAGGCCTGTCGGAAACCTGGGATTGCTCTTCTTTTGGATTTTTTTTCATAAGGGACTCTTTGCATACAGGGGGTATTGACCACAAAGCGCCTTTACCTTGACAGCCACGGCTGCCACATTATTCTCGTCATCATTTTTACCATCCAAGATATCACAAATGTAACCGGCAATTTTTGTGGTGGCATCTTCCTTCATTCCCCGGGAGGTCACCAGGGGCACACCGATACGGATACCGGATGTGACAAAGGGAGAACGAGTTTCATTGGGGACTGTATTTTTATTCACCGTAATATTGGCCCGGCCCAGTCTCTCTTCGGCTTCTTTTCCGGAAATATCTTGCTGGCCCAAATCCACCAGCACCATATGATTATCCGTCCCATTGGAAACAAGTTTATATCCGCGCTCCATGAGCACAGATGCCAATATGGATCCATTTTTAATCACTTGTTTCTGATAGTCAGCAAAGGCGGGCTCAAGGGCTTCTTTAAATGCCACTGCCTTGGCGGCAATCACATGCATCAAGGGGCCGCCCTGAATACCCGGAAAAATCTGACTACCGATCTTTTTGCTATATTTCTCGCTGGAAAGGATCAATCCCCCCCGGGGACCCCTCAGGGTCTTGTGGGTGGTTGAAGTAATGACATCGGCAAACCCGACAGGTGAGGGATGGACGCCACCGGCCACAAGGCCTGCAATATGGGCCATGTCCACCATAAAAACAGCCCCCACAGATGCGGCAATCTGGGCAAACCCTTTAAAATCGATGATCCGGGGATAGGCACTGGCCCCGGCCACTATCATCTTTGGTTTGTTTTTTTTGGCAAGGGTCTCCACCTGGTTCAGATCAATCATCTGCGTATCCGGGGAAAGCCCGTAATGGATAAAATCATATAATTTGCCGGAAAAACTCACAGGTGCCCCATGGGTGAGGTGACCGCCATGGGCAAGATCCATTGCCAGAACCCGGTCTCCGGGGTTTAAAAATGCAAAATAAACCGCCATGTTGGCCCCTGACCCCGAGTGGGGCTGAACATTGGCATACTCAACGCCAAAGAGCCGCTTCACCCTTTCAATGGCCAATTCTTCTGCCTGGTCAACAAATTCGCACCCCCCGTAATACCGCCGGGAAGGGTACCCTTCTGCATACTTATTGGTCAGTATGGACCCTTGAGCCTCCATCACAGCAGGACTTACCGTATTTTCAGAAGCAATGAGGTTCAACCCATACTCCTGGCGAATTGATTCTTTTTCGATGATCTTCGCTATTTCCAGATCACTTGTCTCAATACTTCCCATTCTTATAGTAGTCCCTCGGGTTAGAGATCAATACACTGAATTCTATCTTGGTGCCTGCCGCCTTCAAACTCAGTTTCAAGCCATGTTTTGACCAGCTCAAAGGCCAGAATATCACCGATAATCCGCCCACCCATCACCAAAATATTGGCATCATTGTGAAGCCTACTCATGCGCGCTGAAAAGAGATCCGAGCACAGGGCCGCCCGAACTTTTGGAAACCGATTGGCCACCATGGACATGCCAAGACCTGTTCCGCAAAGCAAAATTCCACGGGAAAACTGACCCGTGGAAACCGCGCTTGCCACTTTTTTCCCATAATCCACGTAGCTGACAGATTCTGTACCGTTTGGACCGGCATCTTCAACCGTAAAGCCCTTGCTCAAAAGAAACGCTTTTATCTTTTCCTTTAATTCAAAGCCACCATGGTCACTGCCAATCATAATGGGGTTGCCAATAAGATTATTGGCAGCCGTTTCTGTATCCATTGCTGTTGTGTCCTTTACTTTAGCGCACCTTGCTTTTGCGCACCTTGCTTTAGCGCACTTTGCTGTAGCGCACCTTGCTGTAGCGCACTTTGCTGTAGCGCACCTTGCTGTAGCGCACTTGTGTCAGAATTTTGTCTTGATAAAATCAATGGCATCCTGAACCGTCACCAGTCCCTCTGCCGCGTCATCATCTATTTCAATATCAAAAATTTCTTCCATGGACATGACAAGCTCGACGATTGTCAAAGAGTCTGCTCCGAGATCTTCAATCAGAGACGCCTCGGGCACCACATCTTCTATGTCAATATCAGAAATCTTTTCTGCAATCACTTTCCGCACCTTGGTTTCAATCGTCATGACACAGACTCCTTTTTAGCAAATTTTATGCTTCGTCTGCTTTGACTTTAACGTTTCTGTCCTTGTAGGCACCGCACTCGGGACAAGCTGTATGGGGAAGCTTGGGTTCCTGGCATTCCGGACAGGTTGTGATTGTCGGGGCGCTCAGTTTGTAGTGTGTTCTTCTTTTCCTGCCTCTTGCCTTGGAACTCTTTTGTTTTGGTACTGCCATGGGTCTCTCTCCTAACTATACTATTTTACTTGTTATTTTACTTTAATTACCAATATTATCCGCCAAACACATAAAACAAACATATTTACCCCAATTCTCAAAAACTGTCAAGGCAATAAAGCCCTGCCTGGATATTTGCCATAAGGTTTGAGCCAGGCAGCATTCATACGAGTTTGATACCCAACGCCATTTGATTTAAACCAATCTAATACATCTGCATCTAATCTAATTGAAATTAATGATTTCGCTTTAGGCATTCGAAGCTTACCTTTTTTAAAGAAATCTTCTTTTAAAGGTGGAATATCAGAATAATCAATTTTAGTTTATACCTACCAGGGAATTAACCTGCCTGATCAGCCGAACCGCTGAGGTACTGATTGGTATGCCAGGTGTGGGATGGCTCCTCAGCAATGGGGTGTCCTATCCCGACATGGCTTATGCCCATTTTAATTCAGGTTTTTTATGTTGTTGTGCACATTCTACAAGATAAGAGTTGATAAGATTCTGGTATGGAATTCCAACTTCTTTTGATAATTCTTTAAAATAAGCAATTGTATTCGCTTCAATACGAATTGAAATTTGTTTTTTTACTTTTTTAGCATAAGGATTCTTTATGGATTTGCTAAAATCATATTCTTTTCTCATAATAAATACCCTCCGTATTGTTTTTGTTCTTTTTTTGAAGCTTTTCTTGCTGAGATTACCCTTATCTCGTTACTTTCATCTTTCACACAGTGAACTACAATTAATACTCTAAGTTTATAACTAATACCCAACAACAAAAACCTCTCTTCTTCCAAAGAATGAGCTGGGTCATGAATCAACCTGGCATTATCATCACTAAATACAGAAGTCGCTTCTCCAAAAGAAATTTTATGTTTTAATAAATTTGTTTTTGCCTTAGTTTTATTCTATGTAAAATGTATCTCTTTCATAATGAAATTATAATTACAACGTATATAGATGTCAATATGAAATTGGGGGATTTATATTTTTATTTAAAACCCATACACCAGTCGAATAACTCTGTCATTTATTTTACGAACATCTTGATCAACACGATCAACTTTGTCTATTTGGTTCTTGTCGTGCTGTTGCACTCATAGCAGACCCCTTTTGGTAAATTTAAATGCAAGATTATGGCAAATATCCAGAGTCCTGCCCTCTCCCTATTGCCCAATGACGGGTTTTGTGATACTTAAGGGTTCGAATTTATAGATGAATCTTTTATTAATTTTGGAGCATATATGGAACCAATAATCACACGTTTTCCCCCTTCCCCCAGCGGATACCTTCACATTGGCGGCGCCAGAACCGCTTTGTTCAACTGGCTTTATGCCAGAAAAACCAAGGGAAAATTTGTTTTAAGAATCGAAGATACAGACGAAGCAAGGTCCACAGAAGAATCGGTTACGGCCATACTGCAATCCCTTGAATGGCTCGGAATCGACTGGGATGAAGGCCCCTATTTCCAGACCCAGCGATATGATATCTACAATGAGTACATTGAAAAACTAGTGACTTCGGGCCATGCCTATAATTGTTCCTGCACGCAAGATGAAGTCAATGCCATGCGCGAAGAAGCCCGGGCAAATGGGAAAAACCCCCAGTACAACGGCCATTGCCGAAACCTCAACCTTCCCAAGTCCGACAATACCGTGGTAAGGCTGAAAACCCCCGCCACGGGGGTCACCCTTGTGGAAGATGTGGTCAAGGGAAACACCGCCTTTCAGAATGCCGAAATCGACGACTTCATCATCCAGAGAAGCAATGGGGTGGCCATGTACAACCTGGCCGTGGTGGTGGATGATTTGACCATGAATATCAACACCATTATCCGGGGGGATGATCATCTGGTCAACACCCCCAAACAGATATTGATCTACCAGGC
>Ga0307987_1002050_pt1 | contig 10729 bp, 12 predicted proteins | sample EllFjometagen181_FD_203157 | JGI IMG/M metagenome (GOLD analysis project Ga0307987, IMG submission 203157) | Marine microbial communities from Ellis Fjord, Antarctic Ocean - #181 | ecosystem: Environmental > Aquatic > Marine > Unclassified | place: Southern Ocean | collected 2014-10-08 | reverse complement strand
TCCAGTTCCTGCATCATGGAGACAGGGTCGTGGGGGACCTTGAGGTTCACCTCGGTCTCTTCCATGGGCTTTAAAAGTGCCCGCTGCACCCCGGCCCGGGAAACGTCTGCACCATGTAAATTGGGGCTGGCGGCAATTTTATCAATTTCATCAATGTAGACAATGCCATACTGGGCAAGTTCAATGTCATCATCTGCCTCTTTCACAAGGTCCCGGATGAGATCCTCCACATCTCCGCCAACATAGCCTGTTTCGGAAAATTTGGTGGCATCTGCCTTAACAAAGGGCACCCCAATTTTTTTTGCAATGAGTTTTACAAGATAGGTTTTACCCACTCCGGTGGGGCCCAGCATGAGAATATTGGCCTTGATATTTCCGGTGATGCTGCCACTGGAGTCAGGGTGGTCATTGAGATGACGGATGCGGTTAAAATGGGTACATATTTTGGTGGCAAGAACGGATTTGGCTCGTTTTTGACGAACCACATACTGATCCAGGTAAGAGATCAGTTCCCATGGGGTGAGGTTAAAATCAAGCACCTGCTTTTTTTTCAGGTTAGCGGTGCCCGAGGCGGTCTTGTCTTCCTGGGGAAGCATTGATGGAGAAAGCACCTTGACTTTTCCACCGAATTTCTTGTTTAGAAATTCGCCAAGCTCTTTTTCTATTTTCTGGGGGTCGGGTATATTTTCATATGTTTGAGTCATAATTCAGTAATTATAATCATAAAAAGGTATAAATCAAGTGAAACTAGGTAATGGATACCTGGAGGACTCTGTAAGGCTTTTATTTGTGGATACATTTTTTCATGTTGAACTATATAGAGGCATGTATAGCCGGACGTTAAACAAAAAAAGCCGCATACAATAAAATGTATGCGGCTTTTTTATATATGGTGCCGAAGGAGAGACTTGAACTCTCACGGGTCGCCCCACACGCCCCTCAAGCGTGCGTGTCTACCTATTCCACCACTTCGGCATAATCTTTATTTTACTCAGTACTGTCTGCCTGCACAGGTGCCTCTGTCTGTGCGGGTGCTGATACATTTGACATAACTGTATTGTCTGCTCGATGACCTGCATTGTAGGCAAGTGTCAAGGAAGTCAGCATAAAAATAACCGCAACCGCAGTTGTTATTTTTCCCAGTATAGTTGCCGGACCGGAGCTTCCAAAAAGCGTCTGTCCAGAGCCACCCCCAAAGGATGCCCCCATATCTGCACCTTTTCCGGTTTGCAGAAGAACTATGAGAACTAAAAGTACACTGGCAATTACATGGATTGAAAGAATTACAGTTGTCATATTTTATCAGTCATATTTAATTATTTTAATAAAAGTATCAGCTTCAAGACTTGCCCCGCCAACCAGAGCACCGTCAATATTTTCCATGGACATCAGAGTTGAGACGTTGTCTGGCTTGACCGAACCACCATATAGTACCCGAGTGGCATTTGCAAGCTCTTTTCCAAAAATTTCCATTATCAAAGACCGTACATATCGATGGGTTGTTTCAACTTCTTCCGGTGTTGCCACATTACCTGTTCCAATGGCCCATATAGGCTCGTAGGCAATGACAAGTCCGTTCAACTCATCGGCAGAACGAAACTCTTTTAACCCATTTCGAATCTGTTTGTCAAGCACATAAAAAGTTTTTTCTTCTTTTTTTTCCCCATCGGTTTCACCAATGCAGAGAATGGGGGTCAGATGGGCTTCAAAGGCGGCCTTGATCTTTTTACAAACGCTTTCATCGGTTTCATGAAAATACTGGCGACGTTCCGAATGGCCAATGATAACATAGTCTGCGCCAGCCACCTTGATCATCTCTGCGGACACCTCCCCTGTGAATGCCCCCTGCGCTTCATAAAACAGGTTTTGGGCACCGGTCTTTACAGCGGTTCCGGTAAGGCATTGGCTCACCAAGGGAAGAGAAAGCAGGGTCGGGGCGATCATGATATCCCTGTCCTGTATATCCCCGGCCAGCTGCGCCAGTTTCTCGGCGGTGGCCACTGCCTGTGGGCCGTTTTTAAACATTTTCCAGTTTCCGGCAATCAACGGTTTTCTGCTCATGTCTGCTCCTTTTTAGAGTCAGTGGTCAAGTCAGTGGGGTCAGACCTGCGTTGTTCCTCTGTTGGCAACGATCTGGGCCTAATGGCAAAATTTAATAAAATCGTCAACAATACAGGCCTGACTCCACTGCTTATTCACGTCTATTTTCTTCGCCTTTGAGGATGGCGCTGGCCTGGGAGATGCTTCGTTTGCCGTATTCCACCAGAATCTGGACGGTCTCCATCAAAGGGGTTTTATCCCTTATCTCCATGGCCTTCATTAAAATGGGCAGGTTGACGCCACTCATCACCTCAACCTTATCCTCTTCAAGAAAGGAGTAGCTCAAGTTGGAGGGAGTGCCACCGAACATATCCGTAAAAATGATGACCCCCTGGCCATGCCTTACCTTCTTAATGGCATTTTTAATTTTTTTCAGCAGTGCATCCGGATTTTCCTTGATATCAATGGATATGGCGGCAAGATTTTCATATTTCATGTCCATTATAAATTCAACGGTCTCTATGAGAGACCGCCCCAATCCGGCATGGGTTATCACAAGAATTCCTGTCATATTTTCATTATGTCCCTGTTGATGTCTCTGTGTGTGATGGTAACGGTCTTTTTTTTGTGGTTCAGGTATTCAAAGAGTTTTCTGGCTATGGCAACGCTGCGGTGCCGTCCCCCGGTGCATCCAATGGCTATGGTCAGGTAGGCCTTCTCTTCTTTCTCATACAGCGGAATTAAAAAATCAAGAAGGGTACGGTATTTTTCAAAAAATTGAACGGCCTCATCTGTGGTCAGAACAAAGTCCTTTACCCCATGGGATTCCCCATCCAGATTTTTCAGCTCGGGCACAAAGTAGGGATTTTTTAAAAATCGCATATCCATGACCAGATCTGCTTCTCTGGGAAGGCCATATTTAAAGCCAAAGGAGAGAATATGGATCTTAATCCGGGATTTTATGGATTTTTCTTCCTGGGCAAGGGCTGTTATTTTTGCCTTGAGCTGGTGAACGTTCAGGGTGGATGTGTCGATGATGATGTCAGCGGTGCTTCGAATGGAAACCATTTTCTTTTTTTCGGAACGGATGCTGGCCACGAGGGTTTTATGGTGATCCACAGGATGGTGTCGCCGGGTCTGGCTGTATCGACTCACCAATACATCTTCATCCGCTTCAAGGAATATGGTTTCCGGATGAAATCCGTTTTCCCGCAGTTCTTCCATGATGCCGGTGTAATGGCACAGAAAATCCCTGGCCCTCATATCCATAACAAAGGCAAATCCATTGATTCCAGGAGTGTCTTGAATGGGAAGTTCAAGGAATTTGGGTAAAAGGAGCATGGGCATGTTGTCAACGCAATAGAATTCCGCATCTTCCAGCGCTGCCATGACCGTGCTTTTGCCAGAACCGGACAGGCCGGTTATTATAAATAATTTTGTATTTTTCACGCACGATCTCCCGGAGGATGGGCCAATGACCTTCAGAGCCCAGGTAATGCGTTTTCCCCTCTCCCTGACCTGTATTATGCGGGAGGGGCTGAAGCAAGCCAGGGAAGACATGATATCATGCCTGTTTCCCTGGCTGTAAGGACCGTAAATTTTATAACTTGAACGAAATAGCTTTCCTTTTGGCCTATCTACTGCGTTGCATCAAAGGCCCAATAGGACCGAGCTATTAAACCTTATAATGCACCTTGAAGATGAACCACCAGATTTTATAGATGGGTCTGTGCTCTTTCTGTCCAACTTATTTCACCTGCGGCCCTAAGCAATTGAACTCAGAACTCGTCATCCACATCATGGATGATTTGAACAATGTTATCCACACTCTCAGCTTTCATCAGCTGTTCCTTGAAATCACTCTGCTTAAGCAAACGTGAGATCTGGGCCAGCACCTTCAGGTGACTTCCTGTAGAATTTTCCGGCGTAATCAGCAGAAAAAAAATGTGGACCGGTTTGTTGTCTAGGGAATCAAAATCCACACCGCCACGGCTGAGCCCAAATCCCACCACAATGGAATTGATGGCGTTTAGTTTACCGTGGGGAATTCCAATCCCTCCTCCGATTCCTGTGCTGCCGAGCTGTTCTCGTTCCAGCAGCACCTTTAAAATTTGCTGGCTGTCGGTCTCTGCCATGTCGGATACTGCGGCAGCGAGTTCCTCCAGTACGCCTTTTTTGTCATTGGATTTCAGATCTGCAATGATGGCAGATCTATGAAGAATCTCTGATATTTTCATTTAGGGTTACACCTGAAGTATATTAAGATATTAGTTGCGGGGCTGTATGAGACCCAGGTTGCCATCATTATGTCGATAGAGGACATTGACGCACTCTGTCTTTGCATTGCTGAAAACAAAGAAATTATCCTCCCCCGCAGCGAACTGGACCACCGCATCGTCCACATCCATGGGCTTGATGTCTATGGATTCCAGTATAACTTCAGGACCCGGGATTATTTCCGGCGAGGGGATAGCCTTTTCTGTGTCGGGCATGGCCGGGCTGACAAAGGTTAGATCTTCATCCTTGATACTCTGTTTGTTACCGGACATGTGTCGACGACTTTTTTCTTTGCTTTTTTTAATCTGTGCTTTGATTTTATCCACGAGCATATCAATGGTGGAGTACATGTTTTCCGAAGATTCCCGGGCATGGAGTTTCATCTTATCGCAAATCAACGTGATTTCAGCAATATGTCTGATTTTTTCCACGGAAAGCACCACACTTGTTTCGGCAGGACTTTCCAGCATTTTGTCAAAACGATCCATTTTTTTCTGAACATAGGACTTCAGCGCATCGGAAGGATCCATTCGTTTGAAAGTTACGGCTGTGTGCATAGTGTTACCTCCCTAAAATTGTTTTCGTTTGCTGGAAGGGAGAATGTAGAGCATCTCCCTGTACTTTGCCACGGTTCTTCTGGCAATGGTTATATTGTCCTCTTTCAGTAATGCTGCCAGTTTTTTGTCACTCAACGGGTGCTGGGGGTCCTCTTTGGCCACAAGGTCTTTAATTTTTTCCTTGACACTTTCAGAGGCCATGGCATCGCCATTGGTGCGTTTGATGGAGCTGTTAAAAAAATATTTCAGTTCAAACATCCCCTGGGGGGTGTAGGCGTATTTATTGGTGGTGACCCGGCTGATGGTGGATTCGTGCATTTCAATGTCTTCGGCAACGTCTTTGAGTATCATGGGCTTTAAATGAGCAACACCATGGTCAAAAAAACCCCGTTGGAATTTGATAATGCTTTCCATCACTGCATAGATGGTTTTTTGTCGTTGGTGAATGCTTTTGATTAACCAGGACGCGGCCTGCATTTTTTCATGGAGATAGGCCTTGGCATCTTTGGGTATTTCCGTGCCGTTGGAGATGGACTCTTTGTAATAGCGGTTGATTTTCAGCTTGGGAAGGCCATCATCGTTCATGACAACCTTGAAATCATCGCCATCCTTATATACATAGATGTCCGGAAGGATATAATGGGGTTCCTCCGAGGAAAATTTTCGGCCGGGTTTGGGTTCCAGGTATTTAATCACATTGACGCATGCTATCACATTGTCAATGGAGATGTTCAGGGCTCCTGCTATTTTTTTATAATTTTTATTTTCAAGGTTTTTAATGTGCTCGGAGATGATCCGTTCAAGTATGGGGTTGTCTATGCCCAACCGTTTGACCTGGATAAGTAATGCCTCTTTAAGATCCCGGGCACAGACGCCGGGGGGGTCAAAGGCCTGCATGGTGATGAGAAGGTTTTCCACCACGTCTACTTCAAATCCACTGGATTCAGCAATTTCTTCAATGGAGGCCCGGAGGTATCCGTCAATGTTAAGGTTGCCAATAATCAAACTGCCAATTTGTTCCTCTGTCTCCGAGGGGCTGTTCATGAGCAACTGCCACTGCAGATGTGCTTCCAGGGTAGTTTTCTGGCTAGTGAAGGCCTCGTAATTGGGGGCTTCCTGATGGTCTCGTTCCGTGTGAACGCGACCGGTGGAGTTATATTCATTAATATAACTTTCCCAGTCAATGTCATCCCGGACTTTTTCATCTATGGTAACCTCTTTAAGCGGCTCTTCCGCGGGGGGGACGGGGTCCTCTTTTTCCACATGCTCGTTTTCTTCTGGAAGATCCTCCACAGCCTCTTCCAGAGCAGGATTTTCCTCCATCTCCTGCTGTATCATACCTGCAAGTTCCAGGCGGGACAACTGGAGAAGTTTGATGGCCTGCTGTAACTGGGGGGTCATCACCAACTGTTGAGTCAAAGTTAAGTTTTGTTGAAGTCCAAGTACCATATCAGAGTTTAAAGTCATCTCCCAGATAGATTTTACGTGCCAGCTTGCTTGATGTGATTTCTTTGGGGGTGCCCGATTCAATCACAGTTCCCTCGTTCATGATATAAGCGGTGTTGCAGACACAAAGTGTCTCCCGTACATTGTGATCGGAAATCAGAACTCCGATGCCTTTTTTTGTCAGTTGAACAATGATCTTTTGGATATCTGCCACGGCAAGTGGATCAATGCCAGCAAAGGGTTCGTCTAATAGTATGAAAAGAGGATCCGTGGAAAGGACCCGTGCAATTTCAAGCCGTCTGCGTTCTCCACCGGAAAGTACACTTGCCTTTTGATGGGCAAGGTTGAAAATACCAAGTTCCTTCATGAGATCGTCTGTTCTTTCAGCAATATCTACCGGTGGATCAGGTAGTACCTCCAGCACAGCGGTGATATTTTGTCTAACGGTGAGTTTTTTGAAAATGGATGCCTCCTGGGGAAGATACCCAATGCCGTTTCTTGCCCTCATGTACATTGGATAGTCTGTAATTTCCTCCTGGTCAAGGAAAACCTTGCCTTCATCGGGTTTTATCAGGCCCACAGCCATGTAGAATGTGGTGGTTTTTCCGGCACCGTTGGGACCTAACAAGCCTGTGACCTCACCGTGTTTCACACAAATGTTCACATCTTTTACAACGGTTCTGCCATTGTAAATTTTTATCAGATGATTGAGGCTTAATTCCGGCATGGTTAATTTATTTCAGGTTTTGGGCTGTTAGAATCAAAAAAAGCATCCACCCGTCTGGCTGTGCCACCTTCCACCACCACGCGACGGGTGTCCTGGAACAGGGTGATCTTTTTTCCGATGACATAATTTTTGCCGGACATTACCGTGGGGGCTTTTCCGGTGAGCACAATGGTTTTTTCGGTGGTGTTGTACACAGCTTTGTCCGCAGTTGCTGTGGTGTCTTCCTGGATTACTTTGACATTGCCCGAAGCAATGAGTTGCTTGACGTTGTCATCGTCTTTTTGAGTGTCTCCCTTGGCTGCCCGACTTTCTTTCTCTGCTTGGGAATAGAGTAACACCTTGACATTGTTGGCATATATGGTGGCATCCAATCTTGTGGCCACCACATTTCCGGTGAACTCCACCTGGGAATTTTTATCATCAAACGTCATGGTGTCCGAGGTGATGTGGACTTTTCCCGGTGGGCCCCCTGTTGCTTTTTCAGCGGCCTGGAGGCGGACCGGGGAGGCGAAGTTGGTCAGTAGCCAAGTTGCGATCAGTGCGGTTAAACATATTCTTTTTAAATTCAAGATACTACACCTTTTGTCGGGGGATGTAAAAATAAGCCTGAGCTTTCTAACTATTTTGAGCCAAAATTAGAAGTGCTGCATAGTTAATTTGGCTCATTTTAACGGTTTCTCCTGTGAAAAGAATCCCTCGAAATTCCCTTTAAGCTGTGCCAGCCGTTCATTGAAATCCACTGTCAACTGATCCGCTGTGAGCCTTGCCTGGGGAGTCGTTAATATTACCGGAGTCGTTGAATATAGTATATGTCTTTTCTTTTCATATTGCAACTGGTCAGTTTCCAGGAGTTTGTCAAGATGATGGACCTCCACTGTATCGGACAGGGTCATGTCCTGCGTTTCCATGTCAATGGTTCCAGATTGGGATGTCAGGTGAATTTCTTCACCGTTGGTGAGAAAAAAATGCACTGAAACATCTTCCAGGACAGCCAGATGTCCTTCTTTTAATATCCGGGCAGATCCGGCATTCAGTGTCCATTCTTTAATGCCGTTTCGGGTGGATGTCTGGCGCATCGCACCAAGGGCAACCAGGGTTTTGGAGTCAATGCCGAGGTTTTGTATCACCTGTTCCTTTGAGGTGATGCGGTTCACTAGGTACAAAGAGAAAAGAGCTGCCACCACACACCCCATGATGACGACCAGGCTAAAAAGAAGTCTGTTCCTGCCCTGGAGACCTGACTTCATGCCAGAAATCCCCGGACCGTTTTCTTCCATACCCCTTTTGCCTTGAGAATGGTTTCACACACCTCCCGCACGGCCCCACGCCCCCCCTTGCTGGTGGTGATGCCATGTGCTCGGCAGAGAAGATCAAAGGGCGCATCGTTAACGGTGAAAAAAAGACCCACTGAATTATAAACGGCAAGGTCCGGGAGATCATCGCCCATGAAGGCTGTGCAGGCGGCGGGGACTTTTGTCCGGGCCAGAATAGTTTCGAAAACCGTTAACTTATCTTTAACACCCTGAAAAACAAGGTCAATCCCCAGATCCCGGCATCGCATGAGCAAGGCGTCGGACTGCCTGCCGGTGATGATGCCCACCTGCACTCCGGCGTTCATCAACAGACGCAATCCCAGGCCATCCTTGACATTAAAGGTTTTGATTTCAGCCCCTGTATCAGAATAGATCACACTGCCATCAGTCAGCACCCCATCCACATCCAACAGCAGCAATTGGATATCTGCCATTTTATTGGTTGGCATCATCATAGGGCTTCCTTGATTTTAATCAGGGAGGTTAAAAGTGCTTCCATGTCGTGGAGGGGGATGGAGTTGGGGCCGTCACACAGGGCAGCATCAGGGTTGGGATGGGTTTCTATGAACAACCCATCGGCCCCGGCGGCCATAGCTGCCCGGGCAAGTGTGGGGGCAAATTTTCGTTCCCCTGACGATGCGGTTCCCTTGCCGCCGGGTAGCTGAACGCTGTGGGTGGCATCAAAAATAACGGGCACCCCCATGTCCTGGATGATCTCAATACCCCGGAAATCCACCACAAGGTTGTTGTAGCCAAAGCTTGTGCCTCGCTCGGTGATACTTACTTTTTCACATCCTGCAGACCGGGCTTTTTCAATGATGTTTTTACAGTCCCAGGGGGCAAGGAATTGCCCTTTTTTAATGTTTACGGGTTTGCCTGTTTGGGCTGCTGCCACAATGAGATCTGTCTGGCGACATAGAAAGGCCGGGATCTGTATGAAATCAAGAACTTCAGATGCTTTTTGTGCCTGTTCCGGCAGATGAATATCGGAAATAACCTTCAGGCCCAGATTTTGTTTGATTTTTTTAAGGATTTCAAGCCCCTCATCCATGCCAGGCCCCCGAAAGGCATTAAAGGCGGTTCTATTGGCCTTATCAAAGGAGGCTTTGAAAATAAAAGGAATTCCCAATTTATGTGTGAGTTCTCCCAGGGTCCGGGCCACCTGGTAGGTGATGTCATAATTTTCAATGACACAGGGGCCAGCAATGAGAAAAAAGGGCGGTTTTGCTTTAGAATTTATAGCTTGCAGGAAATGATTCATTGGTTTTTGTCACCGTGATTTTTTTGGTGTTGATTTCCGGGGAAGGGCAGGGTCAAGTTTGGCTTATGGGCATTAATTTCCCCTATCCATGTGGTTCAGTAACCACAGAGATAACATCCATGAGCCAAACCTGACCCCGCCTGGATATATGGCAATATGAAAACACTTTATCATCGTGTGGGACTTGCTTGATTAAAACCTATATTTCCGGGGGGTAAAAGTCAACACTGGAAAACAGCAATTTTCACTTTATGTCTAAATCCATGAGACTCCGTGCCCAATAACACAGGCCGAACCCCGTGCCCATGAACGCGCCTGATATTCAAATTTAAAATTGCTGAATGGAAAAGACCTTGATAACTTGTGCCAGAGCTGCTATTTTATTCAAGATTTTTACTTTTGGTGATAACTTACTGAAAAAATAGGGCCTATTAATGAGGAAATTCCTTTTTTTTGTATTTATTCTGTTTGTAATTCTTCCCTGTGGCTGGCTGCTTTTTAATGAATTTGAGCAAAAAGATCCAGACATATCCATGGCACTGCCTTCCCCTTATTTAAAGCGATCCTATGAGATCTCTGCCTCCATCACCGACCGGGGCACTGGCCTCAAACAGGTGAAAATCATTATTGCCCAGGGGAATAAAAAAAAGGTGCTGCTGGATAAAAAATACTCCTTTATGGGATATCAATTCCTTTTAATGGGTGGCGGTGAGCACACAGAAACCTTCACCGTACCGGTAGAATCCTGGAAATACGGTATGGTGGATGGAGATGCCGTCATAACAGTGGAAGCTTGGGACCATTCCTGGAATGGCTGGAAACGTGGAAACAGGGCCTTTGAGGAACAAAAGGTTGTGATTGATACCAAACCGCCCCGCATTGAAGTATTGACCAAGGTGCACAATATTTCCAAGGGGGGCGCAGGTGTTGCCGTATACCGCCTTTTTGAGCCCGGCATTGAAAGTGGTATCCGGGTGGGTAAAAATTATTTCCCCGGTTATTCAGGCGTGTTTAAAGACCCGGATGTATACACTGTTTTCTTTGCATTGGGGCATCTACAGGGACCGGGAACGGAAATTTTTGTCCAGGCAGTTGATGCGGCTGGGAC
>Ga0307987_1002048_pt1 | contig 10731 bp, 8 predicted proteins | sample EllFjometagen181_FD_203157 | JGI IMG/M metagenome (GOLD analysis project Ga0307987, IMG submission 203157) | Marine microbial communities from Ellis Fjord, Antarctic Ocean - #181 | ecosystem: Environmental > Aquatic > Marine > Unclassified | place: Southern Ocean | collected 2014-10-08 | reverse complement strand
CTCATTATCAGATGCTTGAAGATACTTTAATGGTACACAGAATACCTGCATGGAGTTTTTCTGTAAGAAAACAATTGCAGAAGTCTCCTAAGTTTTTCTTCTTTGACAATGGGATAATAAATGCTTTGACGGGTGAACTAAAGACAGAGTTGCGGGAGTCATCTTACAGATATGGGCATCTGTTTGAAAACTTTATTGTGAATGAAATTATAAAATATAATGATATTAATAATTATAGTTATAAGCTTTATCATTATCGCACTAATCATGGAGCAGAGATTGATCTTATTTTGCAGAGAAGTGTGAACAGTTTCCCTGTTGCAGTTGAAATCAAATCTTCTTCTATGCCTTCTAGTTCTGATGTAAAGACTTTAGCAGTTTTTTTGGAGGAATATGATAATGCAAAAGGGTGTGTTTTATGCAGAGCAAGTCAACCTTATGAGGAGGATGGAATTGTATTTTATCCTTTTATTGAAGGAATAAAAGCGATTTTTAAGATGGCAGAGTGATATTCACAAAGAATTTATACTTGTATTTGTTCTTTTATACAGGTACTGTCAAAAGTTATATGAGTGCGCCAAGTAGAGATTTGTGGGTTTGGTCATCTCGGGCTTGTCCCTGTGGAACCATGATTGGATTAACCTGAAAATTGTTGAAGTGCTACCTTGGGATGCTGAGCACCAGCTAGGCATTTATAAAAATAGGTTGCGACTTTGTCCCGCCGTCTTGTCGAGCCGTAAGGAACGAAGGCTGAAGAGATAACTTAACTCTTATCTATTAGTACGAATTACTTAGACCTTAGAACATAGAACTTAGAACTTAAAAAACAATGAGATTAAATTGGATTGATTATTTAAAAGCAGTAGGCATCTTTTTAGTTGTCTATGGGCATGCAATTGGAGTAATACCTGTTGTCGAAAAATGGATATTCTCCTTTCATATGCCATTATTCTTTTTAGTGTCAGGTTTTTTAATTAAACCTGAACACCTTGAACATGGATTTAAATCATTTTTTATTAAAACAACCAAAGCTCTGATTCCTCCTTATATTATCTTTGCTGTTGCATTCTATCTTTTTTGGTTTTTAGTTGGCCGACAGATTGGTCAGGATGCGGGACTTGCTACAGATTTGATTTCCCCCTTCCTTGCAATATTATATGGAACAGGGTCTCATAATACCATGCAATTAAATCCAATTGTCTTATGGTTTTTCCCATGCTTATATATGACACATCTAATGATCTATTTTATCGTTCACAAAAAGCTATCTGTTACTTTTGCAATATCTGTTGTTTTATTGACAATTGGATTTTTAATTCCCAAAAATGTTGCATTGCCTTTTGAATTTGAGGAAGCACTAGTTGCACAATTCTTTGTTGTTTTAGGATTTGTTGCAAATAGAGATAAGATCATGGAATACGTTGGCAGGCATCAGCCATATATTTGGGGTGCTTTGCTGGTGGGCATCGGCACGCTTGTTGGGCTTTGGAATGGTCGAGTTGATATGCGTTCGTCTAATTATGGCAATTTTATATATTTTCTTTGTAGTTCCATCTCAATAACCTTTGGACTAGCACTACTGTTTTATAAGCTTCCAAGGTTTAAATTTGCTGAGTTGTTGTCAAAAAATACAATATTAATATTTCCTATGCACTTTTTCGTATATTCATGTTTCGAGTTTCTTTATATACATATATTAAACAATCTTGCAATTCGTGAAAATCCTATGGTTGCTTTTCTCTCTTCAATTGTTAATTGTCTTATTATTCTTGCAGTTTTGCCCCTGTTTAGAAAATATTTTCCCTGGACGTATGGGATTAAAGAAACGGTAAAGGGTAAACGGTAAAGGGAAAATGCTGGAGAAGCTCCGCAGGCATGATAATAAATGCGCAAGTGCGAAAATGCGTAAGTTGAGGAAAAGCTCTGATAATCGTGTTATGTAATAAGTGCAACTTTACACTATACACTATAAACTATGCACTACGAGCTCAGCTCGTTCCCAGAATTTCTTTTGCGACTTCGATATCTTTTGCAATTTGGGCTTTCAGTTCCTCAAGGTTATTGAACTTTTCCTCATCTCGAATTTTCTGAACAAAGAATATTTCAATATTTTTACTATAAATATCCTGATTGAAGTCAAAGATATTCAGTTCCAGATTTGGTGGATTATTATCTTCAAGCGTAGGTCTCAATCCAACGTTCATAACGCCGTTGTATAATTTATTTTTATACTTCGCTCTCACAGCATATATTCCATAGGTCGGCAATGCACCATCATGAATTTTGAAATTTGCAGTTGGAAAGCCTAGTTGGCGTCCCAGCCTTTTTCCTATTACAACTTTTTCCAACATACTGAAAGGTCTGCCAAGCATTTCTGAAGCTTCTTCAAGGTTACCCTCAATAACTGCTTTTCTGATTCTTGTGCTTGATATTGGCTGCTCCTTGTATAGTGTATGATCAATATTCCTAATATCCCAAAGGTTGCATTCTTCAAGCATTGCTGGAGTGCCAAGGCCCTTGTGTCCAAAACGCCAGTTCTTTCCGCAAACAATTCCTACAAGAGGGGGGGTAACTTTTTTAAGTTTTTCTGTAAATTTTTCTGCTGGAATTTTTGATGTTTCAGTGGTAAAGTCAATTTCCACACATCCGCTAACGCCAAGCTGGCTCAAGAGCTGTAACTTATATTTATTAGTGTTGAGCATTGGAGGTGCAATTTCAGGAGCAATTATACTTAGAGGGTGTTTTTTAAATGTTAGAACGTAAGTTTGTGCTTTATGTTTTTTTGCAAGTTCTAATGCCTGTTCAATAACATTCTTATGACCTCGATGAACACCATCAAAGAATCCGACAGCAAGTACTATTGGTTCCTTGATGTCTTTTAGGTCTATAAGTGTTGTGTACTTTTTCACAATTATATAAAATTTGCCCTATTTTTATGTCTAGGTTCTGTCAAAAGTTCTGTTTTGTTTTCAGACATATTCTTTTGTTTGTTCTAAGTTCTACGGTCCAAGGTCTAAGTAATTCGTGTTACGTTATACGTTGATCGTTGTTCGCAAAGAAGACACTCCTGTCTTCGCTGCTTTGAGCTACGACTGACACTGCTGTGAGCAGGTACGAGAGCGTTGCTCGTGTTGTTTCTCTCCATGGGTTTACACCCATGGCTACATTCTGTCGCTCCTCTGGAGCTGTAATCAGATGCTAACATGCATTGTTCCATAAACTTTTGGTTTCTTGCTTATTTCATAGAAAAAGCAAGAGAACAAAAGTTTCAATGGCAATGTATATCTTAGAGCAAAGCGACTTTCGTGATTTCGTGGTTGTCAAATCTTTGCTTTCTTAATTCTTATAATCTGTGTAAATCTGCGTAATCTGTGGACAAAACCTCTTCTTTTATATCTTTCATACAATTTTTGACAGTGCCTAGAAATCTTAGGTAATTTACTTTTTATTAAGGGCTACCTGTGGAACACTGATGACCTTTTCTGCCAGTTGAGTTGATGTCATCGCCAGTATTTCATCAAGAGTAAGGGCATTGTCTAGATTAAAACATCCACTTGCAAGTCGCCTGAGCTCCACAAGGTTTGCTCCACATCCAAGTTGCTGTCCCAAATCATGTGCAATTGTTCTTATGTATGTTCCCTTTGTACATTTGATTGTTGCATCCAGATATGGCATTGTAAAATCATTAGTCTTGAAACTGTAGACATGTACAAAACGCTCTTTACGTTCAACAACCTCACCGCGTCTTGCCGCTTTGTATAGCGCTTCTCCATTTATCTTGATTGCAGATACCATTGGTGGTGTCTGATAAAAATCGCCCATAAATGTTTTGATCTCTTGTTTGATTTGTTCTTCTGTTACACCAGTTGGATCTTTTTCGGCTATAACTTCTCCGTCACAGTCCTGTGAATCAGTTTCAACTCCAAGGAGAATCTTACCCTGATATGTTTTGTCACCGGACATAACAGAGTTTGAAAGTTTTGTGTGCCAAGAAGTATGACTAACAAGCCAGTAGCATTTGGATCAAGAGTTCCCCCGTGTCCAACTTTTTTGATTTTGAAATTACGACGGATTTTATGAACCACATCGTGTGATGTTATGCCTGCTGGTTTATCAATGAGCAATACTCCATCAAGAGGTCCGAATTCCGGTGGTTGATTACTTATATTCATACTTGTTTAACGCTCTTCGTTATCAGTGAAGTTTTCCGGTAAGTCCATTGAATCAAAATCAGTCTCTTTCTCAAGTTCAGAGATAATGTTAAGAACATTATCACCTGTTTCTAAAGAGTCATCAAGAGTAAAATGTAGCCTTGGTGTATACTTGAGAGACAAACGTCCGTTGAGAAGCTGTTGTATCTTGTGGGACTTTTTGCGAATAACATTTAGAAGTTTGTATTTTTCACCTTCATGTTGGTATATAGAAACAAGTACTTTTGCATCTCTTAACCCTGGACTTGCAGCTACCCGCGTAATCGTAAATGAAGCTAGATCAAACTCTGATGGATCCATAACTTCATATATTGCTTTTGAGATTTCTTCTTTCAAGAGTTCATTAACTCTTGTTAATCTTTCGTATTCTAAAGCCATAGTGTTTCTCCAAAGCTATAACAATTGTTATAGCTTAATCTCCTGCTTTATCATTTCGTATGCTTCGACAATATCATCAGGTTCAAAATTAGCAAAGTTTGCCATTTTGATACCACATTCCTGACCTTCTCGCATTGATTTAACAGTTTCCTGAAAATGCCTCATTGTATCAATTGCACCCTCAAAAAGAATTTCATCATTACGTGTTACACGAGCACGACCATCTTTGCTGATTGTTCCATCTGTCACATAGCAACCAGCGATTCTGGAACGTTTGCCAATTTGAAAAATCTGTAATATCTTTGCATGTCCGGTAATTGTTTCTTTATATTCAGGAGCAAGCATACCTGTCATAGCTTCTCTTACCATGTCAATTAACTCATAAATGATATGGAAAAGGTGAATCTCAACGCCTTCACTTTTTTCAATCTTCTGAATACCAGGTTCTTTTGCTACATGGAATCCAAGAACAACAGCATTTGATGCACTTGCTAGAAGTACATCACCAGCAGAGATATTACCAGTTCCGCTATGAATCATTTTAAGTGAAATCTTTTCACTTTGAATTTCATCCAGAGAGTGCATTATTGCTTCTGCCGAACCTCTTGTGTCGGCCTTTAAGATAACATTAAGCTCCAAGTTGTCCTCCGCAATAGATTTTGAAAACAGATCTTCAAGAGACATTTTCTTTGGTGTAAGTTGTTCCTGTTTGAGTTCTGCCATTTTAGCTTCAGCTAAAGAACGAGCCTCTTTGTCACTGCTGCATATTGAGAACTGTTCACCCGCTTGCGGCACCCCGGATAGACCAAGACATTTTACGGGCGTAGAAGGTCCTGCTTTTTTAATTCTATTTCCATGATCATCAATTAAAGCTCTTACTTTACCCCAATATTCTCCACATAAAAGAGCATCACCAATTTTTAGTGTACCATCTTTTATTAAAAGACTTGCTGTTGGTCCAATTCCCTGTTCAAGTTTTGCTTCAACAACATACCCTTCGGCTTTAGCCTGAGGATTGGCACGAAGTTCCAAGACTTCAGCTTGCAGAAGAATCATTTCTAACAATGTATCAATGCCTTCACCAGTTTGTGCGCTAACTGGAACACAAATAGTTTGACCGCCCCAATCTTCTGGAAGTAGGTCTTCGGACTGCAACTGTATCTTCACTTGGTCAACATTTGCACTAGGTAGGTCAATCTTGTTAATTGCTACAATCAGTTCAACTCCAGCGGCTTTTGCGTGGGCAATTGCCTCTTTTGTTTGTGGCATTATGCCATCGTCAGCAGCAATGATGATTACGGCAATATCTGTGATGTTCGCACCACGAGCACGCATTGCTGTGAAAGCAGCATGACCTGGTGTGTCTAAGAATGTGATTTTATCGCCATTGTTCTCAACAGTATATGCACCTATGTGCTGTGTGATACCACCATGCTCGCCTGAAGCTACTGTCGCATTACGTATGTTGTCCAACAACGATGTTTTGCCGTGGTCAACATGACCAAGAAAAGTTACAATTGGTGACCTTGATTTAAGATTCTCTTGAGCGTGAACCTTTTTCTTTTCAACTTGCTCAATCTCTTTCTTCTTTGTTGCTTTTTTTGATTCCAAAGTCAAAGTATAACCAGATTTTTCTGCAATTTTTCTTGCAGCTTTAATATCTAAAGCTTGATTAATTGATGCAAGTATATTCATCTGCATAAGCTGTGCTATCAGAACATTTGGTTTTTTGTCAATTAGTGTTGCAAGGTTCTTTAAGACGATAGTCGAAGAGCTCACAGTAACAACTTTTGAATCATGATCAACTGTTGCATTTTCTTTTTCATCAACTTCTTTAATTGTTTCGTTTTCCTCTACTGGAGCCTCTTCAACAGTTTCCTGTTTTACTACTGGAACTTCTGCGGGCTTTTCTTCTTCTTTTGCTACTATTTTGTCATGACCTTCATGCATCTCTTTTAGGAGTTCAACAGTTTCTGCGTCGATTGCGCTCATGTGGTTCTTGACTTCAACGCCAAGACCTTGGACTTGTTCCAGCAACTCTTTGCTGTCAACTTCCAATTCTTTTGCTAATTCGTGAATTCTCATTTAATATTCCCTTCAAATTTGTTTTGCTTTATGCTGTGATTGCTGCAATAGCTGCACCATAGATGTTCTCTGCGTGCTCTTGAGATATGCCTGCAAGTTCAACAATGTCGCTAATGTCTACTGCTGCAATGCCATCTACTGTGACAAACCCAGCTTTTACTAAGATCTCAGCATCTTTAAAAGATATGCCGTCAACAACTGCAAGACTGTTAATTGCTTCATGTAGCTGTTTCTCAAAAGCATCATGCACTTTGTCGCTTTTCTTAGTAATATTTATTTTCATTCTCAATAGTTTGGCACTTAGCTTAACATTAAGTCCCTGTTTGCCAATTGCAAGAGAATATTGGTCAGCTGTAACTGACACATGTGCAAGTTTCGGGTTTTCCTCATCAATTGTAACCTCAATACCTTTTGCCGGAGCGAGTGCATTTGCAACATACGTCTCCAGATTTTCATTGTAAGGAACAATATCAATCTTCTCTCCACCCAGTTCATCAACTACGTTTCGTACCCTGACTCCACGAATTCCGACGCATGCCCCAACAGGATCAATTCTTGGATCTTCTGTTAAAACAGACATCTTTGTTCTTAACCCAGGCTCCCTTGCAATGGCAACAATCTTAACAATACCATCGTTAATTTCTGTTGCTTCCATTTCAAAAAGTCTTCTCACAAATGCAGGTGTAGTTCTTGAAAGTAAAATCTTTGGAGAAGAGCTGTTCTGCCCTTTTTCCACGCTTAGAACAAATGCACTGATTCTTTCACCAATTCTGTAATCTTCTGACTCAATTCGTTCCTTTCCAGGAATAACACCCTCAACGTTTTTTTCAAGTTGTACAATAATGTCACTGCGTTGGAATCTTTTTACAGACCCGGTGACAATTTCACCTTCCTGACCTTTATATTCTTCATATGACTGGTCATTTTCAGCTTGGCGAATCTTCTGTAGAATAACCTGCTTTGCAGTTTGTGCCGCAACTCTGCCAAGATGCTCAGGAGTTGATTCAACTTCTAGAAGATCTCCACACTCAATTTCAGGATTAATTTCTCTAGCATCTTTAATATTGATTTCAGCATCACTCATTGGATCATCATCAACAACTTCTAAGATTTTATATCCCTTGAGTTCACATGTAATAGGATCAATCTTTAATCTGAATTCATCCTTGTCTCCGTAGTCTTTAGCAACAGCTGATTCCATTGCAATTTCAAGTGCTTTAATTAATGCATCTTTTGCGATGCCTCGTTCTTTAGCCATATAGTTGACTATTGTTAAAAGTTCGTTTGCCATGCCTGTCCCCGTCTTCCCTTATATTGTTACATAAATATGCTTTTAGACAAAAAAAAGAGTGGTAAAAGCCACTCTTTAGACTTCTCAAAAAAAATTGTTGCCCACGTTATAATAAGATTTGCTCAATATGTCAAGTATCTAAATGCATTTTTTGTCTTTTTCTTGCTATAATTAAAGAAATTTTAACAGCTTTTACTCAATACACACAAATATTTGTTATGACAACTTATTCAACTGCTTCAGTTGGATTCTTTTCTGCTTCCTTTTCACTGCTTTGTCAGTCGTTGCTCGCAGAGCAAAGACGGGATTGTTTTACTAACAAAGATTAACTACCAACGAATAACGAACTTTCCCCCGGTTCCCGCCAAGACGGCACATCGCCTGTTCTCAGAGTTTGCCCATCTGATAGATCCTCCGGTCGTCCTTGTAACTCTCGAGCCAAAGTCAAACGTAATTGTGCCAATACCTCGCCGTGTTCGGGTATGGGAACCAGATCATGTAGCTCATTAGGATCATTGTTCCTGTCGAAAAGCAGCTCTTCACCGTTAATAGGATTCCACACATATTTCCAGGCATTACTAGTTATGCACTGGTAGGCATACTCTGGATTATAGCATGGGGCATGTTCGTGATGATAGTGCGAGCGCCACTCGATATCGTCTCCTTTTATCAGTGGCATTATGCTTCGCCCTTCGACAGTATCTGGGATATCAACACCAGCGACATCCAAGAAGGTTGGCATGATGTCTTCCAATCCGACCAAAGATGTGTCTTCGGTGTTGCGATGTGTAGTCCAGTCAGAAGGTGGTTTAATAATCAAGGGGATGCGTGCAGAAGCGTCACAGGCATTAACTTTGCGCCATAGATTATGATCTCCAAGCATTTCTCCATGATCTGCGGTGAACGCAAGCATGGTGTTGTTGAGCTCTCCACGACGACTAAGAAATTCTATAAAACGTCCAATCTGGGCATCGATATATGCCAAGTAAGCGAAATAACCTGCTCGAGCACGATGATTCAATTCAGGGCTAATTTTGCCACACCACGCATTGACGTCTGATGGATATGCAGTTTGTGCGGCATAACGCTGAGCCCATTCTCCAACTAAAGGCTGCGGGATATCCTTGTTCATGAATAAATCGAAGTAGTATTGAGGCGGGCACCATGGTGGATGGGGACCATTAAACGAAAGGCAAAGGAAAAATGGACGTTCTGGATCCCTTTTGGTTATACGTTCCATGGCTTGGTTGGTCAACCATGTTTCCTCTTGATCAGTTTCGGGTAGGTGGTTGGGACGTGCCATCCACGAGTTGGCATGGACTCCGTGCGCAAATCTCGAGCGGACGAGTCCTGTCTTATTGTCCAGCCATTCATCATAGTCATCAGGAGTTATCAATTCCTCAAAACCAAGGTGAAGACGTTTGGGATGGAAATGTGTTTTGCCTACATTGATTGTTTGATATCCAGACTTCGCAAGCTCGCCGGCAAGAGTATTGCGGTATGACCAAGGTTGACCGTCCTGATAGCCAAGCATGCCGTGCGAGTTTGGTTCCATGCCTGTCATGAGTGAACGCCTAGCAGCAATGCATGAGGCACAAGGTGTGAAGGCGCTCGTAAACGTAACGCCTTGGGTTGAAATGCTGTCCAAGTGTGGCGTTTCTGCTATTGGGTGACCTAGTCTTCCAAGACTATCGCCACGCCAGTGATCTGTCATGATTAGCAGTATGTTCGGTTTGGTATTTGACATTATTATATCTCCATATTATATTTTTTAAATAGGGAACCCTATATTGTAATTAATTTTTCATTATCTTTAAGTATTTGGGTCAAAGGTTGACCCCAATAAATAACTTCAATATTTAAATCGTCCAATATTTCAGTGACCCCAAGTTGATCCGCACAGGCTCTACAGGCTGAGATATGAACTCCTTCACTTTGAGCTTCTTTAATAAGATTTTGTATTGTGGCATTCTCGCTAACTAATTTTGCGGTTGCACCCCAAATAATAATTGTTACGTCTTTCCACCAGTTTTGTTTCTTGGCATTTATTCCATACATGAATACCATTTTCTCTGATGTAATAAAATTATCATTAGTCCAAAGAATGTAAAGCTTGTTTGGTTCTGTCATTTTGTTTCCTTTGTGTTTTGATTACAGAAGCTTATTAAAATTAAAAGGGAAATACAACTGTTTTCTCGCATTTTACAACCGTCTTGCCATTGTTCCTCAATTTACAATTTGCAAAGTGACTTAATGGTCAAATGACTCAGGACTAAAACAAACAACAGCTTTATATTATTTTAACCAGAACGCTAACATGCATTGTTCCATAAGCTTGCTTATGGCAATGTATATCTTGGAGCAACGCGACTTTCGTGTCTTTTCGTACTACAACCCTTCATTTTCTTGCCTGTCGCGCCGTAGTCCGGAACGGCGAAGGAGAATTTTATGATCGATTATTTCTGAGAGCTTTTACAACACTCTTGTTTTAAACACGTTGCAAAACAATCTTACACTTATCAACTTTTCATGATAATGAGTTCAGCTACTAAACTTCAAAAAGCTCAAGTTCATAATTTGTAAAACTACTTTATATCTTAGTAGCTGGATCTCGCTCCCGTTCTTGCAAAATAATACTAATTTGCAGATTTTAAGGTAGCATAACCTTCTAGGTTGTAGGCGTCTTCACTTGCAAGCTGGAAGCTTGCGTTACCCCATCCAACCTTGAGGTTAAGACTCTTCTTTGCGACTTTTCATCCTTTGCGT